>JAABUL010007697.1_pt1 | contig 11423 bp, 14 predicted proteins | sample 5559151 | NCBI WGS metagenome assembly JAABUL01 (sample SAMN10711876, study PRJNA513368) | rock metagenome | isolation source: Antarctica rocks | place: Antarctica: Victoria Land, Pudding Butte sud | reverse complement strand
GCATGGCGCTGCTGCGCCGCCGTCCAGCTGCGCAGCACAGCGGGCAGCTCCGCATGTACCCCCGCAGCAGACATTTTTTTGGCAGACATTGTAGAACGCGTCCATGACGAGGAGGAGGTAGAGGAAGTCGATGCTCGGCCCGCCAGCAAGAATCCGCTTCCAGGCTAATGGAATTGGGACCCGATATCCCAATTGCTGGATACGGGTCGAAGTTGGAAGCCGGTACGCACGTACTCAGATGACGCCACACTGCATTAGCTACGCAGTCTTGTAGAGGGCATTGCACCATGAGAACCTTTTAGCGTTCACCGTGGCTTGATAGAAGTCACAGGCGGCGGCAGCTAAAGCGATCTGCATTTGTGGTTCTGCCGGACGACGTTGGTACAAGCCGGGGCGTCTTGCGTGTGTGTTTTGTACGCATCCGAACACAACACGAAGCAGCGCAAGCCGCCGGGTCGGCTCCGAAGCCTCCCCTTCGGCTGGCGCAACAGCACAGCCGGCGTCGCGACAACAGTCGAAAGGCCCTACAGCGACTATTTCGCTAGAGCAGTCGGGTCCTTCAGGTCCGCAGCAACTCCCAGCACTCCACACTCTGCAAAATGCAGGGTGTACTGATGTCAACAGACTCCCGTGCCGAGCTGTCAACGCTGTCAGCGGGCTCAGCCGGGTTTTCGAACGCGACCGATTCGTTGGCTCGCACAAGCGCTCAAATTTAGGCAAGACGCTGCCTGGGCAGCCCTCCTGCTCGTGTTGCTGCATCAATCGTAGCATGACTCGAGGCTGACGGTGTGGTCGCGGTCGCGCAGGAGCATTTTCCCGGCTGGCCCAGGTGCCGAATTCGAAGCCCGGCTGCAACCAAGCTGGCGCTGCGACGGGTGCCCAGCTCCGGCGCCCTGCTGTGCCTGGATCTGATGCTGGTCGCCGGCTGTGTCGGCGACGCGACGCCGCTGCCTCAACGTCTGCGGCGTGCGGGAGCGCCGGTGGCAGTCCCAGCGCCGCCGCCGCCCTGCACGGCCGTCTTGGGGGTGAGCGCAGACACTGCTTGACCCGTACGCACTGCTCAACTGCTTGAATGGATCGAGGTGCATGTCTGAACGGCGCACGGAACTCTCAGACCGTCGTGCTTGCCGACTCTGCGGACAGGGGTGCAGATGCTGCACCACCGGGCGGCAGGAGACGCTTGGCGCAGGTGGTGGGGCTGGACGGACGGGACAACCCCGCAACTGCAACTTCTGAAGTGCAAAACTTGTTGTGCGTTCTGTGATAGGACCGTCAATGGAGTCTGGCGTCGTGCTTTTGCAGGTGTCGGTGACGCTGACGGGAACCCGACTGGTGCCCTTCTGGCGACGGCATGTCAGGCATGGCTTTGAAAGGCAGCTCTACACCCTGCTGGCGGCACACCCTGAGGACGCCGGTCGCACATTTAACATCAACTACATCGGATCCAGGGTGCGCTTCCGCTTGCCGTTGAGTCTTGCAGCGGCCGACGCACCACGGCTCAGTGCTCACACTGCGCAAGATGCACCGCTCGCATTCAGGCTAAACGCAGCGGCTCAGTGACGCACCGGATCGAGCCTGCCACATCGAGCACCAGCGCTGCGCCGCTGCATCTGCCCTCACTGCCGTTGCCACCGCAGGTGGCTTTCACGGCAAATGTCGGCAATGACGCGACAACCGTCAGGACTGACGTGGCAGCTATCCGCGCTGACGCGGCGGGCGGCCCGCCGGCGGCGCGGCCGCCGCCGCCGTGCCGCAGCCCCTTCGACCGGCTGACGGTGTACTATGACATCGTCGGCGTGCCAGCGGCGAGCGCCGGGTCGCTGGCGGCGCGACTCGCCGCCGCTGGCAGCGCGGACCGCCTCAAGCTGCTGCTGCGGCAGCGGGCAGGTGAGGCGCGGAGACTGGGATCAGGCGCGGGATGGCAGCTTGATGTGTTCGGTGCCGCGGGCGACGGCCACACATGCATGTGCACATGCGTAGTTTTCATCTCGAACAGGCTGGTGGTGACAAATGACACTGCGCGGAAACGTGTTCCACAGGCCACAAGTGCTGAAATTGCAAGCTCCACCGCCGCAGGTCTGGGCGTGGAGGCTGTGCAGGTGCTGGACACAGCCCTCGGCGGAATTGCGGTGCCACAGCCCGTGGCGCCAGCAGCGCCGCCGCAGCCGGCGGAGGCGTCTGCGGCGGGCGCGGCGTCTGCAGTCGGTGCACCTGTCGCCGCCAGCACGACGAGCAGCGGCGACAGCGGCAGCCTCTCGGCCGGCGCGATCGCCGGCATCGCACTTGGCGCCGCCGCCGCAGCGCCCGTCGTGTTTGGTGAGCAAATTCACTTGCTGTATGGGGACACTACCCCACGAAGGACGCTGCAGTGCTGATGTGCCACGAACTGGCCAAGTTCACCCCTTGCGAGGAGCCTGCATGCTCTGTGTGCGACCGTGCAAGCCCACCATGATGTCAGCACTTGGTGTCAGCCCGGCCAAACAGTGACAAACCCTGCTGTCCTGCAGTGCTGTCCTGCGCCGTCTGGCGGTGGCGAACCCCTCCCCTGGAGACGGTGCCGAAGGCGCTGTCGAGCGCTGGCAGCGGCTACAGCAGCGGCAGCTTCAGCGGCGGCAAGAACGTGGCAGCGGCGGTGTCCGCACAGCGCGCAGTCGGCGCGGCTGCGGTGCCGTGCGCCACCCCAGCGCCAGTCCACCCGCAAGTGCCGCAGTCGCCGGTGTGCATCCGGTTGGCGTTGCCAGAGAAGATTGGAATTTATTTTCCTGAAGGATTCGTTCTTTGGAAGAACATCAGCAGCGGAACGAAAGAGCGGAACGAAGCAGGAAGTGACCCCTAACGGCTGGAAGGCTGCCAGAGTCTGGTTGCGCACTGTGCATGAGCTACTGTACACAGCGCTTGGCTTGAACCAGCAGCTGCATTGAATCAGCACCTGTATTGTGTTGACTGTAGCACGACTGCCGGCATCGTGCATCGGCGCAGGGCGAGCGCAGCTGTCATTTCGGATCGGCCCCGATATCTCTCCCACCGCTGTGCATCGCAGGTGAACAGCCTGGGGCGTTTGCCGGAAGGCTTCCGGAGCGCTTTCGCTGCCATCGGCCCGCCGGCGGCCCCTGTGGCGGCGGCGGCGTCTCCGGCGGTGGCGGCGACACCGCCTGACAGCGGCGGCGACACCCCCATGGCTGCATCCTTGCAGGCAAACCAGGGGCAGCAAGGGAGCCAGCCGCCCTCTGCGGCTGCTGCGCCTGCGGCTCCCGCCTGCACAGCTGGTGCCCCTGCAGCAAGCGGCTCGCCTGCGCCGCGACTGGCGCTTCCGGCGGCGCTGCTGGCCCCGATGAATGCGAGTTTGGGCAGCATTGAACCTGCGGCCGGCAGCCAATCCGGCGCCAGTGGCCTGACCGCTACCAGCCATAGTGCCGCCAGCAGCTCCGCAATGCAGCAGCCGAGCAGGCCGGCATGGGACGCACCACCGCCACCGCCGCCTGCGCCGCCGGCAGCGGCCCTGCCGCCACGCTCAGCGTTTGCGGGAGCGGCGCCGCCGGACCGCCAAGCCAGTTTCGAGCCGCCGCCGGTCCGATATGCCAGCCTGCAGCTCCGCAAAGCCAGCTTCGAGGCGCCACCGGTGCGGGCGGCCAGCTTCGAGCGGCGGCCGACGCCGGCGCGGCGGGCGTCGCGCCACGAACGGCCGCGCCGCACAGCAGCGGCAGCCGTTCCTCGGCTGCCGCCATTCCCGGGCTGGGCGGTCCCGGCACCGTCTGGCTCAGGGCCGCAGGCAGATGGTGCCGCGCCGGTGTCGTGGCCGCTGCCCCCGAGGCAGCTGAGCCCCAGGCTGAGCTTCACCAGCGAGCCGCCGGCCGCCGGCGGCGCCGGCGGCGCCAGCACCACCTTCCCGCGCGGCATCCTCGAAAGCAGCCCGCCGCCGTCGCCGACGGCGCGGCAGCCAGGCGCAAGGACCGTAGACAGGATGGCCATCAGCTCAGGCGATGACAGCTCAGACGATCACGCGTCGCGCAGGCAGTGCTACGAGCGTACAGGGCGCTGATCTGATCTGATCTGATCTGTCAAGGCGCTTTGGTCCTGATCAGCGCTCGCCGCGTAGCTGACGCAGGCTGCAAGCAGGCAGCAGAGAAGCCGTGCTCAGCAGGCGGCACATTGCACATCTTACATTGCACAGACTTTCTTTCGTCGAACAATTGAATCCGTTGGTTTGATGGTTTTCTGCTGGTTTTGTGTGCCTACAAGTGTCGCCTATTCTGGTTCAAAATTTAAACCCTGCACACATGCTGAGGCCCAGCAGAATTCGGTCGATGCTGATGTATACCTCGTGGAGCTGAGTTTGCAGGGCTTGATGCATGCTACAGGGCACTGTCCTGACCGTTCAGCCAGAAGTTCACACACCTAAACGGCTGCTTCGTCGTACAATCCTTGAGATTGCAGTGCAATCATAATCACTGGCGCACGCGCTGTACGGGGCAGTCCATCAGGCTATTCACATCACATATATACAGTTGCTGAAGCCGACAGGGCTGTGTTGCGAGAAACCAGCTGTCTCTGCATATTTGGGGGGCCGCCACGAAGCTGCGGCCCAGGGACAACTTCCGGGCCGGTTGATCGCTGCAGGCGCAGGGCAGGCGAGTGGGAACCTTCTCCAGAGAGTATTACTGAATGTCACAGCTTCCCGAACTCACCTCTCACACAACTCATGGCCGCCCAGTGTTGATGCCCTCCTGCCACCCTGTCTTACTCAGCGACCTGCTGCTTTCGCTCGCGTGCGGGATCCTCCCTGATCCTGCCTGATACAACGCAGCTGTCCGGCGCTGATGCGGCGGCATCGGCCTGCGGTGCGCCGCATCTGCCTGTCGTCGCTCCTCTGCCTGGCGCTGGCACTGGCATGGCGCGTCGCCGGCGCCGCCGCCGGCTCAGACCTGCAGAGCCCCGGGGCGAATCAAGGCGATCACAAAGAGAAGCCGGACAAAGCACCCAAGCCTGCCAAGTCGGACAAGGGGAACAACGGCCAAGGGAACGGTGGTGAAGGCGGCCGCGCAGGTGAGCACGCAATCATGGGATGCCGCGTCTATAGCGGGCGCGGCGGTGCGCAGCGCGGCGCAGGCCCCGGAAGCTGCCACCATGTCCTGCCCCAACGGATATGCAGTACGTGTGCAGTGTGCTGCACGTCTGCTGCAAATGTCGAAGCCCTGGGCCTGCGCGGTAGGATGCCTGCATTGTGCCGTGCTCCTGATCATGGCGGCGATGTCAAAAGGCTGACATTCACAGTCAGGCCCTTGCCGTCAAGCTCATCTCGAGCAACCGACTGTCGCAGAACTCCTCCTGAGATGTAAATCAACTGACAACATGCATGAAGTGCGATTTCTGGCCGCAGGAGCGCCGGCGGAGGAACAGACGCCGGCGCCCACGCCAGCGCCTATGTCGGCGCAGACGCCCATGCCAGTGCAGGTGCTGCGTGTTCAATCTCTCTCTTGTATGTGGCCCACCATACAGGAGCTCGAGCCTGGCAATGCTGCTGCCAGTCTGGGCTCTCTGCTTGACATACATGAACACGCAGGGTGATGTCGTACAGCTTCTTGCCACATGGTGTCAACGAAGCCGGACCTCGGTTCCTGCCATGTCACAGACGCCTGAGCGCGTGACGGCGGCCCCCACACCTGCGCCCGAAGCAGCAACGCCGGCGCCGACGGCGGCGCCAGTCGAGGCGACGCCTGAACCCACAGCGGCGCCAGTTCAGGCGACGCCTGGACCCACAGAGGCGCCTGTTCAGTCAAGTCCGGCGCCCACAGAGGCGCCTGTCCAGTCAAGTCCGGCGCCCACAGAGGCGCCTGTTCAGTCAAGTCCGGCGCCCACCGCCGCGCCCTCTGACGCGCCGGCGGCCACGGCGACGCCTGCGGAGACGGCCGCGCCCGCAGAACCGACAGCCGCGCCCGCAGAGCCGACGGCCGCGCCTACGGAGCCGGCGTCGGCTCCGACGCCGGCGCCAACTCGGCAGCCGACCGGAACGGCGGCGGCGGCGGCGGCGGTGGACACAGCAGCTCCGACGCGGTCCCGGCCGCCGCCGGCGCCGGCAGGCACGGTTGTCCTCGGGGTGCGTTGTAAGTTCTGGCAGCAGAGACGGTTTGAAAACTACACATGACAGGAAGTCTTTAGCGATATGCCGCCTGGCTGCGTGACGCACGCGCTCGTGGCTCCCACTCAGTTCGTGCTGTACACTGCCCACCTCCTGCAAGCCCGGCCGCTGCGGCGGTATGTGGCGGCATCTGCGGCGGTGAGCGCGCTCCAGGCCAGAGCAGGCTTTCCTTGCTGACTTCGAGTGCAAGAAGGCTTCCCCAATAGAGCATCAGTGTCGCGGCGTGGCAACTGGCGTGGCCTCTTCGCGATGTCAGCCATGTCCGCCCCTGCTTGTGCCCCTTCACCGCAGCCTGTCTGCTGCCTTCGTGCTGTGTGGAACTTGCAGTGAAGACGTCAGGAGCCAAGACCAGTTCGGCAGGAGTCTGCGCTGCTTCCGTGGCATTTGCTGTGTCCTGTTCCAGAGGCGCATGCGTGAGAGTTTTCCTGCAAGAAATGCAGCTCGAAACCCTAAAACCGCGCGCTGTTGGCTGCGCAGACGGCGCACGCGCTGATTGGCAGCGGCCTGCTGCCGTGGCGGGGCACGCCGCAGCGTACCTTCGAGGCGCAGTACTCCAGCCTGTTGGCAGCGCGCGGCATCGACAGCTCCGGCCTCACCTACGTTGGCTCGCTGGTGGGGGATTTCCGCTCATCAGCTCAGTGTATGTTTTTATGCTGAAACATTATGCTAATGCATTGCAGATGCAGGTGCTGTCAGCGGCGTTGTCATTCTGCTGCATCACATGCGTGTGCGGAATGCCTCCGAAATACGGTTGGAAGTAAAAGCGGAGAAAGTGTAGCCAGCTTTACATCTGAGTGGCAGTGTGCATTCTTACTTTTCAATATCTGCAGGGCGTCGGCGCAGACAACAGCACGGCGCGGCGGCGGCGGCGGCGGCGGCGATCGCTGCTGCAGGCCAGCGGCGGCGATCAGGTGACGGTCTACTATGATGTCGGCGGCGTGCCGTCGGGGCAGGCGGGCTCCGCCGCTGGCCAGCTGGCGTCTGCGTCGACGCTGCAGGCATTTGCCAACCAGCTGCGGCAAGCCGGTGCGGTGGCTGTCCCTGATTGTGAGCCTGTTTGTCACTGATACGCATCTCAAGGCATACAGGACGAACAAGGAGTCGTGGCTCTGTTCTGTGCTCCCCTGTGTGTACTGCCCTGGCTGTCTGCCGGCGCGGGACCGTCCCTCACTGTGCTAGACAGCATGGCTCAAACATCGACTGAATGTCAGCTGTGCTTTTGGTTCTGCTGAAACAAAATCCGCATGTGCTGCATATCAGCAGGCCTGAGTGTCAACAGTTTCGCGCTCGCTGGTCGCCACAAAGGGCGGCGGTATACAGATGCCTACCGCCGTCTTGAGCAGAAGCTGTGCATGTGGTCCTGCTGCTCCTGAAGCTGTGCCTGTGGTCCTGCTGCTCCTGACGCCTGCCTTCTGCGTGCTAGCAGGGTCTGAACGTGGACAGCGTCGCGCTGGTCGCCATGCAGGACGGCATCGCACAGCTCCCTGCCATTGGATATCAGCTGCACTTTTGATTCTGCTGATAGTCCGATTGACTTCACATATACGTTGTGCGCAGGTCTGAACGTGGACAGCGTCGCGCTGGTCGCCACGCAGGACGGCGGCATACAGATCCCCGCTTCTGATGGGGCGGCACCCAGCAGCAGCAGCGGTGGCGGCGGAGGCAGCGGCTCAGTGGGCGCCATCGTGGGCGGCATTATCGGCGGGATCGCCGCCGGCCTGCTGCTCATACTCCGTGAGTGCTCTGTCATTATTATTGGTTGTCGCATGTGGCTCTCAGACTAATGTGTCCATTCACATCTGTCAGCCCGCTCTCATTCTTTGGCGTCACTCTGCCATGGCCACTTCACTAGCACCGTGCATTTGGACTTGAGAAACCGTGAGAACAGTGACGATGCGCATCCTTCTTCTGCAACGCGTTTCTGGGAGTGCGAAACTCAACGTGTGCCATCTGCAGCCTCGCCTGACACCTGCCGCCTCGCCCTGCGCCGCAGTCGTGCTGTTCCTGTGTCACCGCGCAAGGCGGCGTCGGTCGGAGGCGCTCATCGCTGCTGATGATGGCGGCATCAAGGGCGGCGGCAGCCCGGAGGTGGTGTACGTGCGGCAGGTCGAGCCTGTCGGGGTCCGCGGCGCAGAGGCCTTCAACGGCATGGTGAGGAATCTGTGACCCCTGTGTTCTCAAAAGACGCATCAAAGGGAATGAGGAACGCGTCCTGAGGAAAGGGAAAGGTGGAGGCCGGTGGGCGCGCGCTGCGATCGTCACCGCACAGCGACTCGTCTCTTGACTGCACGTCCAGCCTGATCACAGTAGCTCGAGTGCACAAAGTCTGGTGAAGCATCAGGCTGTGCCGTCTGCGAGAGGCCTCCAAGACAGGGTTTATGACAGGGTAAGAATTGGACCAAATTGTTGTTTACTACGATTAAGATCATTTAGTCTACTAGGGAGAAAAGCCGCGACGCTGCCACAACGGTGGCGCCACCTGCCGGTGCTTGCCGCTCAATTCTTTTTGCAGGTGCTCTCTGCGCTTGTATGCGCTGTCGGCGTTGCAAGCTATGTGGCCGCAGGTGAGCTTAATCGTGTACTCCCAGTGCCTGCCGTCCGAGTCAAGACCTGGCTGAGGGTCCGGAACTAAGCTATTCTTTGGAGGCATCACGACTTGGCACTCATGTTGTGAGCACGTCAGCGCCAAACTGAATCGCTGAGCCGTGGGCAACTTTTCGAGCCAAACCCTACAACATGACGTGGCATTACTGCCCCTTCGAATTTGGAGTTGCAACGACTCAGAAGAACAGGCACACTTGCGAGAGGCACCGAACTTGCACACCACACATACACGTGCAGCTATGATGCTCATCACTCGGTGCGTGCCGGGGTCACTTTCAGATCGCAAGCAAACCGACACGCGCCAGTCATCGAGGGCGTCTCGTTTCGGCTTCACAGGTATGTCCAGTGTGGGGCAGATCAATTCCCGCGGTGTGTTTGTAATCAAAAGATTATTAACACGATGTTACTAATCATGTTATTAATTCCTTCCTGACCGCCACTGAAGCTGAAACACGCCAGGATCGAGTTCAGGAATGCGTCGGGGTCGACGCACCCCCCCGGCGCGGCCGGCGCTATGTCGGTAGCCACCGGCTGCTGCGTTGGCTGCGCTGCGCCGCTGCCAAACACTGCCTTGCTGCTGTCGCTGCTCAGGTCGTAGTCCTGCAGCACCTCCAGCGCCGCCAGCGGCAGCTCGCCATCGACCAGCGCCGCATGGATCTGCTGATCCTGGCCGGCTGCGCTGCTGGCGTTGCCTTTGGCCACCCAGCCATGCAGGGTGCGACTCCTCTTGGACCCACTGAGGCCCGCAGGTGCAGCTGCTGTCGACCCTGACGAGGCTGCTGCTAACCCTCCTGCTACTGCAGGCGCTGGTGGCGCAGGGACTGCTCTCTCCTGCTGCTGCTCCTCTACCTCAGCGTAAAGGGCTGGATGCTGCTGCTCGAACACGGTGCAACCGATCAAGTGCGCAAACTTGTCCGACAGGGTGCGGCTCTGAAAGTTTTTGTGGCAGTATTTGCACTGCACAAGCAGCCTCTGACTGGGATCAGACTTACAAAGTGCGCGTTCACAGGGTGTTCGGGTCGACCGGCCCTCGAAGCAGCTGCCATAGGACTTTGCCACGGCGTGCGCAAACTGGTCTGAGCAGCAACTGGCCCTGCATTGCTTGAAATGCCGGCGCTGAAGGCGCGTGCACCACGTGGACAAATCCTGTTCGCAATTAATTATATGCATTAATAGCATGCAGGTGTTTATATCAACTAAATTCCGAACATGGCCCGTGTTCAAAACCTGTTACTAACACGTTATTAACAACCTTTGTGACTAACGAATAAATTACACGGCCCACACTGGGTATGTCGGATATAACGGAAGATGCATTGTACCGTAGTCACGGGCATGATTCGCGCAGCGGCGAAATTAGAAATAATTTAAGCGATTCGCGCAGCTTTCGCGCGCCCTGAGGCCAATTTTCGCAACTTCCGCGCAACTGACCGCCAATTTTCCGCTCGCGCATCAGCAGCAAATCATGCGTAAATCATGCGAAACCAGCAGCAAATGCACTGCTTGACCGTTTGTGCGGTGAGCTTCATGAATGAGCAGTTGATTCAATGTTTCTGCGAGGCTTTACAAACTCGAACTTTCCTGGCATGCCAATTAATTCGACTGTGCTGTGCCCCATTCCTCTCCGAGCCTCCTACCTACTCGGAGTCCAAATCTGATAATTGGTCGAGATCATCCACACGATCGCCCTCTGCATCGATGAAATAGCTGAAATAGCTGAAATACCGGTAGCTGAAATAGCGCTCATCAGCGTGTGCTGCCTCCAATGCAAGATTTGCCTGCCTCTGCTCGGCCGAGAAATCCGTGTCACAAAGCTCCCCATAGTGTCTGAACAGCGTAAAGAGGGCAGTGAGGCTTCTTAATGACGATGCTGGGCTCGTTTGCAGCGGAGACGGGCGCGTTTCTTAATCTACAGTTCAAATGACTGTAATTTTCGAATATCCGGCCGTTTCGCGCAGCACTGCTGGAATTATTATCTGAAAACCCGCGCGAAATTGCTTCGCGCAGCGGCCGCCGAATTATTTTTGCGCGAATCATGCCCGGGACTACGGTATATAGATTGATAGATTTTACCCGCCAGCCTCACTCAGCCTGATAAGACATCAAATCACCAATAAACCATCATGTGTCATCATGTCGCAAACTGTTGATGACACTCGCTGACACTATGCCAACGAGGAGGCTGGATCTGGTCCTATTTTTCGGTAACAAATGGTAACAAATGGTCTCAAATCCGCGGTAGATCTGAGACCAACTGATACCAAATTGAGACCATGACTCGCATGTGCATCTGGTAGAATTGGGATCCTGCCACTGGAACTGATTTGCTACCAATTGGGACCGGTCTATTATGGTCACAAATGCCGATTTGGGACCGATTTGGGAACGATTGCTACCAGATTTGTTACTTCTGGGACATTGGGAAAGTCCCAAATTTCCGGGGTCAGCGGGTGACCCGCCGCAGGACTGAATGGGACTGTCTGTTACCAATTGTGCCTGCCTTCTCGGGACGATGGGCACTTTGCTTTCTGCTAGGCACTTTGCCTTCGGGTGGCACCTGGCTGTACGCCTGAGTAGGGTGTAGCACTCAGCCAACTTTCAGCATGCTCACACGAAGGGCGGGGGTCACCTGCTGCCCTGGTGGCAGATGGGTACCAGAGACTGCAGCCGGCACGAGAGTATT
>JAABUL010007689.1_pt1 | contig 11438 bp, 2 predicted proteins | sample 5559151 | NCBI WGS metagenome assembly JAABUL01 (sample SAMN10711876, study PRJNA513368) | rock metagenome | isolation source: Antarctica rocks | place: Antarctica: Victoria Land, Pudding Butte sud | reverse complement strand
TTTTTTTTTTAAGTTCGAGAAAAATTTGTTGCGCAGAAGTTAAGTTATTTTCAGTAAAATAAAAATTTGTATATATAGAATTGTCGATTAGATCTTTATCAGTATTTTATTTATTGTTTTTGTTAACAATAGATATCTAACTATCTGCAAAAAGATCTTGAATTGTATTGCAATTACGTATTTCTGTCTAAAATATAACAAGATAGTTCAACTTCGACTTAGTATTGTTTCTATTAACGATAGTTGTATCGATAACAAAGCTATTATTGTTTTTGTTAATAACAATAACAAGTTTGTTCTTGTCTATAATTGTAAAAAGATTAAAATTGACAACAATCTAATTGTTAAAATTTTTAATTGCAACATTCTTTTTTAACTGTATCAAGATCTTTGTTTTTTTCTGTTATTTTTTTGTTTCTCTGTCTATTATTGACTTGTCTAATAAGTTTATATTATTCTGTTATATATATACAAGATACTTTTTATCAAGATTAGATTTCTTTAATATATTCGAAAAGCAGCTCTTATTATCAAAAAGTCGATAGTTAACAATCTTGTAATATTTCTATTTTGTTTTAAGAATTTTACAGAACTTAGCTGTCTTTCTGCAATTCTTGCAAGAGACGCAAATTTTTTGACTGTTCGCAAAATCGACAGACTATTTTTTAGAGTTAGCGAAATCGACTTCAAGAATTCTATGCACGTAAAAATCGATCAAAACTATGTTGACAAATATATTTTCAATTCTAATATTGTATTGAGTATACAAATGCATTCTGTGCTTGTAAAAATTCTACTCAGTCGATTTCGCATTAGATTTTATTTAATATAATGCAATAATTGTCTGTGCAATTCAAATTAATATAGAGTATCGATATAAAATACTTATAGATTTTGCTCTGTTACTGTCGATACTAAATAAGCTCTGAAACAGTAACAACTCTCGCTTTTTAATTGTATTTTGTGCAAAACTAACTGAAATATTCCAATTTTTTTTAAAATAGACAATCGGACTGCTTTCGAAGTTGTTCGAAAATATTATTATATTTTTTATTATACAAAAGCAACACTTTTTAGAGCTGTCGCTTATATAGTTGAATTGCTGACTATTGTAGCAAAAGACGTGTAAAAATAATAATTAAAGATAATTGATAGATACAAAGAAAACAAAGTAAGTAATTGTAGATAAAACAAAGTTAAAAGATAAATATATTGAATAAATACAAAGTAAGTTTTAATAGTTATTTTATATTCGAAAAAATATATAATACTACAATCGACGCGTCGATCTTCGTTAACTGAGACGCGCTATCAAATTCGATATATTAGTTTCTATAATTTCTATCGACTTTCAGATAGATTCTCTATAATTTTTCTACTTAATAATATATTTCAATTTGTTGTCTCTTATCTTTTGTCTGATTACTCTTTCGATTATATACAATTTCTTATTCTTGTATTTTATTGAAAACAATTGTAAAATATTATGTTGCAAAGTATTGTAATTGATCTGTTCTAAATATTTTATCGAGATAATATTGTGTATTTTTATATGCAATAACAATTTCAGCTTGTACGCTAGATCTTTTATCTTGCGAATAATTTTAAACAGATCGATTTTTTTAGTACTAAAACTAGAGTTTTCGGCAGACAGATAGTATTCGATCTCTTCAATTTTAATTATTTTAATATAGACGCTGTTGTAGAAATCTGACTCGCAATACTTTGTATTGTAGAGAATAGCTATTTTTGTCTGCGCGAACTTGATTGCGTTATAAATTTTGTTTCGAAACAATTGTTAATTTGCAATAAACTATATTGTAATAGTACTATTGCAGAAAAATAATTGAAGAAGAGTCAAGAACTTTTGCAATATAATATTATATAACAGTTTAAAAAGTGTTGTAGTAATAAATGCGTTTTCGGCGGTATTAAGAGCGTACTCGATTTGAAAAAAAAAAATTTCAATATTTTTTATATTTTCCGATAAGCAGATATTGTAGTGCAATCTTTACAATTTGATTTGTTTGTTCAGCTTGATTATTTGTAGAGAAATAGTATATAATTGTAAGATTTAATTTGATTTTGCTTTTCTCGAACAGAGTAATTTAGAGTTTACTTATAAATTTGAAATTGCAATTCGAGACTATTTTAATCGACAGTTCTTAGTAACAGTAGATATTGCAATAATATATTTTTGCTCAATCTTTTGCTGTTTAGATTTTCTTGTCGAAAATCAATCTAATATATTTTGAAAAACAATCGATAACAGTAAGCAAAGAGTTGTAACTCTGCGTAATTATTGACAGTATTACAACAAAATTTATTGCTAACTAGAAAAGAGAAATTGCTGTTATCTCGACAGAATTAAACTGATTGTATAGCAGTTTTCGCAAAAACTTTAACAATTGATAGACTAAATATTTATTAATATAAATATAGATTTTGTTTTTTATTTTAAGAAAAAAACAAGCGGTCTTAAGTCGATCTAGAGTTCGATAATAATTATTGTATATATAGTTATTGTAAACAAATTCAAATACTTTTCTCTCAAATAACTCTAAAATATAGATACAATCAAAATTGAATTTATTAATCAAGTAAAGCAGTTCGATATTCGCGTTCAATTGATACAATTGATACACAATATTTGAATTCTCGAAATTTTTTGCGATATTTTGCACTTGCTTTTCTATCTTTTTATAAATTTTTCGAAAATAAGAATCAATTTTGAGAGTATTGCAAAAACTATAAAGAAATTCTTTATTGACAGCAATAGTAATTATAGAATAGCAACTGATATCTATATAGTTGATCGATAGTTTTAAAAGTCTGTTTGTGTTGTTGTAATTCTTTTCGAAACAATAAACTATAATTATTCGAGATAAATATATAAATAGATATATAGTCTACTTATCGAGTCTTGCAGAACGTCGATCTATAGACTTGTTTTGTAGAACTGCTCTCAAAACAATATAATCTATAATTACAATAAAAATTCTATTATCGAAATATTAAGACAGTCTGATCAAAGTTTAGACAAGCGCGCTAGTCTCAAGTTTTGTAATTTAGTATTTTGTTTCGATATCGACAAGATCTCTAAAAAGAAACAAAATAGATTTTTCAATTTCTTTTTTATCGAGCTAATAGATTGCAGTTTCAAATCTCTTCTTTTTACTATTGTTAATATAAAAAATAAAAGACTTACTAAAGTCGAAATAGACTAGAACTGATGTCTAATATAAAATAGATTTAAATATTTTTTATATCTATCGACATTTTTTATTTGTGTCGAGAGTAGTATTAGTCGGTTTATTATCGCGATTGTTTTTGTATTGCTGACAAAGATATAATTGCGTTGCATACTTGCGCTGTAGACGTTTCTTTATTGAACTATCGATAAAACTCTTGATTTTCAATCTTACAAAAGATCGAGCTATAGCGGCGTAGTAATCGACAAATTAACAGTAGTAGTTAAAAAATCTCAAATCTATTTCAAAATCTCTGAAATTTTGTAAAAACTTTATAAATTTGATTGTATCTATTTTCTTCTCGATAGTGTTTAGATTTAGTCAAGATATATAATAATTTAGCATTTTGATACTAGAATAGACAAAGTAATATTTTGATAAGACTAAAATAATATTGCTGTTTTTTAGCAGAGTTAGAACTTGATCGAAATGCTAAATATATTAATCGAGTGTTTGCAAGTAGATTATAATATTATCGATATAGATTAAAACAAATTATTACAAATATAGTTCTAGTAATTTCTCTATACGATACTAAAAGAAGACTGATGTATTTGCAAGCTTTATTGTAAACACTATAAGTTATTCTTGATCTCGATAAGATATTACTAGAATTGTTTTTTATCAATTACTTGATTTAATATTTTATTGAAAGAAGCTTTTGATAAAATTAACAAAGCTGAAAATTATAGTTTCTTTTAGAGCATCAAATATAGTATTTTGACGCAATAAAAAATATATATCTGAATATAGTCGAGTGTTGATTTTGCGAAAATCAATTATTATTTGTAATTTGCTGTTTTTTCAGACTACAAACGTCGATAATACAGTCGGTAAAATAGTCTTTAAAGAAATCTTTTGTAGTCAATCTTGACACATAAGCAAATCTAGTATATTATCAACTATCTTGCAATCTTGTACAGTAAGAGAGTATAACGTCTGCTTAAAATCAGTAATATTGTTTTTGTCTACAAATAATATTGATATCTCGATACTATTGTTAAATTTGTTTAGTTTCGCGCAAAAAAGATCGTAATAATAGTCAAGAATTGTTTGTATTTTAGTTTTGTATTTTTTTTTTCAGTAATCTAATATATCTGTCTTATTGTTCTCTTTCTTCGGTAATTGCACAAAATAAAATATATTTGATTCTGCATAGATTTTGTCAGTAAATATATTTGCGAAATTTATTTCGATTACTGACGTAGACTGCGCAGTTTTGACAAGACTATTAATTTGATTTAGAATCTGTTTTTTACAAATTTTTGAAAAAATAAGTTTAAAGTTGTTTACAAAAATAGTATATTGATTTGATTCAATTATTGCGCTAACTGCAATAATTAGTTCTTTTATAGCAGAATAAATATAAGAAAAAGCTTGAAAAAGATAAAAAGTTTCGACAAACAAAAATTTATAATATATAAAAATATTCTTTTTTCTACCGAGATCCAGTATCGTGGTTTCTGAGATATAAACAGTAATATTATGTACACAAAAATAATATTATTTAGAAAGCTTTATTACGCTTGCTTTGATTATAAAAACTGAAATTAAAAATATTTTCTTAACTATCAATAAAACAGCTGTAGAAGTTGTCTGCACGAAAAAATGTCGATTGCGGAAAAATATATAATTTTGCTCTTTTTTATTTTTGTTCTATTCGATTATTATTCGATTGAATTTTAAAAACTCTATTCCGACTATTATATTGTATAATAGATCAGACACAATATAAGCTTCTTCAATAACAATTTTTATTCAATTATTGTTGTTTTTAAGATGCAGAAATATCTTAGTACAAAATATAAAAATAACAATTCTGTCTATTCTTTTATATTTCAGTCGTTTGTTCTCTGCTATAGAATAAGTAGAAATATAAAAGTAGAATACTTAATATATATATTTGCTAATAAAAATAGATTCAGAGCCAATATCGAGACATAAAATATATAGTTTGTTAGTACTGAAATAGTATATAATAGACACGTTCGAATATATTTGAAAAATCAGATTAGACTTCGATTTTTGTTTAATAGATTTCGAGACTATAAATATTTTTGTAGTAGTAATAGATATAAAGATTTTCGCGTTTTTTATAGCAATATCTAGAGATAGCTTTTGCTTAGAAGTGTTTTCAAAAAAGTGTTGCAATAAAATATAAAAAAATATTGAGTAGAACTGAAAAGTATTTTTTCGAAATAATAAGCAATTATAAATACAAATAGAACAATATTGTTTCTCGATATCGATAGAATTTTTAGTAGAGTCGAGATTATCGATTAGCAGTTTTAATTTTCTTTTTTTTTTGCAATATACAAAGCGAGAAGAATTTCTATATTCTTATTATTCAACTGTATAGTCTCGAAACATATATTATTTTTAGCAATTGCGTCTATTAGCATAGTTTTTGTAACAAAAATATATAAATTGTTTCAATAATTGTTTTTGCAGTAATAGCAAGATCGCTTTATCTTTTAAGACATTTTATTGTTGTTTATAGAAATAAGAACTCTTTTTTCAATTAATACAACAGCTACAGCAGAAACAACTAATCTATTAATAGTTTGCTAGTAATTGTTTATTAGTTGCTCGATTTAAACAACTATTAATACAACTGCAATATTATATAAATCTGACTGATTTTGAGACTAAATCTAGAAGCGATTTGTTGACTTTTTGTTTAAATTTCAAATTTTATATATTGCTTGTTTATTGTTTTTTACGCGTCGATTAAAGATCTCGATAGTGTTGTTGTCTTCTTTTAGCAATATTGTTAAAATCAGTTGTGCTTTCAGACTATCTTAAAAATAACAAACAATAATATTCTTATTCTGTATTTCGACATTGTAAAGAAGATTGATTTTTCTAATAAAATATTAATTGAGTATTTGTTTCTTGTTTTCGAAACAAAAAGTTATTTTTTTTGTCTTTCTCAAGAATTCAAATTTGTTTAAACAATATTCTCGAAACAGTTTATTCTTTTAGATTGTCAAACTTTTGTTTATTTTACTACAAATTATATAAAAAAAATCGATATACTATTTCAGTACAGTCTCTTTCAAGTATATAGAAAGTACTCGAAAAACTAATTGTTTTTTTTCGAGTTCTGCTATTTGAAGAAAACAACAAATAAAAAAATCGATACTCTGTTTTTTAGAATTCTATATTATAATATTATATAAACAAAACAGTTGTTCTCGAGCTGAACATTTATCGCAATTCTGCTTATTGTTATGTTGGCGTCTATTTTGCCGATACTCTGATTTGCGTAAAGAACGCATCTTATTGCAATTATAGACACAATTATAGTTCTGTTGATAATCTCTATCTTGCCGATATTCCGACTTTTAATCTCTACAATTATTGAACGCTTTTCAATATCTTATTGCGCTTGATTGTAATCTATTGAAGATAGACTTCAATCTTCGATTAATTCTAGATATAAAGTTAAAACAATTATCGCGTAAGAAAAGACAATAGTCCGAAGTCTTATTTGTCTGCTGACAGACTTGCAATAGCAGTAATTTATAGTTTTCTTTACAATAATAGTCTGCTTCGACAGATAGACTGCGCTAAAAGTTAATAGCAAATAATTCTCGATAATAATTTAATTTAGCAAATAGATCGCGATAATAGTTGACAGCAAATAAATTGCGATAATAGTCTGTTTCTGCAGACAGATAATTTTCTTTATCAATATAATAATAATCTTTTTTGCAATAATAAAATAGCCGTAAAGCTTCAACAAAGCAGCAAAAACTATTTATTGCTCGAATATACTAAGTTTCGCGTTGTACAGAACTTATCGAAATTAGAATATATTGTATTAACAAAAAAAATATCTAAGATTGCAACAACAAAAACAAAGAGCGCTAATTAAAACAATTATAGTTATATCTTTTTGCTAAAATTGTAATATAGACAAAAAAACAATTAAAATTGTAATCTGCAATCTAAGAGACGTATCTATTTTTCTAATATTGTTTCTAAGATCTCTTTTTTGTTAAAAAAGAGTTCAAATAAACTTTCCAAAATCTATTGTTGTTAACAAATTAATTGCAGTCTTGATTGTTGTAATTATGTAGTTTTCTATCGCAATTAGATTTAACAACTAAATAATAAAAAAGTAAACAAAACTAATTCTATATAGAAAACTCGATTTTTTTGTAATATATTTTTAATTAATTTAGATTTCTGCTAAAGCTACAAAAGAGTCTGAACCGAAACTAAAATACTTTTTTATAATATTGCGATACTTAAAAAATATTATATACTGTTTAATATAATTGCAGAGATTGACTTGATTGTTCTCGCTTCTTGATACAATTATATTAAATTATAGTCTCAATTAACTTATCTCGAGTATTCTTGAAATTACTACGAACACGTTTGATAAAATCTCGAAATTTTGTTTTATTAAGAAAGAAATCGAGAATATTTTTTGTTTTTTTTTTAAATTGAATTTTCTTAACAGCAGAAAACATTTTATAGATTTCGATTGCAATTTCGATATTCTGTTTCGTAATAGATAGTTAAAAGTTCGATATTTCAAATTCTTGCTCTTGAATCTATATTATATAGAGTAAAACAACGCAGTTTCTAATATATTGCGTCTTGTTATAGTTTGAAGAAGACTTTCTCGAAAAAAAAAATTCAACTATAATATTGATTTTTTTGTTTTAACAAATCTTTTTAGTAAAAAATATTTCGACAGCGAAGTCTCTCTCGAAACGCTTGTCGACAATCTTATTCGAAAAACTATTAGTAGTAATTGTTGATTTGTAATATCGAGAATTACTTGTTACAAAAATCTCAATCGATTTGATAGATTGTGCAGAAATTGCAATACAATTTTCTATTTCGAAATTTTCTAAATAGAAACTCTTTTTTAATTTTGTTATAGCTTGTTTTGCTAAAGATTTCGAGAAAGTGGCTTCGGTAAAATATATAGAGAAATTGAAAAAAACTGTAGATTTCCGCGATAGATAGTTTTGATATTAAATATTAGAGCGATACTTAATTGTTGATTTGAAAAACTGTTAAATAATTGTTTTGAAGCTATCGAGATCGATTGTTCAATTGTCTAAAAAAAGTAAAAGCTTCGCGGACAAGTTTTTTGTTCTTTTTTTCGACAAACAACTATAGAAAAATCTTGATTAAGAACAAGAAATAGTAATAATCTAAATTGTAAAAAAAAGCTTGTCAATACTTTCTCTAGCAAACTAATAATCGAAATAAAAAAAAACTAAAAAAACAAAAACAAAATTAATAATCTTCTGATCAAGTTCCGAAAATAGTAATAAACTTGTTGAAATCAGCTTGACGTCTTGGAAAAGTTCAAATAACTGTTTTTAACTAAAACAAGATTGTAATAGACTGTCTATAACAGCTATCGCAATAATAAGTACTGTTCTTATCTTCGAGAACAGTAGAAGAACAATACAAGTTGTCTACAACTTGTGCAGATCGTAATTGAAGCTACCAGATTGTTATAGACAAAGCACTATAGTGCAGAAAATAGATTGTAGAAAACATAGTTCTATTCTATCGATAAAAGCCTGTCTAAATACAGTTATCCCGGTCTTACCGGTGAGGAAAGTGCTATGTGGACCCTGATCCACCTGCTGCCGTCATCGACCTCCACCGCGGTGCCGTAACAATTTTCTCGCTCTTAAATAAATCTCTTATATACGTAATAGATGCAATTTATATAGACTCGAAATCTAGATACTTCAAACTAGTAATTTCTAATTATACTATATATTTGACAAAGAACGTAAAGAATTCTTCTCGATTTAGATAGTTTTTGTATCAAAAATTCCAAGAATAAATTTCTATTTCGACATTTTCCCAGAAAGATAATATTTTGCTGGCTGACTATTTTGGCGGGGTCAGTCGCTGATTATCTACCAAATTTGCCCCCGGATATCCTCCTGATATTGGGAGGACGAAAAAGTTTGATATGAGAAACATATAAGGTTCAGCTACTTATATAAGAAGTTATAGAACCAGATATAGAAACGCATAGGTAGCCAAGTGGTTAAGACGTGTGGTGTGTTAGGTTCTGGTCTAAATTGCGATTTACTCAATTAACTATCTTCCTAGACTCAAGTGATTTAAGCTTCTTCTTGGAGGTTTAACCAAGATGTTCTTATATCGAAAGATGCGTGGGTTCGAATCCCATCCTTTGCATTTTGATTTCTTTTCTCTTTTTATACGTTGAATCTATAATGTCCGAAGTGTGGATGCTCCACCTCCTGTTGCAAGCGCTAAAACAGTAGATTGTCGGCCCTAGGTGGGGGATCCACTGTTAAGTACGGCGGACTGTAAGAGGCTTTCGGAAAAAACTATTTTTCGGTTTTCCTAAGAAAAAGATTTTCCGAAAAGTAAAAAGTGAAAACTAAAAACTAAAAAACGATTTTTCGTTTTTTATTTCGACTACGCGAAACATTAAGCTTCGACAATCTTGATGTCAAATATTGTACTATTTAGTTTATTTTATTGCTTATTTCGACTTGTAGTACTAGTTGTATTGTTGTCAAACTTCTATTACAAGCTTGTACAACATAGAGTTCGAAATTCAAAATTGTAAAATTAGAGTTAAAATTAGAGTTACTTAAAATCTTCGACTTTCGTAATAAGTAAATTACAAGTCTCTTGAGAAAAAAAAGTTTTTAAAAAAAAAAATCGAAAAATCGAAAAATCGAAAAAGGGAATTTTAGTTTTATTTTTATGTTAGCTATCTTATTGTTTATCAATAATTCTAAAATAATTCTAAAATTTGAAAAGCTTAGTCTATTTTATTTAAATTAAAATATACTTTACAAAGATGCTAGATGTTCTTTAATATATTAAGTAATCTATAAGCAATTAATTAGTTGCAATATTGATGTTTTGCGTTGTTAAAGTAAAAAACGAAAAGTTGATTTTCGATTTTCGATTTTCGATTTTTACTTTTCGAAAAATCTTTTTCTTGAGAAAATCGAAAAATAGTTTTTTTCAAAAGTCTCTTATAGTTCGTCGTAGTTAAGCTACTACGTATTAATACTACATATAAGAGACAAGTTTAACTACAACAAACTATAAAAGACTTTTAAAAAAAACTATTTTTTAGTTTTCTTAAGAAAAAAGTTTTTCGAAAAGTAAAAATCAAAAATCAAAAATTAAAAATCAATTTTTTGTTTTTTACTTTAACAACGCAAAACATTAATATTGCAATTAATTAGTTGCTTATAGATTATTTAATATATCAAAAAATATCTAGTATCTTTGTAAAGTATATTTTAATTTAAATAAGATAGACTAAGTTTTTTAAATTTTAGAGTTATTTTAGAATTATTGATAAACAATAAGATAGCTAGCATAAAAATAAAAATAAAATTTTGTTTTTCGATTTTTTTTTTTTTGTACAAGACTTGTAATTTACTTATTGCGAAAGTCGAAGATTTTAAGTAATTCTAATTTTAATTCTAATTTTACAATTTTGAATTTCGAACTCTATATTGTACAAACTTGCAATAGAAGCTTGATAACAATACAACTAATACTACAAATCGAAATAAGCAATAAAATAAACTAAATAGTACAATATTTAACATTAAGATTGTCGAAGCTTAATGTCTCGCGTAGTCGAAATAAAAAACGGAAAACTATTTTTTAGTTTTCACTTTTCACTTTTCACTTTTCGAAAAACTTTTTTCCTGGGAAAACCGAAAAATAGTTTTTTCCGGAAGCCTCTTACAGTCCGCCGTAGTCCAACCCTTTCGGTGCCAAGATTGACGTATCGTGGGGCAAAAATCCGATCGAAGAGAACAATCTCAATCACAGCAACAGTAGTCGCTGGTATTGTATATTAGGGGAAGAAAGCAGATATTTCGTACACGTGACGTCTATGGATATTGACGCCCCAGTCTCAATCGCTCATCGACCCTCGATACCACAAAGCAGCGCTACGTAAGTAGACCCTTCGGCCCATGTGGGAAACAAGCTGACGGTCTAATAGTATACTTTGCTGCAATTGCGGTGCTCCAATAGATGGCACCGCTTCTGCAGGTGCCCTCTGCTATGACTGCGTTAGGCTTACGGTAGACATCTCCCAGGGTATCCCGCGAGAAGCCACAATACACATGTGCCGAGACTGCGAACGATGGCTCCAACCCCCAGCGCATTGGGTCACTGCGGCACTAG
>JAABUL010007688.1_pt1 | contig 11439 bp, 13 predicted proteins | sample 5559151 | NCBI WGS metagenome assembly JAABUL01 (sample SAMN10711876, study PRJNA513368) | rock metagenome | isolation source: Antarctica rocks | place: Antarctica: Victoria Land, Pudding Butte sud | reverse complement strand
CCCCGCCTTTTCCAGCCTTCTTCCCCTTTTTGCCCTTCTTAGGATTCGCTTTCTTGTGCGACGCCTTCTGTGATTTCGCGGCCGGCGACGCGTTTGCGGATGCGGCCGGCGTGGAATCGCCGTTGATCGTTGCCGTCTCGCTGTCAGGGTCGCTCGTCCCGGTGGCGCGGTTCATGTGCTCGATCAAGGTCGCCGTCCGCCACGCGGCCGGCGGGGTCGTGGACAGCAGCGGCGTCAGCGAGCGGCCGTCGACCTTGGCCGGGGCGTCGCCGCCTCGGCCGCGAATGTCGGCGCCAGGTCGATGTTGGAGGCGAGCTCGGAGCGCGTCTGGGCCGCCGGCACGCCCGGTCCGCGGATCACCAGCGGCGCCTTGATGTCGGTCTCGTAGGCGGTCTGCTTGCCGCTCGGCAGGCGGTGCTGACCGAGATGGAAGCCGTTGTCGAATGAGAAGACGAGGTAGGTGTTGTCGAGTTGCCCCGTCGCGTGCCGGGTCTTGACCACGTTGCCGACGAGATCGTCGACCGCGAGCATCGCCTGCAGGCGTTTTTTGTAACCGCGCTGCGACAGGCCTTGGTTGCCGTGAACGGCTGAGCCGGGGCGCTGTCCATTCATCCAAACCCTCAGTCCCATCAGGAAAACGCCCTGCATGGCCCATCAGCGGAGAGCGCGAGGGCGAGAAATGCTCCGCCGATGAGACGCAAGGCGCGTTTCTCGCGCTGTTCGCCGGCATCGGTGAACTGCCACACCACGATCAACGAGGCAAAGATCTCAATCAGTGAGTCGAGACCAAACCCGGCCAAGGCGACCGAACGAGCAGCGATGGTCGCCGCGACAACCACCACCGTTCCGACCATGTTCCCGCCGAGGGTGACGTATTCAAGCTGCAGCCCCCGGCGCAACAACTGATCGGCCGGGGTCGTTTGTGCAGGCGTTTGGCGTTGCGTCATATGCCGCGATCATACCGGTTTGATTCAGCGGCTTCAATCATCGCCGTGGAACCGGCCAGGTTCCGATAACGGCCATTCTCAGACCAAGCATCCGTGATTCTCCTCATGGACTCGCCCCGTGGTGGTTCGCTATAATGGCGAAACAGCCACGTTATGCGAACCACTTCTTTCCCTGCTTCGCGGTTGAGCCTAAACCCGGTCGTTGCTAACGTGGATTGCGAAGGAGATTCATGTATGGCAACACCACCACAATCGCAAACCCGATCACTTGAAACGGCGATGTCCGCCTATTTGCGAACGCTTGAGGGTCGCAACCGCAGCAGCGCGACGATCCTGGCCTACCGCACCGACCTCGGCCAGTTCATCGCCTGGCTCCGCGAAACCAATGTCACGATCGAGACGCCCGACGATGTTGAGCGCCTCGACGTGACGGAATACCTGGCGCACCTCGCGGGGCGCGGCCTCTCGGGCGTGTCTCGCGCCCGCAAGCTGGCGGCGATTCGCGAATATTTCAAATACGCCAAGATCGAGGGATTGATCAACGCCTCGCCGGTCGAGGGCGTCGACACTCCCAAGACGGAGAAGCGCGGGCGCAATTTTTTATCCCCTGAGGAGTACAGCCGCTTGCTGGCCGCGGCCGGCACCAACACCCGCGACTACGGCATCCTCATGACCTTCCTGCAAACCGGCGTGCGGGTCAGCGAACTCTGCGCGTTGGAGTTGGACGATGTTGATTTAGACACCAAGACGCTCCACGTTCGCGTGGGCAAGGGCATGAGCGCCCGCACGATCGAGCTGGAGAAAAAAGGGGTTCAATCCATCAAGTCGTGGCTGAAGGTGCGGCCAAACGTAGTCGGCGACCGGCTCTTTTTGAACCGTGACAACGAGCCGCTGGGCGAGCGCGGCGTGCAGAAGCTGCTGGCCAAATACTGTGCGCTCGCCGGCATCACGAAGCGGATCAGCCCGCACTCGCTGCGGCACACCTTCGCCTCGCACAAGGCGGAAGCGGGCGTCTCGCCGTTTCAACTCCAGCAATGGCTTGGCCACGCATCTTTGGACACGACGCAGATCTACGTTCACCTTGCCCGCAAAAACGCGAAAAAAGTGATGGAGGCGACGAGTCTATGAAATGCCCAGGCTCAGACACGATTACGCTCGTGTCGGCAAGTCAGCTGGCGTTCAGGGGCAAATGGCGGCGGATCGCTACCTGCTTGCCGGCGGGGTCGGCGCTGTTCGTCGTGCCGACGGACGAGACGCCCATGAAGCGGAGCATGCGCAAAGTCGCCGAGACGCTTCATCAGCAAGGTTGGCGCATCGTTTCGGTTCACTCCGCGACCTCGTGACGCTCGCTCGGTCCCAGACGCGGGGAAGACGGATTGGCGCTTACTCCGTCTTGCGATGCTGGGAACGCCACCTCCTCTCCGTTTCATCCCGTCATCGACGTGTCCAAAGCCCAAGAAGACGCGCTCGTCCTGGAGGTCCACCGCAGGCTCAGGCTTCCGCTTGACGAACCAATGTGACGAGCAATCTCCTCGTTGCCGTGCGCACCCGGGTCGATCTTGACCATCCTCCTCTTGCAGGCGGCAAAGCAACGACGCCTCACTTCCCCGCTTCACGACGGCGCTCACCCGGCGCATGAACACCGCGCTGCACATGACCACGCTGCGAATCGTCAAGAAACGCACGCAATCTGTTGCATTCGCCCGTCACCGTTGGTTTCCATAGCATTGTGAAGGGCGATTCATCGGCATATAAGGAACAGAGCGCGATCTTGAAGCGACTCGACCAACGCACGGCGACCCGGCCGCCCCCGTCGCCGACCCAGTAGCGCGGCGTCAGCGAAGGAGACTCGATCCAACCGTTGGAGCGCCCAAGCCCTCGACGCCAGGACACAATCATCGCCGCCGCCGCGCCGCCGTCGGCGCGCTTGGGGAAGGGAGGGGGCATCCGGGTCTGATGCCTGGTGGATGCGGATCGCTGCGCGTAGGTTTCACCCCCGTCGCTCGGCGGGCTCATGCTTACCGGCCTCGGACGGCGATGAGCATCAACACCGCAACGGCCAGCGCGCAAACGACGAGCGACCCGGTCCCTCTCAGCGATCCGGCCGCTCGTCCGCTATTTGACCGGCGTCGCCGCGCTCGGCGTGGCCGGCGCGGTCGGCGTCGCGACGACGGGCGCTGGCGGCGGGCCGGCTTCCAGCGCGTGAATGCCGTCCAGGAGCGCCTGGCCCTGGCTGGTCAACGCCGCCACGGCGTTGGCGTTCAACGGCTCTCCGTTGAAGGCGGCGGTCAGGACCTGCTCGATGTGCGCCGCCAGCGCGTCTCGGGCATCGCCGGCGGCCGCGAGGGCGCCCTCCCAGCGTCCAAAGTCCGCGTCATTCGTGGATTCGCTCTTCACCGCGCTCGTGGCGACCTTAAGGCTGGCCATTCCGAATTCGCCGATGGGCGCGTTGAGGCTCTTGTAGAGCCCGGCGAGGCGCACAAAGCGGTCGCGCGAGGAGACCAGCGACGCGGGCAGCGCCGCGTCCTCGACGACTTCCGCCAGCACGCGGCCGTCGGAGAGGTAGTCATCCTTCAAACCAAGCAGCGCCAACACCGTTGGGCGGATATCGGTTTGATCGGACCAGGTCGTCGCATCGACCTTGAGCCGTTTGACGCCAGGTCCGGCGAATCCGACCCAGGTGGTGTTGATGTCGGGCGAGACGGTGCCGTGATTCCAGGCGAAACCGGGGTTGACCGCCACGCACGGCTTGTCGCACGTCGGATCGCCCGCGAAGAGGTAGTAGTCGGGTTTCGCGAAGAGGGTGAACGTCGGGGTGCGCGCCGGGTCGGCGGTCACCATGTGGAGCACCTTCATCTCGACCGGATCGGCGAGGTAGTTGGCGTACGTCTCGGCGGCGCCGGTGAGGGGATTCGTCACCGTCTGGTTCGCGATTGCTTTCTCCAAGGCGCGAACCGCCGGATCGGACGCATTCGGACTGCCCTTTACGTAGAAGGTGGGCGCGGAATCGGCGTGAACCGAAAAATCCGTCGTCGCGCCGGTTGGGGCGACCTGCCCGGCAAGGTTCACGTTCACCTCGCCGATCTGGTCGTAGGTGCACGGAATCGTCGTTCCATCGCAGTTCGCGGGTTTCGGCGCCGTGCCGGCGAAGTGATCGTTCTCGTCGGCGGAAACCACGAAGAGCGTGTTGGCGCTCGTGATTCCGTCCTTCGCGAGGCGGTCGAAGAAGGTTCCGAAGGCCGCGTCATACTCCTTCAGCGCCCTCACGTACCCCGCCTCGCCGGGTCCGTAAGCAGGTCCGGCCGGGTGCTTGTCGTGGGCGTCGGAGATATAGGCATAGGTGACCGGAATGCCCTCCTCCTGCATCGCGGCCACGTAGGAGAGGGACACCGACGCCGACATGCCGTCGAACCCGGGGAATCCGGCGTTGCCCTTTGGATCCTGGATGACGGCGCCGGAGAGATCGGTCATCGGACCGGCGGAATTGAGTTGCGGCATCACGCTCTTGGCGCCGAACAACGCGTTGTAGCCGGAATAGCCGCCCGGCTCGCCGGGAAGCGCGTCCGTCTTGCCGCCGTGGCCGTCTGAGCAGATGGCGGACGAGGCCGCGCAGTGGACGGCGAGCCCCACGAAATCGGCCGCCGCCTTGTCGGGATTCGCCTTGACCTCGGCGGCTTCGGGCGAATCGGCGCCGAAAACCGTGGGGATGTCGATGCCGGTGTTTTCCAGCACGGTGTTGGCGAACGCGACCGAGCCGACGTCGCAGCCGGCGCGCGTGTACGGAACCCAGGGCGCCGGGGTGTTGGTCCGGGGCGCGGTCAGCATGTTCGGACTAAGATCGGACGGCGCCGGGTTCTTCGGCGAGAAGATCGGCGAGGTCCAGTACGCGAACGCGACGCCGGTGCTGCTGGAGCCGTCGGGGTTGAAATAGCGGTAGGAGTTGCCGATCGGCACGCCGGAGCGGTCGCCGTAGAGCCCGGTGGCGGTGGTGAGGAGATCGGGCGCGGTGTGGGCGATCAGGCCGGTGTGCTGATTCGTCATCATCACGCCGTTGGTTTCAATGAAGTTGAGCAAATTCGGCATTTGCTCGAGATCGGACGGAACGTTCGGAACATCGCGCGTGAAATGAACATTGTCGAAATGGAGCGCGATCACGTGCTGGATGGCGCCGTTCTGACCCGGCAGCACGCAGCCCGACGCGGCTGCGGCCGGCGGCGCCTGCGCGCGGGCGCCGATCGTGCCGGCCAGTGAGGCGGAGATCATCGCCGCCATCATGATGAGCAACGCGAAACGGAAGCGGGAAGGCCGTCGATGGTTCATCGGGCATGTCTCCTGAATGGACGCAAGAAAAGTCGTCTTCCGCTCACTCTAGCACGCCCACCGGCGACGAGATGATCGAGAGATTAAATCGTTCTCGATCCGCCTCCGCTTTTGGTTGCCTAGCTTGCCGATTTCGTCCCGTTCTCATTGCTTGAGCGCCCGGTAGAGGGTGGCGCGGGAGACGCCGAGCGTCTGGCAAATGGTGGCGATGTCGGTTTGGCCCGCATGGTAGAGCTGCCGCGCCAGGGCCAGCTGCTTGGGATCAGCGAGCTTCTTCGGCCGACCGCCCAACCGGCCCCCGCGATCGCGCTGCGGCGAGGCCGGCATTGGTGCGTTCCCGGATGAGATCGCGCTCAAACTCGGCCAACGATCCAAAGAGATGGAAGACCAGCTTGCCGCCCGGCGTGGTGGTGTCGATCTGCTCGGTCAGGCTCTTGAACCCGATCCCCCGCTCTGCCAGCTCTGAAATCGTGGTGAGCAAGTGCTGGAGCGAACGGCCCAAGCGGTCGAGTCGCCAGACCACGAGGACGTCGCCGGCGCGGGCGTAGGCGATCGCTTCCTTTAATGCCGGGCGGTCCGCCTTGGCCCCGGAGGCCGTCTCTTCGAAGACGCGCTCACAGCCGACCGCCGTGAGCGCATCCAATTGCAAGTTGAGGGTCTGGTCGCCGAATGTTGATTCTGAGACAAGTACTGCGACAGCGAATCCCGCCTAAACCTGGGGCCCGGCGATGTTGTCGTCGGGTGTCGCACAAACGGCCGTTTGTGAGATGGTCACACGCGTTACCGCGGCACGTATGGGTCGCACCGGGTATGCTCATCAATGGTCACACGCGTTACCGCGGCACGTATGGGTCGCACCGGGTATGCTCATCAATGGTCACACGCGTTACCGCGGCACGTATGGGTCGCACTGGGTATGCTCATCAGCGGAGGAAGAAGGAAGAGAAGATGAATTCCAAAACGCTTGCTTATCTAGCCGTCGCAGCCGGCATCGTGTTCATTGCGCTCGCAGTGCTCTATTGGGTGGAGCCCGCGAAATCCTTGCCGAGCTTCCTCCCCGGCCACGAGGCTCGCAGCTCGCATCACCACATCAAGCACGGAATCGCGTCATTCGTGGTCGGCCTGGCGGCCTTTGCCTTCGCCTGGTTCCGCACCGGTCCCGCTGGCGGGATTCGGCCCGAATCCTAGCGAAACGGCAGGATCGCGGAAGTGAGCAAACCGGCGGCAAGGCAATAGACCGCAAACGGCATAAGCGTCTTCGTCTCGAAGTAGCGCGTCAGAAAACGCACGGCGAGGTAGGCGGTGATGCCGGCGCAGATCGCCCCGACAACGGTCGGGCCGACCGGAGCGTGGTCGGCCCGCAGATCCGGCAGCTTCAAGACGGCCGCCGCGCCGATGATCGGCGTCGCGAGCAGGAAGCTGAACCGCGCCGCATCCTCGTGCGAGAGCCCGGCCAAGAGCCCGCCCGTCATGGCCGAGCCGGTGCGGGAGATGCCGGGCACCAACGCAAGGGCTTGCGCGGTCCCGACTCCGATCGCCTGGGGCCAGGCGATCTCCTTGGCGATCCGATGATCGGCATCAGGCGCCTCGGTACTGGAGACCTTTGCGCGACGGCGCAGGCGCTCGGCAACGAAGAGCAGCGCGCCGTTCACCACCAAAAAGGCCGCGGCCAGTTGCGGCGAGGCGAGCAGACTGCGGATCGGATGCTCAAGCAACAACCCGAGAACGCCGGCCGGGATCGTGCCGGCGACGAGCAGCCAGCCGAGCCGGGCGTCTGCATCCTTGATCTCCCGCTGCTGTAACGAGCGGAGCAGCCCGAAGCCGATGCGGACCCAATCTCGCCAGAAGAAGCCGAGCAGCACCAGCGCGGTCGCGAAGTGGGTGGCGACCAGGAAATCAAGGAAGAAGGGATCCTTCTGGTGAAGATCCCAACCGAGCAGCCTCGGCAAGATGACGGAATGTCCCAGACTCGAGATCGGAAAGAGTTCCGACACACCCTGGAGGAGCCCCAGGATCACCGCGCGCGTGTAGTCGATCATCGGGCGTTCCTCGACAGGCAATGACCACGGTCGACGACGATGCTCGCGGTAATGTGGATCGTCGTCCCGTCGTAATGCTCACGCAGCAGGTCAGCCGCTTCCTCGATCGCCCTCACTCGTTCCGGTGCGGGAAGTCCATCGAAGATCGGGCGGAGTGGAATAGCAACGTCATAGAGCTCCTGCCAACACTCCTCCGGCGGGCCGGACCACGGCACGGGAACGGTCTGGCTATGCTCCTCCACCTGCTGGAACCCCGCGCCGACCAGCTCATCCTTGAGCGTGCCGGGATCGGCAAATCGATAGGGGCTCGGCGCATCGCGTGGCGGCGCGGGTGGTACACCCGATCGCTTAAAGAACGGGCCAACCGTGGTCACCACGTAGGTGCCCTGATCAACGGGACCCCAGACGGCGAGCGCAACCCGACCCCTTGGCTTGAGGAGGCGTCGGATCTCGCTGAGCGCACGTTGAAAGTCCACAAAATACATCGCCCCAAGCCGCGATGTGACGAGGTCGAACGTCTCGTCGGCAAAGGGCAAGCGCTCGACGTCCGCCTGTTGGAAGGAAATGTTCGTTATCCCTGCTTCCTTCGCATTGGCCTCAGCGATGGCCAGCATGCCTTCGCTGAGATCTGTCGCCGTCACGGTTCCCGAGGGACCGATCGCGCGCGCAAGGTCGATGGCGGGCACGCCCGAGCCGCTTACGAGATCGAGCGCTTTCATGTCTGGCCGCACCCGCGCAACTTCCAGGAGCGAGTCCGTCATTGCCTGAAGCTGAAAAACAATCTTCGGATGCCATTTGCGCCACGCCGCCAGCGTCGCCTCGTTTGTCCACTCGTCGCGAACGAGTTGCCGGTATTGATCGGACCGCAACGTACTCTGGGTGCTCATGGCTCTGATCCTGTCTCGAACACGATCGATGACGGCATTCCTGACCCCGAAGATGGCGGCGTTATCATCGACCATCAGCTCTCGTGTCTGTCACTCATTGAAAACCGAACGCTCGCCACGGCAGCCACCCACCCTGGCATTCGGCAACCTGCCGCATCAAAGGACATCGGTCGGCATTCGATCGCAAGATCGATCGAGCCAATCGGGGTGGGGCAGACGAACCTCTTGTGTCGCCCGAATCAATTCCCATGCGGGTTCCGCGCTTTCGCACCGGCGGAGCTGGCTCAGCGTGAGTTAGGCGGCGGACCTGACTGGTGTTGCTTTCTCCTTACGTTGCATACTGACACTCATCTTCTCGACGTTGAATGGCCCCATGAGATGGCTCCTGCTGGCGTGTGCTCCCGGCTCCTAGCCAATCCAGCTGTGAGTTTACCATCCGTGGCAGGCTCGAGCATGGGTAAAAACCCTCAAGTCGCGGCGCAAAGTCATTCGAGGTGTCGGACAGCATAGGCCGCCGCCTCGGCGCGGCTATTCAACTCAAGCTTGGCGAGCACGCGTGCAACGTGATGTTCGACGGTCTTGCGACTAAGAAAGAGCCGTTCCGCAAGTTCACGATTCGAGAGGCCTTCGCCACGGAGGACCAGCACTTCATACTCGCGCTTGGTTAGTTGAGCGATCCCCACCCTCGTGGCGGCATGGGACGCGTTCACACCGAGCGCCCGCAGGAACGCGGCTGCCTCATCAACACAACGATCCGCACGACCGCGACCGAAGATGAACTCGTGTCTGTGCTGAATGCCGGTGTCGCTGGATTGATCGACGACCTGGAAGCGGCATCGTAAGGAGCGGCGCCACCACCACGCTCCGTGACCAGGTCCCCCAATCGTCCTGGGACTACACTGACAGCAGTCCGACATATGGGTCGTACGTCGTCGTTCTCTGGACCAATAAAGAGAGCGGCGTATGGGGAATCGACCTGAAGCTCGGGTTTGACGACGGCGACTTTCCGCCCAGCTAGGAGTCAGCAGTCACCCGGTACGCAGCCCGAATCAAGGCAGGTCCATATGTTTCTGATACGGCATCGCTTGCAATCACCTGCGAACAACGGTCCTCCACGGCCTCGCAGGTCTTAGCCTCTGTCGCCTTCCCGATATCGTCAGCGTACAGCAAATGAGCGGTGACGATGTCGGGAAGACGCACGGGATGCCGGTTCACCACACACGCCGAGGCGCGCGTCGCTGCTGCGGGATATGGACGACTTTCCCAGCAAAGCTCTCTCTGGTGTACGCGGGCATCGCCGGCGTGGTGGGCGCGATGGAGAGGTAGAGCAGCGCCATGGTGGTCGTATCGACCCGGTCATCGTGCATCCCGCGCGGGAACACGGTGTGCTCATCGATGAAGCCCTGCACGCTGAACTCGCCCACCCCCTCGGCATCACTCGCCGCCAGGAAGAGCTTGGCCGCCGCCAGGAGGTTCGAGACCGCGTAGGCCCGGCTCACCTTGTCGCGGTCGGCGCGATACGGCACAATCGGAATCCGGGTCTGGGTCTGGATCGTCTGGATGATCGCCGTCCCCGAGGAGGCATCCTCGACGACCAGCGTCGTGGGGCGGAGACCGGCTGGTCCCGACCGCCAGCGGTCCCACGTCACCGTGATCCGCTCCACCAACGCCGGGAACTCCCACCGCCCCCAGACGAGATCGAGCAGGTACCAGCCGTTGGCGGCCTCCCCCCACAACGCGATCGCCGTGTAGTCGTGCTCGCGCCCAGTCTTGCGCGGCAGTATACAGTGAATGTACATAGAGAACAAGTGTTCTGCTTCCGGATTAGATCGTACTCGGGTGTTTTCATCCGGGTTGAAATGACTCCCGCGCTGGGGATTGAGTAGGCACAATGGCAATAGATGCACTGCACCCCTGTTGAGCCAGAGCCATCTTAATCTGTCGACTCACGCGCAGTACGTGGAGATTGTGCTTGGGCACAACAATCAAGGTATGACCGGGCGAGAGGAGATGTGCTCGTTCTTGCCAGATGGCAAGTGAAGCGAGCTCACTGGCTGGCACGAGGGCGAGATTGTGCATACGAGTATGAGTTCTCGGCAGCACTTTGGGTGGGCGGCTCCAAGAGCGGTGGGCGCGAGTCATAAACTCGTCGCCTCCATCACTTTCTTGGAATTTTGCTTGGCCATATGAACATAAATCGACGTCGTGTCAAGTCGCGCGTGTCCCAGCCATTCCTTGAGCTGAAAGGGGCTGACTCCACTTTGGGTCTTGAAGGAGGCGAAGGTGTGACGAAGCGAGTGCGGGGTGATGCGTTTAGTGATCCCCGCCTGGTCACAATACTTGTTCAATAAGTCGCGTACGCCCCACTCCCTGAGCGGTTCCTCGTCACGGTTCAGAAACAAGTGGTCGTAGGGAGTCGACGGACGCATCGCCAGCCAGGTCTTGGTCGCCCGAATCCCTTTCTTTTCAAGTTCGATTGAACGTGCCGACATCCCCTTGCCAACGCGTACCGTGAGTAACCCTATCGCGAGATCGGACTCTTCGATACGCAATTCACACAGTTCACTGATCCGGATGCCGGTCTGGATAAACAGCGTGAGAATGCAGAAGTCGCGAGGATTGGCACCAGCGGCGGCCAGTAGCCGGTTGTACTCCTCTGGGGTCAGATACGTGCGCGCCTTTCGCTCCCGCTTCGGTGTATCGACCCCGTCGACTGGGGAGTGATCGATCAGCCCTGAATTCTTCAGCGAACGATAGAACTCGCGAATCGCCGCCAATTTCCGGGCCCGCGAAACACCCGACACACCACGATGGGCGAGGGCAGCCAGATATTCATTGAGGTCATCACCTGTCACGTCAATCGGATCGGTCAAGTACGAGTTGTCCTCGTGCAGCCAGGTCGCGAGTTGTGCCAGGTCGGAACGATAGGCGCGCAGCGTTTGCGGCGATCGATTGCGACCCTCCTGAATCCGGATGAAGCGCTCGATGGCGTTGGTGAAGAGTTCGGGAATTGGCATGGTGTCGGTTGTGGTCATGAACGGACCTTCTTTGTGGATTCACGACGCAAGACCGCGAAATCGGCACAAATGAGCGTCCGGCAAAAAGAGGGCCCGATAACGTGGAAGTAACTCCATTATCTTGGCCCACCCCTATGCGCTGTCAAGGGGCAATTGGGACGCGGAGGGCCAGAGAATGGCCGTTATCTGGGTAACCGGTGTCGTTTTTGTCTCATTCGATTGGAACATG
>JAABUL010007687.1_pt1 | contig 11441 bp, 2 predicted proteins | sample 5559151 | NCBI WGS metagenome assembly JAABUL01 (sample SAMN10711876, study PRJNA513368) | rock metagenome | isolation source: Antarctica rocks | place: Antarctica: Victoria Land, Pudding Butte sud | reverse complement strand
TAATAAAATAATTAGTTTATATATTTAGTATATACTAGATATATACAACTTGTTTTTTTTTTTTTAAACTTTTAATCTTTTTGCTTAATTTTGTCGAAATACTGTAATCGATCTAATCTAGTATTAATACTATTTGGCTCGACACTATTTAATTTAATATTATATAATTGGTCCAAATAGCATCGATCAATATATATAAATAGACAAAGTCTTAGCTTCTATATAGTAATTAAGTATTCTACTATTTATTATTTTGACAAATTATAAGTTCGAAACAAAGCAAGAAACTTATTTGTTTGTTAATTAAAATATTTGAAGCATAGCTAATAGATTGAACTAACAATAGACTTACAATTACTACTATTAACTAAGTTTTTGTTAATTTCGAGTATAAAAAAGTTAACAATTAATTATCTAAATATTCAAATTAGTCTCTAAGAATCAAAATATTAATATTATAATATTATCGAAATAATAATTAAAAGACTGTCGAAACTTGTTAAACAATCGATCTCTTAACTATTCGAACAACTAATTTTTTTAACTATTAACAATTAAATAGCTAATATCTAGTTAAAGATTCTAGACACAAATGTTTTACTAAAAGAACTAATATAAGTTGTAAAAACAACTAAGTTTATCTTATTTGCAACTTGTTGTTTTTGTCGAAGAACGCTAATTATCTTTAACAAATATTTATCAATAATAAATTCTAAAAGATTGAAAAATCAGCTATATAACAATTATATAACTAGAGATCGATAATTAGATAATTAATAATTAGTCGAAGATACGTTATCAAAGCAAAATAAGATTCTGCTTCGATACATTAATAAGAAAACTAAATTATTTAATTTTTTTAATCTTTGTTTTTCTATCTATTGCAAAAATTTCTTATTAATAATCAAATAAGTTAACTTGTTAGCTCGATAGCTAAAATAAGTGCTAATCAATTTCTCTTACTACAATATACAAAACAAATTAATAAATTAAATCGCAAACATACCTCGAAAATTAAAATAATTTTATTAATTATTTTAAAAACAATATCTAGACGCAACTTTCGATCAAATAAGAATTAATTTTGTTTAAATAGAATTAAAAAGCTTTTAACTATTGCAAAAATACAAAAAATTTAGATCAAAAAGATTGATACTTAAATTTATTAAAATAAGAAGATTGAAAAGATCGATTTAACAATTGCAAAAATGCAAAATAATATAGCTATCTTTATAATTGTTGAAATTAAGAAAAAAAATAAAAAGATTAAGTAATTTAGTTAGATTTTAAATAGTTAACAAGTTTTATCTATAATTAAGCAAAAACAACAATTTGATCAAAAATTATCTATTAATACTCTATTTTTTAAACAAATCAAATCTATTAAGTTTGTTTAAATCTACATTTGTTATAATTTTAAGATAGAATAATAAAAATATAAAACTTATTTAAGAGCTTATTAATTGTTTATTCATTAAAATTTTGCTCAATCTATAATTAACAAAATCGATCAAATTAATACTATTAACAAAAAGAAATATATTTAGCTATCTTTTTTATCTAAATTTTTCGAAAAGTATTTATCGAATTAAATTTCTAATTTAGATTTTATTAACTTACTTAATTTTTGTAATCTAATAGCTAGAATATCTTTATTAAATTGTTATCGCGCAATTGCACTTTTTTACTATATTTACTAGTATCATTGTCTATTGCTTACAAGTTATTAGTAGAGCTCTAAAAAATAGCATATTATATTAATACTATTATAGCTATTAGTATCTTTGCATTATCTCTTGCAATTCTAAAATAAATTGCTAAAACTAGCAATAGTATAAACTTTGGTAACTACTAGACACACATTACTCTACTTTGCTGTTACACTATTCTTTCTTACTAAGTCTAATCGGATAATCTAATAATCTTATAAACAAATCAAATCAATAAGACAAGAGAGTTTATAAGAGATACTTAATTTTGCATCTATCTATTATTAATTTTGATATATTTTCTTATTGATATCTCGATACGAATTCAAATCTAAAATATATCTTTTGTATGCTCAAAATCAATCTCTATTTGCATCTCTAATTATATCTAAAAATTGTCTATATAGAAGATTAAAATATCTAAAATTTGTCTCTTTGTTATTGTCTCTCTTCTATTTTCTTGTTTATCTTGCTGGCGATTATCTTGTCGACAATCTTCTTGTTTGTCGCGTTAAATAGAGAGTTAACTATTAAGTATCTAATTAGAGAATAGATCGAGAGTTAACTCAAAGATAGATATTGTTTGCTAGATAAAGTTTTCAAAAGCTATCTAGTAACAACGTTGTAATTGCGAAGATGTTGTTTATATTTTGTTTAATAAGTTTTGCAAATAATCTTTTAATTTAACAATAGCAAATTTTTGTATATATAGTATGTTATTAAAATCTAATCTATTTTTAAACAACAATAATAATATTTCTTGTATCTTTGTTACGTTGTTGTTTCTTATTGTATAATTTATTTTATTTTTTTATTTTATTATTGTTTATCTCTACAATAGCTTTGTAAATCTTTAATAAAAATATATCTTTTTTAGATTTAAGACATTGTTGTCTATTTGATTGTATTATCGTTTCTATATCTTGTAAACGCACAATAATCTTATTGTTTTTGTAAAGATATTAATACAAGACACAATAACAATAGACTTGTCTTTAAGATATTTAAATTGTACATTAATTGTCTTTAAAGCAAATAACGTTATTTAAACAATAAGATTGCAAAAGATAGATATGTTACAAAGCTTTAAAGATAGACAAATCTTTGTTTTCTTAAACTTTATTTATAATTATAATATTAATCGATAAAAAATTTGTTTAGCTTTATATTAACAACAATATGTAGATTACTTGTATTATATTAATAATACAAAAACAACTATTGCAATTGTTGTCTATTAATAGAAAACTAAAGCTTTTGTTTAATTTAATAATAAGTGTCTTTGTTACGCAATAGAGAGATGTTGTCAAAGTAAAGAACTTAATTAATATAGTATTTAGTCTACTTTTTGCGTCTAGATTATAGATATTCTTTAAAATAGTCAAAAATACTTTGATACGCATTTAGATAGTTATAATACAAAATATTATATTGTTTTGCAAGCAATTTTAAGATATTTGCGTAAACAATATTTTTTTATTGCTTGTAGAAGATCTTTTACTTTTTATTTGTAGAAAAATACTTCTTGCAATTAATAGTAATGTTCTAGTTTATATATTAAATGCAAAGAATGTAATTGACGCAATATTTTTGCTCGAAAAATATATGCAATAGTATTAACAACAAAGCTTTGTTGTTATTAAATGTAACAATTGTAAAATAAGACAAATCGAGATAATTATAGAAATGCACTAAAGTTTTTATTACTTATATATAATTGTTGTAATTCTTTCTTCTTATAAAGCAAAATTTGACGTAAAAGATAATATTTAAAACAATAATTTTAGTAATAATAAGAAAAGATATCTTGTATTTGTTTGTTTTCTATATACAATCTATAATTAAGATCTTTATATTTAAATAAAGCAATTTCTATATAAATATAGACGTAAAGAATAGAAATTGCAGCTTGTTGTTGTACTCTTTCTTCTTCGAATCGATATATTATTTAAATAACTTTGTTAAATATCTTATTAACGTTTGCGTAGACGTCAAAGAATTTATCGATACTATTTTAAAAATAGCGTTTGCGTTTTAGATATCTTGCGATTTAAATATAGATTTTTCGAGATTTAAACAAAGCTTTTTTAATATTGAGTTAATTTTGTTGTTTTTGCGTTATTTCTTTTGAAGTTCGCTCTATATTTGTAATTTTTTTAGAGCTTTCTTTCGATATAATATAAAGATAGATAACTTTGTAAAAAAATAATTGTAATCGAGATATTTAACAATAAAAATTTTATTGTTTAAATTGTATTTGTCTTTGAGATTGTTATCTAGCTTTGCAATCGCTTTAAAAGAACACTTATTGTATTAACTACTAGTTTAACAATAATTATATTCTTTTTGTTTGATTTTATTGTTGCAATCGCAAGTGATCTAGTACTTTATACAAATATTTTGTTTCAATATCTTGTTGCAATCTTTGACTATCGCATAGTTTTGCGTCGTCGTATATTTGTTAAGATCTAAAATAAGCAAATTAATTAATATTCTTTTGTAATATGCGTTAGACAACAATTGCAATTTTATAACTATAATTGATAAAGCTTTTAATATAGATAGTAGAACAAAAAATTAATAAGAAAGATAGAACGCAACAACAACAACAGTAAACAAATTAAATTCTAGAATTACTCAATTAGACTTAGTGGAAAAGAGTGATGTAATAGCAAAGTAAGAGTAATGTAACAACAAAGTAGAGTAATGTGTATCTAGTAATTATCTAAACTTTTTTGTCTAGAAACAAAATTTATTTAAAATTCTTAAATAAATTAAGTTCTAAAAATATATTAAATTAAATATTAGATTTGTCGATTTGTTTAATATAATTATTGAAGATTAAATTAAATAGAATACTAACAACAAGAAGTGTATAAATACACTTCGAAATATTGTTAATAAAAATTTGTATTACAATATAAAGAAAATCGATCTAATTAAAGAAATTTATTAAAAAATTGTTAAGATATAAAAGTCTAAAAAGTTAAATATATTAATAAAAATCTTTGTTAAATTCGAGTTTCTTAAGATTTTCAACTATTAGAATATTAACAAATTCGAAATTAAGTTTTACAATATTATTAATAAACTATCTATCTATTTAAATAATTTAGTTATAAATAAGAACTAATTTATTTTTAAATATTTAATTGATTTGAACAATATTGTTTGCTTCTTTATTAATTAATAAATATTCGAATATAAGTTTTTTTACAACAATAATATTCGAAAGCAAAAGTTGTTTGCTATTATTTACAATTAAAAGACTTAATATATTAATTTAATAAATATCTTAACTATTAATATTATTTTAATTTTAACAATAGCTATTAAACTAATTGTTATTACAAAAGATATTTTTTTTGTTATCGACAATTTTAGCTCTATATATATCAAACAAAAGAAGTATACAAATTGCGAAAAAATCGATTATTAAAAATTAGATTTTTAAAATCTATATTTAAAACTATATTTTGTTTTAAAGAGCAATAGCTTCAAAAACAATTAGAAAAATAGCAAAAACAAATATTGTCAAAATTACAATAATTAAAAAAAAATTAAAAGAAGTTTAAATTTAAAAAAAATAAAAATAAGTTTAAGTTTAAGTTTAACAAAAATAAGAATAAAAATAGCAACAACAAAAATTGAAAAACTATTAAAATAATAGTCTATAAATATTATTTTATTTTTGTTATTATAGCAATTTTATTTGCAATTTTTAAATTGTTTATTTCTACAACTATAATATTAACTTTTGTTGTTAATTATTTTTTGCACAAATAAATTTTTGATACAAAATGCTCGCAATATATATTTGAAAACTCTAATATCTTTATATTCTATTCGAAAATATTTTAACAATTAGTCGAAAATATAGAAAACAATTTATTTGCTATAGATATTGAAAGTATTTGTCTATTTGTTAAATATAAAGACAAAAAAGTCTATTATATTACAATTTACAATATATAATATATATTTAATTCTCTTTACAATTTGGTTTTCTATAGTTAGTTAAAAGATATTAATATTGTTTAAAGAATTATTAGTTATAGCTTTTCTATTAATGTTTAACAAGTTTAAGCAATTAAAAACTTCAATTTTTATTTTCTAAATTTAGAAATATTTACTATACTCTTTATTGTTGCTATTGCTCTATCGATAATTAGCAAAAATGCAATAATTATATAGTACAAACAATTCGATTATTTAGATAAACAAAATATCTATTAGTTAATTTGTAGAAATACTTTTAATTTTATTAAGTTATTTTCGAATAATATTTATGTTTCTTGTATATGCGCAAAAAATAAAGCAATATTTTATTAAGTTTCTATTAGATTTAATTGCTAAAAAAACAATTTTATTTATATCAATATTATAGAATCTATATTTTTGAATAGTTTCGATAGCATCTACTATGTTTATGTTTAACTAAATAATAAGATTAAGCGCTTGCAAATAAAATATCTTAAAAACAAAAATAAAATTAATTTGTTAATTTTCTTTAAGCGCTATATTAACAAATTTAAGTATAGAAACAACAAATATATTTGTATTTATATTAACAATAGTAATAAATATATAGATAAAATCTTTTAAATCTAGCGCAAAAAGTGCAAAATATATATCGAATTAACAATTGTTGTCTTTTTTAAAATAAACAAATATATTAAATATTTTAATCAAATTTTAATACAAAAAATTAATATTATAATTAAAAATATTAACTTAATTGTAAATCTCTAATTAGAGATTATTTAAACAATTAACTTATATTGCAATATCTTTTCTATTGTTAAATATTTTATTACTTCTTTTGAAGCAAGCACAAGATATCTTTATAACTACAAGCATATTCAATATATTAGTTAGCAAAAAAAATATTAAGAATTTAATTAAATATTAATTAATAGAAATTTTAGAATTGTATTTAATTCTTAGTTTTAATAAAATACAAGAAAGAGTATATCTATTGTATAATTAATAATAAAAACAAGATTTAACAAGTATTAGAAATTTATTAACTAGACAATAAGTAGATATTATTTAGCTCTAATATTAATTACAATAAGATTAGTTGTCAAAACAACAATATATATTTGTTTATAGCTTTATCTACGTAGTCTAATATTGCAAATATTATTATTAAATTTCTAAATTTTATAAAAACTAAATTGAACAAACTCTTTATAACAATACTATAACAATAGCAAAGAATTGTTTTGCTCTCGAATTATATTAAAAACTCTACTAAACTAGATTTATCTATTTTATTTAAAATTCTATCTTTTTTAGATTTTGAAAATACTACTTTTTTCGAATTATTTTTTAATTTCGAAAATAATATTTTTTTCGATTCTATTAACTTTAATAAATTTTTTGAAGTTACTAAATTATTAAATATATTTTAAAATTTATTGTTTTTCAGTTTCGATCTAATACTATATAAATATTTGAAGTTTCGATTGTATTAAAACAAATTTGTAGATTCTTTTATTTTGTTGTTTAAAATTATATTATTAGAGCTATATAAGTCTAAAATCTATACTAAAATTATAGCAAATATTTATTACAAAATAAATTGACAACTAATTAAACAAAACAAGATTAAATTTTAAAAAAAAAAACAATATTTATATTGTTTATTTAGTATCTAACAAATATTATATATTTTGTAAAAAATAAATTTACAAAATTAAACAAAAAATTAATAACAAATTTTTTTGCTATAAAATTTGTTAAATTGTTTGAAATTTTAAATAATACAAAAATTTAAATTATATTAAAATTTTTGCAATTGTAATTAAGTCTATAAACTACAAAATTATTTTTATTTTTATTGTTATTAACAATTGAAATCTAAAACGAATAAATATTGTTATTGTTTTTTTTTACAAAATATTAATAAAGAGATCTATATAAAATTGCTTTACAACTTTAAACAAAGCAAAAAAATTTATTAATTTAGAAAAACTCTTTATAAGTTTAAACAATTATTTTAAATATAATATAATACTCTTGTAATATTTCTCAAAAAATATTATTTTTGTTTGTTAAACTTCGATTTAAATATCTTTATTAATAGTTTTATTATTATTGTTATCTATATAAACAATCTTTTAATTGTCAATATTAATAAAAAGTTTACTAATATTGTTAAAAAAACTTTTGTTAATTAATTTAAGATAATTAACTTAAACTTTGTTTAATAATATTTAGAAATTAAAATTAAACACAATTTTGCAATTCGAATTCTCTATTTAAGATAAATAGTATATTTGAAAAAAATATTAAAAAATTACAAAATATAAAAGTATAAATTAGTTGTTATCTTTATAAATATATTTAAAATATATATTGTTGATTTAAACTATATTGTAGATTCGAATTATTATTATATCTATTAATCGACAATTAATTCTCTTATATATACAATATTAGATATTTGATTAAATATTGTTTTTGATGTTTTAATAGTAAGCAAATATATTTTTAATTTTATTAATATTTATTAAAAGATTGTTAAACAAATATTTTGTTATTTTCGAAATACTTTTAATCTTTGTTTTATTTTCTATAAAAGTATTTGTTTTTTGTTAGACTATATTGATATTAACTAAGACAAAAATTAAAATATTTGTTGTTCTACTTTTAAATATATTTTTAATTTAGAAAGTGTTGCTATTAGTTAATTATTTAAATATTAATTAATTGTTGCTCTTTCTATTTGCGAAGTCGAATATATTGAACAAATATAAATTGTTAAGAAAACTATTTAATTTCAAGTATTGTTAAAGCAATTGCAATTGTTTTATCTATTTCTATTGTTACTACTTACGTCTAGAGTTCTTGTTATTATTAATTTTTTTTCTTTCGATATTCTTAATATTGTATCTAGTTGCTATTGTTATCTATTGCAACAATTAAAAAATTATAGTGTTTGCTAAGAATTTCGCGCAATATACTCGAACAAAATATATAGATATTTAAATTTAGTTTGTTTGCAAAAAGATTGCAAATAGTTAAATTAAGTTAAAATATATTTTTATTAAAAAACAAATAGTTAACAAACTAATTAAAGCTCTTCTCTATAATATATTTAAAATATTTTGACAAGTTTTTAGATTAACTTAATAACTAAATTATTTGTAGTCTTAAATATAAATATTAGACTTAATTATTTAAACAATTTGCAACTAGATAGTTGCTATATCTATTGCTATTAATTTTTGTACTATTTATTTAAATTTAAATTTATTGTTCTTTTTGTTTTACTAATAAAGTTATCGAATATTATTAACAATATTTGTATAATTTTTTGTTAAAATTTTGTTTTTTATATATTTTTCGAATTTTAAAATATTTTGAATTTGTAAATATATATATATTTGTATTTAAGTTGTTGATAGAGAACTTTTATATTTTTTTTCTACTTTTGCTAGAAAGATGCTTGAAACTTAATAGTTTTAAAATAAATTTTAAACTTAATAAAATATAAAATATAATTTATATAAAAATTGATTTCTAAATTTAAATTAGATAGAAGTATCGAAATATTGTAATCGATCTAATCTAGTATTAATACTATTTAATTTAATACTATTCGATTTGACATTACGTAATCAATTCGAATAGCTTCGATCAATATATATAGATAGACAAAGTTCTAGCTTCTATATAGTAATTAAGCGTTCTACCATCTATTATTTTGACAAATTTAGTATAATATATATAAAATATAGACTTGATATAAACAAAGCTTATTTCGAATATAGATTTTCTATTTGAGATAAGTTTTAAAATAATTAGTTTATAGATCTAGCATATATCTAATATATACAACTTAAAATAGAGACACTTTTTTAAATTTATAATCTTTCTGCTTTATTTAGCACAATCTATATTGAGCATAGACTAAGCATAAATAGAGCTTATCTCGAATAGGAATTTCTATCCGGAATAAGCTCGTCTCGAGTGAGAAATCTGCATTCGGGATAAGCTATATGTTCGCAACAGTATTAATTAATAAATTTGCAAACTAAAATATATTAAAAGCATTTATTTATAATTAAAATCGAAAATTTCTTTCTAAACTTTGAAAAACAATTTTTAAGAAATTTAAAATTAGTTTTCTAATTTTAATTGTCTATTATTTGCAAACAAATAATCAAAGCAAATAGATTAATTAAACAGTCGAAATTGCGCTCTAATATACAATAATTAATAATTCGAGTTTTAATTGAATTGCTTTTCTTTCTACTTTATAGTTAATACTATAGAAAAAAAAACCGTGTTTTTACTGTAGTAAATCGGTAGTAATACAATAGTACTACGGTAGTACTACGATATAACCCTAGTATTGCCACGGTATAACCCTAGTAGCACTATCGTAGAGGGGAGATAATACCAAATACGGTTGTACAATCGTAGTAGATATAGTTATACCAAATTGGTATATTCTACCAAATCCGTTTTACTATCGTTTAACTATCGATTTACTACGGGATTAATACGGTTGCTAGTCGGTTAATTTTCGGTTATACAATAGTATTATATGCGTTTTATTAGTAAATAATTTTGCTTAGTAAGCAAACTTTTTTTCAATTTAGTAAAGTATCTTATTAACTAATATCTAATATATATTAATGTAATATGCACGCGCTAATAGGGGAGATTTAACGCGCGTATATAATTTTCGTAAATTACGTAATTTTATTATCTAAAATATCATAGTGTTGATATTCGCGACGCTAGAGACTTCTCGAATATCTTAAACTTTAAATTTAAGATTAAAACTTTAAATTTATAAATAGAAATATAGTTTAACAACTTCACGACTTGATAAATTAACGTTTTGAAAACTTTATTGTTCGACAATATTTTCGAAAATCTTAATCGGGCTAGCGTGGGGACTTCGAAATAAAAAATTTAAAAAAAAAATTTAATTTTTTTTTCATAATTAGCATCTATAGGCATATATAGATTCTATAGTAGTGGTGCGATAGTAATACGGTGGTACTACGGTAGTACTACGGTAGGAATCCCGTAGTAGTAGGATTTTCTTAGTAGTTACACGGTAGTACTACTAGCTTACTACTAAATTCGTAGTATAGCAGTAGTACTATTGTTATACTACCGTGTTTTCAATACATAGAGAGGCCTCAAAGTATACTAAAAACAAAATTTAACAATTTTTCTAATTTATTAACTAAACTTTTGTTTAACAAACTTATTATAGATTTTGAAATACAAGATTTGATATTGCTGCTAAAATTAGACAAACAAAGCAAAAGTTAATTTAAAAAAAGAACAATAAATATTAGCAAAACAAAAGTTTCTATAGTCTAAGTTAATATAATTTCTAAACTTATCTATAATAAGTATTACTTTATAGCCAATACTATAGAAAAAAAACCGTGTTTTTACTGTAGTAAATCGGTAGTAATACAATAGTACTACGGTAGTACTACGGTAGAACCCTAGTATTGCCACGATATAACCCTAGTAGCACTACCGTAGAGGGGGGATAATACCAAATACGATTGTACAACCGTAGTAGATATAGTTATACCAATTTGGTATATTCTACCAAATCCGATTTACTACCGATTTACTACGGGATTAATACGGTTGCTAGTCGGTTAATTTTCGGTAATACAATGGTGTTACGTGCGTTTATTAGTAAATAAATTTGCTTAGTAAGCAAACTTTTTTTTAATTTAGTAA
>JAABUL010007684.1_pt1 | contig 11442 bp, 12 predicted proteins | sample 5559151 | NCBI WGS metagenome assembly JAABUL01 (sample SAMN10711876, study PRJNA513368) | rock metagenome | isolation source: Antarctica rocks | place: Antarctica: Victoria Land, Pudding Butte sud | reverse complement strand
CAAGTAAATCGAGTGCCTATCGCTCAGGAGCTACGGGCGGCACGCGAGAAGGGTGACGACTTCTGGACAAGCAAAGACATCTTCCAGCCATATCCTTTCATCGCGACATGTCTGACTGTCGGGTCGTCGTTCGATCCCGAGGAGGGCTATCAGCGCAGAGTACATCCGATGCCGTTCAACACGTCACCCAAACAGAGGCAGAATGATGATGGGATTACTGTAATTGATATCTCGGACTTGGATCGTTTGCGATACTGCTTTGCGTTCCCTGAAAGGCAGGAGGAGGGCTATGACTCTGGGACTGATAGTTTCGAGTACATTGACCGGAGAGGGCCGTTGAGAGCAAGCAAGTACCTTTCGCGATATGTCAGCTCTCGCGAGAGAAAGAAATTGGAAGATCACACCCGACTTCGGTACGATGAACTCGTCAAGTAGGTCGAGTTCTACGAGCTTATTGATGCATTGGCCTTGGAGGAGACTTGGTCCACATTGGTCCCCACCAATGAGGATGCTTCCACCTCACCTACAAGCGAAGAAGTCGATCGAAAGCAGCTAGGCGGTTTGTCCCTTCGCGGCAGTGCGATAGATCAAGCCATAGATTCGATCATGAGGGATGGGGATCCTGACCTCAGCACCATCGCTGAAGCCCAGAAGCTACCCGACTTCACGCCGAGATTGAGAAGCAAGCTCAAATCCCTCGCTGAGGCTGATGAATTACCCCCGTCCCCTGCCATGGCCACGATCCTAGAAGCCGCTTTCACTGACGAAGCTGTGGTCGATTTCAGCCCCTTTCGCAGCCTAGCAGCAGAGCACATTGTCGAAGCAGCGACCAAGCTTCTCAAAGATAAGGCCATCCGATCCCTCGACTTATCCCATTTGCATCAGCTCTCCGAGGCCGATCTAACCAAAACACTCGCTGTAGAGTCCCGGCTAGAGACGCTCAATCTCCTGGAGATGCCACAAATAACCCTCGAATGCCTCAACACTCTCCTCAGCAACCCAAACCTCCCCCTCAACAACATCTACCACACCTCACTCCTCCGCTGCTCCCTAGACGACCGCCTCAAATACAGCACCCTCACAACCAACATCCTCTCCCCTCCCTTCGCCCCCTCCCACACCAACCCCATCAAACACCTCCTCTGGGCCCGCGTCCTGCAAATCGGCGCCAACCCCAACCTCCGAAAAAGCGATGGCGTCACAATCGACTGGCCCCGCGCCCACCCCGCCACAGACCTCAACGACACCGAAGACAAAATCCACGCCGCCGTCTTCCCCCTCCACGACACTCTCCTCCCCCCCACCAAACTGATCACCGGCCTCGTGAACTTCTTCACATGCGCATCGAAAAGCAAACAGGCCTGCAACTGGCAGGACATCGCATCCACAGGCTTCACACTCGCCAAGGCGTTTGCGACGGCGTCTTCCACTGTAGGGGAAGGGGAGGCTACGCAGATCGGACCGGTGCCGGAGATGCTGTTCAGTGCGGCGAGCATGGCGGCGAAGATCTCGAGCGTGGATTGGCCGGTGCCAATGCTGGAGCTGGGGAGGGGGGAGTGGGCGGCTGTGGTGGTTAATGAGCATGATCCGTTTCAGGGGATGGTGCCGAGGGAGGATGGGGGGGAGGGGTATGTGAAGGGAGAGGATCGGGAGAAGTTTCGCTTGGCGTTTGTTACGCCGGGAGAGGGTGGTCGGGGTGGGGAGGGGTATAGGGTTGAGGGTATGGAAGGGTTTCTGGGAGAGGTGCTAGGGGGGCAGGGGGAGGGGCAAGTGGTGGGGAAAGAGAAGAGGGAGGAGATGGAGAGGCTGATGGCGTTTTGGAGGAGAAAGGCGGGGTTTGTGGGAATGTGTGCGGAGGAGGAGGTGGGGGAGGTGGTGCCGGCGATTAGGAGGTGTGTGGCGACGCGGAGGGCGAGCGAGCATTTCTGGATGATTGAGAGGGGGTGGGAGCAAGTTTAAGGTGGTGTGGTGATGATTTTCGGCTGTCATAGGGAAGCAGGGATTAAATCATGCAACGGATTGAGAGCTGAAGACTTCCTACGACGCAATGCGGATTAGGAAAAGCGATCTGCCACTATGTGTGAGGAAGTGCTCAATGCGCAGCTGCGCTTACCAGAAAGCATGGCACGATTTAATTGCTTCTCAGTTCAAGATCTGTACATGTTCATTGGTGAGACTTGATCTTGAATTAGAGCTCCGTACCCGCTCCCCGTGAACAAGTTGAACCGTTGAAGCACCATGTAAGCTGTTTTCCCAAGCTTGCGGACACCGCTTGCCGCATTAGGGATTATCTAGCCTTTCGCGATAATGGCAGGATATTGTTTGATGTAGCGTGCTAAAAGACGAGAGAGATCTCGAATTGTAAGGTACAGACGCTAAATAGATATAGCTATATGACAGATTTTTCTTGCTTGTCCGAGTAAACTATACATATACGCCTTGCAGGAAAAGACGCGCAGGACAAGTGCAGACTATAACAATAAAAATGGGAGACGACCACCTAATACATACGCACGAGTTAACAAATGACGATCCTAGCAACGATGACAATATAAAATGACAGACGGCCACCCAATACATACATATGGGACAAGGAATAACAATTCTAGCAACGATCGAGTCGATTGCGCACTGGTGACAACTTGGGGCGCTGATAGGGCATCGGGGTTTGTAGTGGGGCTGGGAGGACCTCCAGATTCGACGCATACCAGATCATGGTTGCTTAGCGGGGACGTCGGGCTGCGTGTCTTGCGCTTGTACTCGCTCTGGATGACTTTTTGACGCTTGACCATTCACCGCCGCTTGATTCCTCATCATCGCCTCGAGCGGTAGAGTAATGTTCCGAAGGAGGAAAATGTGGAGGATAAGGCTCCCTATATGGGCTGTAGTCCCGGGTTGGCTCATTGTCGTAAAGATCTCGATTTCTGCTTGGAGGTCTTGCGCTAGAAGGGGTATGTTAGGTCGTCGGGCAACCCGGTGCCAGGACCTTCACTTACGATCCATAACGCACGTGCGTGTCTGCATTATTATAGCCCTCAGCGGAGTCACGAAAGTGATCGCGAACGAAGCCGAAGTGCCTTTCCTTGCTGTCGATGTCAGGATACATGTAATCATGCCGTTCGAAGGCGTCTCTTCGTGATCTAGCTTGTCTGATATTGTGGTTAATATGGAACAATTAGATGTTGGATCATACTTACGCGAGCTCAGAGTCGCCGACTCTCCGTGCCATTGGTTCAAGACGGGAATGCCCTGTAGGCAAAATACTTGCACTGGTGGCTCGATAGTATTCTCTCTGGGGTTCGCTCAACCTCTGAAACGTTTTCTCTTCTTCCGTATTGGCTTCGACGTAGGTCTCCTGTACCCTGTCGCACTGATGCTTCAGCTGCGTGTACCTGTGGTGGGCGTCTTGAGTTGCTCGCGGATGTGAGCCCGTCAGGGTCTCTGGGTATGCCTCGGCGCGTCGACTGAGGTAGAGTTTTCTGTCAGTTGGAAGGGCATTCTCACGATGAAATCGATCAGACTCGGTTCTGGGTATGTCGCTTCTTCTTGGCATTTCTGTTCAATCGTGAGTAGGGGTAGTGGGGAATGCTAGGAATGACGGTAAAATGAATATTCAACTGTGACTTCTGATAAGAAAAGGTGGGAAAGCACTGAATGTCTGATAACGAAATATCTGCTCACGGATATGAGAAGCTCTATATAGTCTTCCAGTTATGCAAGCATGAGAGGGACCTCGATTTCGGTATCATTGTTGTCGCAGCTTCGAGCACTGGTGTCCATTCAACGCCTTTTCGATGGTTTCCGCTGTGAACTACTGTTTCGGGATGGTGTAGGGCGAGTCTTCGCATATTTGTCGTGGCAGCCAGCTATGGCAGAGTGGAAGAATGGTGATGGGCTGGGAGAGGTAGCTGGCGCTAAGATTTATCGGCGCCTGTCGCGAGACTTCCTGCCTATAGGCGAAATATGAAGTTGTTTGAGTCTTAAAGTCATTGAATGATATTCTGGGGGCACCATGTCCATTGAAAGATCCAACAAGGTAGACAGCTGTTGTTACAACAGACGCGGGTCAAAGATAAAGAGCCCTATTGATTCAGCCACGCTTGGAGGGTTTCACTGTCGCTCTACTGGACTAATAGGTCCTTATTTCATTTGCCACAACAAGCGTCTAGAAGCTGGCCTGACCTGTCGCAAGAAAGTAAGGCATAAATAGCGCAGTGTTACCCATATACAAGGTTTGATAAACGCTTACCCACAAGGACCGCGACGGCCGCGTTTCATGACTTGTCTCATGGTGCCTAGATAGCGCTTAGAGAGATGCATACGAAGCGTTCTGAAAAGTGGCTCTATATTGGTAGGCCGCGCTTGGGCGCTTCAGGAATAGATTCATTTTAGCCGCTGGGCGGCTTGGCGGCCAGCACTTCAGAGTTCAGACATAAATCATTAGTTGACTCACATTTTCTACCGCCTCATCCCTCTGCTGTCTTCGAAGCGTGCTACAATATGAAGTCTTCATCGCGATTAGAGCTACTTCAGCCGGAGACTCAGACTCTGATAATGTGCCATATACCCTGTGCCACCACGCTCTACTCACTGCTCCGCGCATCGCCTCGCTTTTACCAAGTCTTCATATCGCGTCGGGAATATCATCTAACCCAGCTGGCCATTAGAAATTGCCGGGCACCAGCCAACGCTTGGGATGCCATCAAAGCCTCAAAACTACCCAGACCGCTTTCCCGTGAAGATGTCGATAAATTCGTGCGAGCTTTCACGGAGGACAATGGCTACACGGCACCTGTGTTGTCTCTCGAGATCTCTGTACCAATGATCAAACTAGGGGCCTGTGTTGAATGGTTTGTTGCCGACTTCGCCAAAGATGCCCTGGCCAATCTCGTTTCCCTTGGCGAACTACAAAGCTTAGCACAGAACTTCGACGGAGCGCATCGTGAACTGTCAACTATCGAATCGGAACGGATTGCGAGGGCGTTCTTCCGCTCCGAGACCTTCAGACAGCTATTCCCGCCCCCATGCACAGTTGATGGAGCCAGGATGACCGCCTCGCAGCTGGCGGTTGATTTTCTTAGCACCTATGACCTTGACGAGATTGAGGAATTGGTGTCTGTTAGAGACTACATCATACGCAGATTGTGGGGCATCTTCGATCGCATCGAGGACGACTTCGTAAGAGGGGAGCAACTACAGCCGCAGTCGGAAGTGGCACAAGCCTTTACTGATAAGAACTGGTTTGGAGAGTCTGGCAAGGAGCAACACGAGTACTATATGGAGAATCTGATGTCCCTTGGGCTTCCATTCCTCCACGAAGTTTTCACTGCTGATCGCGCTCGCTCGACCGATCTCGTATTGACCAATAGCATAGCAATTAGGGGCTATTTGACCGACACGATTGGGAAGGCGTTCGAAAAAGGCATTGAGCCGTCTGAGTCTCCGAACCAGAGCGCACTATATCTGAGGAATTACAAGTCTCTCTTTCATGAAGATCTTACGGAATGTAGTATCGGATGGCATTGGGGTCAGAACTCCCGGAACAACATAGAACCTGGGTACTCTAGACGGAAGGGCTGCAGAGACTGGGGTTATATATTCTGGGATAAGTCGAGAATGAATGCAGCCGGCGTCCTCGACCGCTCGTACTCCTCCTGAATGCTTTATCTAGCTGGACGCTTGCTGATCAATAGCCAAACAGAGCTCAGCTTATTGGGTACCACTATCTCTTTGAAGACACAAATCGCTGGCACGAGCCTTGCGCCTTGCAACGCCTAAAAGATCCACAGGTCAGTCAAAGCAAGACCCGCGCGTCTTTCGAAAATCTATTGATGGCATGTTCTAGATCAAACGCATTGCCAATACGTTCCGATACCACTCAATGCGGAGTGTAACTCCTGAGTGATCTTGCGCTTGAGAGGAATACTTCTTCGCCGCTTCCGGCCAAACAGGGCACTTTATCAGTACCATTAAGGCATTCTCAATTCTTAGACGCCGCGTTGCCTACCAGGCTTCGTTGCCTACCAGGCTTCATTGCCTGCTCAAGCAGGGATTCAAAATACGACCGAATGTCCGCAAGGTCAGGTACCGGTGGAAGTTGATTGGGATTGAGTGGCTTGGGGAGCAGCAGGCGGAGGAGCCTGCAGCCTAAAAGACTCTGCCAGAAGCCTCCAGCGCACGGTTCTCGGCCGGATGATGCTCACGTCCCGGTATGTAGCCCGCATTGCCTTTTTCCCCACGTCCATGAGTCTCAGGAGTAGCCCAGGCCACTGTCTTCCAGGTCAGTGGCCAGTAGGTAGTAATATACCCATTCTGTAAGAGCCAGCAGGGTATGCTCAGAACTAAGATATTATATCGACGACATTTCCTTAATTTCAATATTTTTTCTCGATCCGTTGCTGTAGCAATTCCAGGTTGCCTCGGGGCAGTCCCTTTCCTTTAGCCACATTAGCCACATTGCGTCCCCCACCTAGTATGCACTATGCCTGTTTAGGATTACGTCGTCGCCGTCGCTGTCAAATTTGTATAGTCTTTTTGACTCTCTTGCTTCGAAAAGGCAATAGTTATGTGATCATTTTCTAGTTCTATGCTTCTCTAGCTTTTGCTATGTCTTCGTCGACTTCTTGTGTCTAGTACAGTCTATCTGTTGTCTTCCTCTATTGACGTCGTCCTTGGCGATGGCCATGCAGAAGCCTTGATTCTAAGCGTATTTCTGCAGTCGCTCAAAGCTCGGGGGCGTGTTGGCGATCATCTCGTGCGGCTGCGATTGCAAAAGGTGCGCAACTGATGTATAAGCTAGAGCCTTCGCTTTGCGCTCTGCATGCGACGATGTAGGCTCGAGATCCATGCTGATAAAAAGAGGCTTGCTTGTTAATATACTGTTAATACTATGACTATTGGATCTACTACGGATTCGATATAATTATCGAATGCAGTCGAGGACGACAATAACGATGTGGCTAGTGTGGCTAAAGGGGACTGCCGCAAATAGGAAAGGGGACTGCCCCGAGGCAACCTGTAGCAATTCCCCGAGCAGAATTGATCTGATTGGAGTTATCTTTACTTCGGGAGTTCCCGACACCTATGGCACAGAGCAAATCAACATTAAACCACCGCTCACAGTATGAGTAATATATCCGGGCAAATTAGCGTCCATGGTCAAATGGAGCCGCCCATCGAGCTGCACATCAATAGGGCTAATAACGCTTTCCGCAACCCAGCTGCTTTTGTTACATTAATTGAATCCTGGGCTACCTAATATTATTGCTAGCTCACAAAACGTAGAACTTGTGTAAATGCGCACTGTATTGTGATTCACGGCAAGAGCCCCTTGAGGCCAGGATCAACCACGGAAAGGAGATGATAGAAATTTTCTACGGAATCGAGATTGCGATACAATTACCTCACGCGAAAAAATTACTACTGCGGAAGCTCTGGCTCCGGAGCATTTTCGCTTCTTCTCCTTTATCATACGTCAAAAATCAGCTGTCATGCACAAATTCATGGCTGATTGATACACAGGAAAGATAGTTTTCCGTCACCCAATGCTGCATCTCTACTTGTCTACTAGTCCTGAGGTTACTTTACAATTTTGTCATCCTCCACCACCGCTCTCGTACTCACGATATATGTCCCCAATGCCAGAGCCCAAAGAGGGCCGGGAATTTAAATATCCTTCTTGTTGAATTTGGAAGTGCAAGACTCGAACTCAGAAGCATCGGTCCGAGTGCTGTCAAGATTCGGTTGGAACCTACACTTGGGCTAGCATATTTGACAAGGTATTGACAAAAAGTCACGAATTTGGCAATGACCCAGAGTATGGCGACACAATTGGATCCTCTTTGTAACGAGATTTTGGAGATTGGACGTCAAGCTGACTACGCCAGTGTTTCCTTGTTGGTGTACACCTCGAATATCCTCTACAATCCTAGACATTATCATGCTGAGCAGTGCAGGTCTGTGCTTGTAGGGGCGACATAATGGGAAGTACATCTCCAGCATGTATACTGCCGCATGTATACTGTTTAATATCATGAAACAACATGCATAATTTGGATATCATGTACGGCTTACATGCTCCGTCATTCCGCCCCCAATTACTCTACCCTGGGTCTTTCACGACTGTATCTATCATGTCGACAGCCTGGTGTAAGAGACCTCTCGTCTCCTTAGACACCTCGGCGCTCATGGATAGCTCCCCGAATTCTGTCCTCCAATAAGTCCACTCCGGTGCTTCATCATCGGCTCGAATATTCCAAAGCGGATAGGCGCCGTATATGATCTGGTCGGCGGCGGTTGGCAGGAAGAACTCGCGAGTGCGTCGCTCCATGAGGTAATTATTGTTGAGCGCATCCTCAATGGTCTCAACAGCGCGATGGCTAAGGTCTTTGACCAGGCTGGTGGTCAAGCGTGCGGCAAATGCATTGATTCTGACCCACTTCAAGGTGCGCTCCGCACTATCTGGAGAACCGCAATGCTCCGCCCAAGCCTGCGAGAAACTTTAATATTTGCAAGAAATACGAGCTCGATGATATATCTCTAAAGAAATCCGCTATATCGGTCTTGAAGTATCCCAGGTCACTGAAAACCTTTTCGGACGAGGTCTTAGATTCCTCTCTATTCCGAACGGGATTTGGTAGCGTCCTGACGGCACCCAGCAGCTCCACCACTTTGTCTTGGGTGTCGGGAGGCTCCACGACCATGACTTCGAGCAGACTCCATAAGAACTGGGGATCTGGGTCCTCTTCGGCGTTGATACGAAATGTGCATCTCTGAGCAGCTATGAGATCATTCCATCGATCAAGTCTTTGATGGAATCAACCTTTTCCCGTGTTGGCATGTCCGGGTCTGTAGCCATGTTTGTGAATCATCCTTCGTACATTTTGCTGATATCCAAGAGGTGCAGCGAGAAGAAGATGAGCACGTGAGTTCTGTAGAGTATACCGATTATAATGTTGTGGATGTTTTTTTTATAAGTTTCTTTGATAACAGGACCACCCTGTTAGTAACATTATCCAAAGAAGTTGTATCGGAACGAAGCAATTCTCGTATATTGATCCACTCGATCAGGATACAGTATTAGCGCATGGAGTGACACGAGATAGTTGAGCCACCAAGATGAGTACGAGAGGACTGCAGCGAGTGATCAAGTGGCAAACGTGTTAGTAACCCAGTATTGCAATCTACATGTAAACACCGTATTACCACTTAGCGCGCCTCGGACAGTAGATTAGTATATGTCTGACAGTATGAAAAGATTCTGCCTAGAATTGTTATTGAAATCATGTAAGACCCGTGGTATTGTTGCGGCTCTTGGAGTACCTTTACAGTACATTTATCTGCTCGCGACTTATAAACGCATGGAAAACTCACCCACGGGTGTATCTGCTAGAAAATTTCAGGGTTGAGCCATTCCACCCTAGCCCTTACTTGCTTTAGGTGTATTAAACGCGGGTACTTAGAACCCTCCACACTGATTAATCTTGGCACTGATTATCAATCTTAAGACCCCGCTTTCTGGCTTAGTGGATATGTATGCTTTAAAGTATCTAGTTGAGATGTACATTATGAAGGTGAACAAAGGCTTGGTCAACAATCAGCATGGCCAGCTGCACGACAACCACTCTGGTTCTTCCGGTCGAGCCTCGACCGGCCGCATTGGTACACGAGCAGAGCCCGCCGATTCCTCTACATACCCTGTCCACCGAAGGTTTCACCCTCAACGACCTGCCGGGTCCGGGGGCCCATAATGTTGTCGAGGTCCAACAGACGTGGAGGCATCCGAGGATAAATACCTGGCGCGTTGCAGCAGTCTTCTTTGCCTTCATCAACTTTGGCATGAACGATGCCAGCTACGGTGCACTTATCCCATATGTCAGACCTTTCGCTCTGCACCCCTAGTAGGGAACACGACGGCTAATCTCCGTTAGATCGAGCAAGATTATCACCTTACGTACACTGTTGCTGCACTCGTCTTCCTCTCGCCCTTCGCTGGTTATACCGTGTCGGCCTTGGTCTGCGATCGCCTGCACGTTCAATATGGCCGTCGTGGTATGGCTCTGATTGGCCCGGTCTTGAAAATAGTTGCCTATATAGTCATAGCTATCCATCCACCATACCCGGCAGTTGTGGCGATTTTGGTCGTTGTCGGTGTCGCTAATGGCATCCTCGATGGAGCGTGGAATGCCTGGATCAGCCAGTTCCCTTCCACGAATCAACTCCTGGGGCTAATGCATGGATGCTACGGGCTCGGGGCTACGATTAGCCCGCTCATCGCTACGACTATGATCACGAAATACGGTCTGGGTTGGTGGGAGTTCTTCTATCTCATGACCGGGCTCCTGGTAGTCGAATGCATTGTCTGTACAGCCGCATTCTGGAAAGAGACGGGCAAGAAATACCGGGATACGACCCGTGACGACGAGGGTGCGAAGACGGGAATGACGAGGAAGGCATTGAAGCAGCGTACTACGTGGATCTTGTCCGCTTTCCTTCTTATATACGTGGGGGCAGAGGGTTAGTTCCCCCGACAAGATACTGCTCGGAGACTGATACGGCGACAGTATCAATCGGTGGATGGATCGTGGTATTCATGTCACGCGCTCGCGACGGCTCTGAATTCTCATCAGGACTTACAGCCACGGGTTTCTGGCTTGGTTTGACCATGGGCCGTGTCACTCTCGGCTTCGTCACTCCTAGACTTGGTGAACGTGTTGCCATAAGCATCTACTGTCTGTTTGCGCTTGGCCTGCAGCTGATCTTCTGGCTCGTACCACAATTCTACGTATCGGCGGTTGCCATTGCTCTGGTTGGGTACTTCATCGGTCCCTTCTTTCCAGCTGCAGTCATCGCCGCTGCAAAGCTTCTTCCCCCAGAATTACATGTTGCAGCAATTGGATTCAGCTCGGCACTTGGTGGTAGTGGTGCTGCCATGTGAGTTTTCGACTGCTTTGATAATCCCGTGGAAGAGGGCTGACCACAGAATAGCCTGCCATTCGTTGTGGGCACTATAGTACAAGCAAAAGGCGTTTCGACTTTGCAGCCAATCATTTTGGCCTTCTTAGTCGTCCTCCTAGGGATCTGGCTGACCTTACCACGGATGAAGAAAGACCATCAGCAATAAATAGGCTGCAAATCTCTAGCCTCACCATCAAAACGGCTTCTGTCAGGAAGTAAAAGTCTCCAAGCGTTTACTTATTTTCATGGAGATCTATAATGCCTGATATATGCGGCGTTTATATCATGTAGCATATCTACTCATAACCAAGCCTTCGCGTATGCCATCGTCATACACCATGCCTTGCTGACCAAATGTGCGAGGATCATACGCATCCGAGAGCACAGTGCTAGCCTTGCTGTACCGGTTGAAGCCATCTATTTCCTTCCGCCGGCTACTCCGCCAATCCGCAGTCCTTTGACCTCTATATTCGCCACTCGTCGACC
>JAABUL010007681.1_pt1 | contig 11444 bp, 10 predicted proteins | sample 5559151 | NCBI WGS metagenome assembly JAABUL01 (sample SAMN10711876, study PRJNA513368) | rock metagenome | isolation source: Antarctica rocks | place: Antarctica: Victoria Land, Pudding Butte sud | reverse complement strand
CAGAAGCTAGAAGCAGCTTCTGAAGCCGACGCCGTCGCACTATGGGCACATTGTGGTTGTTCGGCTGCGGCTGGTTTGGGGTCTCTTCGGGCAGCTCAGAGAGTTCTTCCTGGGCCTCCAACGCTCGTAATGGATCGTAGCGGTAGCCCAGGTTGGCCATGGTGGGGTCTTGACGTAGGCGAATGTTGTGGCTGGAGGAATCTTACGGTGTCGACGATGGAGCTGATAGGATGTGCCTTGGCCAGGATGTCTGGGTATACGATAGGGTTTTCGAAAGGATATCTGTACCGGAAAGGTGAGCTTGAGGTAGACGTTTTCGGAATGCGAAGATTTCTAAGGTTGAAGCCGAGCGGCCCGGAGCAGCCTAGAGCGCGTCTGGCACGAGGCTCCTAAATCGAACCGACCAGACGCCGCGGGCACTCGCTGTTACAATACAACCATGCCCATCGATGGCCGGAACAAATAATCATCCCCTTCCATATCTGGCATCAACTGTTATGACGACCAGGTACTGCAGACATTGATCAAGGTTGAGTGCTGATTTATGCCATCGCTGTCGTTCAATCTGGGCGCTTCTCTACGGCGATGGCTTGGGCAAGACCAGTTACTCCATCTACTGCTTTCTATCATTTCTTGCTGTTTCGCACTTTGATCATGTAATAGGTTTCAAGCCGAGAACAACATAGTTGATGTTGTTTTGAACAATGGAGCGTCTTGGTCTTACGCTCGACATACGGATTACCTCAACCTCCTCGAACATCGCTTTGCAAGCCTAAACTACTCCCATGACAGTTTCCTACGTTGTATCTCTCCTTTTTTGTCATCAAAGCAGACCAGGACGATCTCTGGCCTAGTCTTTGTGGACAATTGCATGTAGCTGTCGAAGATCCCGTTTAGCATGTTCCATCGTGATTGCGTGCGTCCAGCCACCAGTGCATCTGATCTGCGGTTGGTGGGCTGTCCTTTTCCATCCGATTAGTCCGCGTGCGTCTGTGTAACACCAAATACGGACTCGAGCCCTCACCCCTACAAGCCTAGCTGCAAGGACCCGCCTCTTACAGAGGTCGCCTTCTGGACGAGGCTCTGCTGCATTGCACTGCCCCACCTGTCGTTCCCGATTCTACGAATGTCTCTTTGGGTTTGCTTGATGTCCCGTGGGGAAGATCAACGAAGCGCGACCAACAACCGCTCTCGAAACAGATATCGCGACATGATCTCCGCCTTCCTTTGGCATTATTGTGTGTTGTTCTCCACTTTGTACGTGGGGGGGTTGGCCCAGCACAAGGGCGGAGATCCTTCTCCTCGAGCACCGCGTTCAAATGGTCTGACCCTAGGCACTCTACCACCCAGCCGTGTTATTCCAACTTTGATAACGCCTCCACCTCAAATCAATCACCAAGGTCTCATCGGAAGAGCAGGCTTAGCAACCTGTGGCTATATTAGTGGAAATGCAGGTCCTTGAACCCATTTTCCCGCAAGCCGAACTATCAAGCTGACTGTATTCCACTTCACCAGCGTCGCCATTGACTTGTCCAAATGGCTACACCTGTATGTCTACAGTGCAGCTGCAGGTGGCCTGGGCGTGTTGCAACCAGATACAATGTGTCGGAAATCATTATATTTGCGAGAACTGGGGTGATAATCTTTGTATGAACCTCCCTCAGGAAACCTGTTTATCGATCTACACCTCTATCTTGTCATGGCAAGTTGCTGTCCAATCGTAGAGCCTCCTTGACCGTAATTGACGTTGAGAGTTCAGTTCCTCTGCGAACCCATCGTGCTTTGCCTACGCTAGGTCTAGCAGTCTCGGAGACTCCACCACCCAATACTCGCTGGGGTGTGGCAAGTCAAGTGGAGATGTCTTAGCATTGATTACAACCACAGGGGACTCAGCCTCAGCAGGAGCCGCCACAAGCAATGGAGGTCAGTCATACGGAAAACCAACACCCGGAAGTCCTACAGGGGGGAAGGGGTGAACTGTGAGCGTCAGCTGAGATGCGGCGATCATTTTCCCCGGGAGACTCCTCTTTCGTAGTATTGATACTATGTCCTCTATTCATGCTGACCGCTTGTCTCAGCAGCGCTACCATCATTATCACCGTCGTTGCTGTCGCCATCCTCTGGCGATCTATCACCTCCCTCATCGACGTCTTCCCCCGGCGGTATACCATCTCCCTCATCGACGTCCTCCCCCGGCAGTATACCATTTTCCTCACCGACGCCTTCCTCAGACTCGAACAACGGCTGGTCTCAGGGAACTATTGCGGGGGTGGTCGTTGCAGCCATTGCTGCAGTAGCCGCATTCATAGTCGGATGGTGGAAGAGACACCAAGTCACATGGCTCTTCACTTGCGGGGCGTATGGACACAGACGTTCTCAGCCACCCTCGACTCAGTCACAGGGCGGAGTGAATCTCAACAGTTGGCAGACTCAGCCGCAGAATCGACCTCCAAATTCCACCTTCAATATCAACAACTCGAGCCAGCAGCTTCCAAATGGGAGTTATACCAGCTATGGAAACCCTGGTCACATTTATCGATAGAACACGAGAGAGCCTAATATCGATGCGGAGGTCTTGCATTCCCAAGATTAGTTTGTTGACAGTCCTGTCGGCCATACACGATAGATTATAACGCTTCCAAGATCCTACATTTCTCCACGATGCATATGAGATTGACAACACCGCCGACACCTACAAGAATAAATTGCGGATCTCACCTTCTCCGTCAAAGATCTATGCAAACGAAACATAGAACCATAACGCATCACTCGTTGAGTCTCACCGCCAAGGTCGTTTGGTATAGCGACTTCCTCCAGTCGATGAAAGATCCTGCTCGGTAAGGCACGACAGGTACACCCTCGAACTCAGAATTCCAACTAGTATGTTCGCCTTCCAAGACAAGCTACCATGTATAATTTGCGACCGACGTCTGTTGTCAGGTGGCTAATTCCCCACAAAGGAAAGTCATATCTTGCTATGATGACAATCTCTGCTGTGCTGAAGGCCATAAGAAAGAGAACACGCATGTAGATCAAGCGAGCGAGAAACGATGTTTTAATCCTTTCCGATGCTATGGCGCGGTCCGCTCTCCAGCTCTCATACCTCTTCATCCCCTTCTCCGAGAACCCTCTGTTGCACATCCACTATGACCAAAAAAAACCCCCCCTTCTATACTCCCCCTCCTCATTTCACCGATCATTCCACTTCACCGGCATCCTCCCTCAGTTAATCTAACAACTTGAATCCACCACTCCTCACCGATTGCAAGGGACCAAACCCCATATGCGTGCCATGCATTCAACAAACCACCCTATCTTCTACCTCAATTTGGGCGGGGCTTGAGTGGCTGTGGAGGCCTCCTTTGGTGTATCAAGCTGAAAGGGACGAGCATGCTTTAAGGGCGAGCCCACAATGAACAAGGATTGCGGATCGACTGTGAGAGGGTGTCTAGCAAGTGGTAATCGACGAGACATGGAGGAATCTCTGTATATACACAAAAGCCAGGTGGAGATACGCTTCCCGCCGTCTGAGGTGCTTCACAAAGTGGGAATTCTCTTGCCATGAGCGTTGTGTGCCAACTAACCCCCACAAGCATTATCGGCACCATAAGAATCTTACCCCCCATATCCTTCCCTCTTCCACTTCCCACTTCCCCCGCCATTCCCCACCTCTCAACCCCCCCAAGCCCCACAGCTAACTCTACGCCCTCTCAACCATCTCTCCATTCTTAGCCCCACTGCTATCACTCTCCACCTCCACCTCACCCGCTCTCTCCATCTCGCCCGCTCTACCCACGTCACCCGCTCTACCTACCTCGCCCGCTCGGATGGCCGTCTCGCCGATGAGCTCAATCTTCGGACCTTTGAAGTTCTTGCGCCCGTCGAGGAACCATTGCACCGTGCTGATGACGAGGACGACGAAGAAGGCGACGATGCAGTAATCTAGATAGGGAGGGGAGGGGGTTTAGGTGGGTTTGGGGGGAGAGGGTAGGGAGAGGGGTGAGGAAGGGAGGAGGGGTGAGGAGAGAATGGTTTGTCTGATGGCGACGGACATGAGGAGGGAAAAAGTGGTGGGAGTGAAGGGAGAAGGGGAGACTTACTCATACTACTTCCAGTAGTTGGGATATTAGGTGGGAAGAGAAAGAGCACGGTGGTGACGAGGACATACGCAATTCCAAGCTACCGTTTAGATTAGTCCTGGATTTTTCACCATGCCGTCGTGTCTTGCTGGAAGGAACGCGAGGCTTACAAGATTGCAAAACCACCCTAATAGTCCAGGCAAAACGAATGCTCTTGGAGGCAAACATTTCCTTCCCCTCAAGCAATTCACTGCTGGCGGGATCGCATAGCTAACCCCCAGCGCGACTACGCTTGCGCTGATGATGGCGTTGAACGCACTGCTGCTGCCCAAGAAGATACACCCAAAAATGACCACACAAGCCGTTGTGAGATAAAGCGCATTGAGCGGCAACTCCAACTTCCCATGCACTCTCGCAAAAAACCGGCTGGCTGGCAGTCCGCCATCTCGTGCAAATGCATAAGTCATGCGGCTGCTTGTCGTCATGATCGTAATTGTCGCAAAGAGTAAGCAGATTAGTGGAAATAGAAGCAGGCAGATGGAGCCGGCATGGCTGTTCGTGGCATTGAGGAAGATCTGGAGTAGAGGGCCGGCGGTGGAGCTGATGACGTCTTGCGGGTTGCCGGCGACGAAGAGGAGGACTGTCAGGAAGATGAAGCCGGTGAAAACGCCGATGGCGACGCAGGCGATCATGATTTTGGGGCCTTCGACGCTGGGGTTCGGGATTTCTTCGATCATGTGCGCTACGGCATCCTGATAGGTGGGTCAGTGCGATTGATGGAGGAATGGAAGGGAGTGATCTCAGGATCGGATGATGGATGGAGCGTACGAAGCCTGTGAGTCCCAAGCCGGCCTGGAGAAGCTGAAGGGGCTATTAGCGAGGGCCTCGAGAAGTGCGAGGGGTTCAGACGAACACCGAGGAGCCATGCAATCCCATCCGGCCCTGTCTTGTGTAAGTTGTGGATTTTCCGCTAGGTGTGGGACTCCACTCACAGCCGGTTTCATTAATGAAGGTCCGATAGACAAAGCTATTCCAGCAGTAAGACAGTCATTTATCCAGGATGTTTCGATTGGACTTACTCTCCGCTCGAGTAATTCGGCGAGGCGCAAGCGAGAACGGTGATTGAAATGATGACAAAACCGGCAATGGACCACATGACTACGCATCATCAACCAAGTGTGTAGGTATGAACGAGAGGACTTACAGGCACCCTTAGTTACCAAGGGAAGGAGTCTATTTGCGAAAGCGTTGACGCAAAAAGCGACTGTATTGTATCCGATATAGATCAAGAACTGGTGCCATCTTTGCGGCACATAGCTCTATCTATAATTAGCCCTAGCATTGACCTATATGTTGTGAGAAGGCGGGCATACTTCATCATAGAAAGAGATCGCGCCAAGAATGAGCTGGCTTCCGAGGAGACCGCCCGTTGCAACAAGAGCGATCTAGTGGCATCGTGAGCAAGTTGCTCGCTTCACCTCTGAAGAAAGTTCGTACCCAGCCAGAAACATTGATCCAGCCCGTGACCCATGACAGGATGGGAACCCATTTCTTCCAGCTTACTATGCAGGTTAGATGCTAGAGTAAATGACCGAAGATGAGAGACTTGCTGACTATAACAGGGGTCAGCTATTGTTACCTTCTGTGCGAGCGATGAGTCCAGACTGACCTGCAACCCAATGGTATTGTCCGCCAGCCCTATGCTCATAAGAATCCACCGAACGTTATCGCGGCACAGGCTTACGTAGGATAAGCGGAAAGAAACTCGGCTAAGGAAGCGGCGAGACAGAGATTGCAGATTCCAGCAGCGACCAAGCCTACATAGAATTTACGAAAATCCTTGATGATATGACGGGTCAACGTACCCCAGATGACAGAGGTCGGGCCACCACTTGGTAATGCAAGCGACAAGCTTGCGGATAAAGCAGTCCAGGACTAGAAGAAGGAATTCAAAGAACCAATGATCAGAAAGTTACAGGCCAATATATTTGCAAGAGACAGAAGATGTACATTGAGAATCGCAAATGACAGTCCGAGCATAGCACTGTGGACATCATGATCAGCAAGGAGTGTCCGATCCAATTGAGCTCAGCAGGATCCGTACAGCGAGGAAAAGTGGCGGTTTAGCTCCTGTTTATGGCCATGGGCGGCCAATTGGGCAGCATCATCCAAATGCTGATGATGGTGCTTCATGCCGGCGATATTACTACTGATGCAACGCAGATGCAAATATTTACACGTCTCAGATGAGGACACACCAAGGAAAAAGGTGCATGGATAAGATCACTGAGGAAAGCATAGAAATAATCTTGTAGTCAAAATAAGCGGAGTCAGCACCTGACACATGACGTGGGAAACCAGCTGGAAATAACAGCGGCGGTAGTTAGTCAGTCCATACGGTAGTGGGACTAGATTGAGGCCGCCGCGCTTTGTGGGCCGGCATGACTTCACGGGATGTGAGACTATGTCGATCTTGTATAGCCAACCTCATCGAGGAAGACTGAGAGAGAAACGGTTCTACAACGCGCTTCTGGCGCGTGCATACGGAGGTAGGTCCTACTTTAATGCTATGATATTCTTGGCTTATGCTTGGCCTTCTTCCAGCCATTCGATGCGACATTGAGTTGTTTCGCCAAGAGCGACCCGCAGCCCGGCTAGCCGCGTTGCGATCAAAGCTAGCCATACTGGGGGTTTTATGAGTATCGTCAGATTCCGAAAGAAATATCCTCACGCTCCCAGGATCTCTTCTGCTCAAGATCTTTTTCATCTCAGGATCTCTGCTTCTCAGGACCTCTCTCTCCTCAGAGGATCTCTGTTTCTGGCAGCCCGACGAATTCGCAAATTATTCCCCGCAGTGGTTAGACCAAGGCTTAGGCTGATCGGGCCGTTGCCCTTCTCTCCGCGAGCCACTCAGCCTAGAGATCCAACTTATACGGACTATTCCGCACCAATTCGTCCCAATCGAGATCCGAGTCCATCCCACTCAGCTCCAATGAACTCTGTTCCGCCTCCACAAGCACGCACGTAGTCCCCTCTACCTCGCGCTCTCGACGCCCCAGTCTGCATAGGGCAATTTTCCCATTCTCCGCCTGCTTGTCCAGCACCCCGAAAAACCTGTCGTCCAAATTTACGCTTTTGGGCTTGTTCGCCAGCCAATGTGCCACATCTGCAAGTCCCTGGCCGACGAATGGCGATGAGAATGAAGGGTCAATGGGGGCTTTCGTGGCCTGCTGGCCGGTGCCATCGGGTTTCCGCTGCGGCGCGGCACTGTAATCGGCCGTTGCCAGGTACCAAAACCAGTGATCCACAGTGCTACCGTCATGGGCCTTTTGCAGCAAGGAATCCAATGTCTGGAGCTCGCGTCATTGACGGTCTTAATAGAAGCTGAGCGCATTCGAACCTACCTCTGGAGACAGGTCTTCGAGAGCAAAGAGAGCGAAAGGGAAATGTGTCAACATGCCCATGATGGGATGGCGTATATATTCAAGAAAATGGAACTTGCACGCAGGTGTAATCCTCGGCGATTCCGAAAGAAAAGTTACCACTGGAAGGCACAAAAACGGATCGCTCGAATTAGGGGGTGAATTGTAAAGAGGAGCCGAAACGCTGATATGGAAGGGATAAAAGCCGGCCAATGTAGCAAAAACCCAGGTGCAGGGCCACGTGTGTAGGGCGGGGTTCATTAGACACCAGATTTTAGTCCTTCAGGATGAAACAACCGCAGGACCGGTGCGATTAGTCGATCCGTGAAGTTGGTAGGATGCCGGATGTCCCGTCATTTATCCACACTGGTGCTACGATCGGACTCTCGCAATTAATAGCACGCACATGCTACAGTCGCCAATACGGTAATCGGTCGCAAAGCCTTTCAGCCGACATGCGCAATGTCCTGATCATATTGGAAGGATTTGACAATCAGCTAGAAGTACCGTTCAGCCTTCTAGCTCGGGCTCCCATCAAGGATCACAAGCTAGATCCTACACGGAGAATTAACTGCCGCGAACCCTTTGAAGAATCGGATCTCATTCCTCCCGCACAGTACTTTTTTGGCTTACTCCTGCGGATGAACCTTAGCATCATCCGGCAAGACTCTCGTACGTAAATGAGCTCATCGTCCCTCATTCGCTGTGATGCAAGTGGCTGACCAGACCGGCAGCGACCACGATACCCCATGTGACTAGGTGACAATTAGTAGTTCACTCGTGCATTAAGGAGTATGGCGGAGAGGCCAAGGGTACTGGATAAGCACTTGTCGCCCAGCATGGTATCAATCACAACCCAGGTCTGCAAGCCGAAGTGTGTATATGAAAGAGTTCTGATAAGTGGAGATGGTTGTGGCAAGACTTTCTCCGGTTCAAGAAGTGACTTCACTTAACCACAATTCTTGACTGTCTTTGTAAGTTGGTAAAGTAGTATACGAAAGTGCTTATATATGCAAAGGGACAGCTCATAGGTAGTTGAAGGAAGAGAAACTATGCGCAATTCTATGATGACGTGTCATAACCGTCTGATTAGCAGCCAGAATTTTCAGCAAGTCTGGGCGATAGTGAGGTGAGTAGTTCAAGGGGAAGATTCTTCCACAAGAAGCGCCCCGACGGAAGCATGTTTTGCCCAGTTTTATGCGTACTTGTATACTATCAGAAATTGTCGTGATGTTCCGTTCGAGTGAATTCTTCTTCGTAGCCAGACTGAGGCTACAAAACTTGTTCTCAAGGAAGCGGGACAGTAGCTACGTCTCCGAGATTGGCTGGCAAGCCGGTGATTCAAGGTGGAAGAGATGCAGCAATGGATAGAATTGAAGTGATGCCTTGCCCAGGATCACCAACATTGGACATACCGCTGAGCTACGTGGATCTCTTGCCCTTGTTCTTCCGCGCGGCCGACCTTTCGTGTAGACGTTCTGTTCTGGATAACTTATCCATTAAACGATAGTGCAGACCACGATCCTTGTTACAAAGGCTTGTTTCCATTTTCCGATTGATAATTTCAGGAAAAGGTCCCATGAGCTTGAATTACACAACGGCGAAGGTTGCTCAAATGCATGTACACTGCTGACTCTCGTTGATTCGCATTGAATGTATGCAACCGGGGACATCTGTAGTCTCTTCCTACTAAGTAACCAAGCGCTTCGACTCTCAGATCGAAGACCACTAATCCGGCGTTATGTTATCGACAAATGTCTATCTCGTCAGCACCGTCTTAGAGGTTTTAAGGTCCATTCCGCAGATCTGAACTTTCTCAGCTTCTGCGCGTAGTCTCACTCAACCAACGTGGCTTCAGTAAGTAGTCCTTTTTTCATAGTGTAAAGTACGCTTAGGCAACTGAGGACTTTCACATGTGTGTATTTCCCACAAAGTGGCGAAAGCTGAGAGGAAGCTGTTGGATAGGGGACTCGTCAAATTTATCCAGAACTCTTGTGAACCAGCGTTCCGTTCTAATCAAAGCACTGCTGGCTGGACAAGAGATTGATCTGATGTCCAGGCCACCGTCTGCAAGCTATCTCAAAGTAATAAGTATCAAGATCAGGTAAAGAGATCGATTGATCTCTGGAGAAATTCATGACCTTGCAGTAATTTGGGACACAGTTCGACGAAGTAATGTAGAGTAGTGGAGCGAAGCTGGGTTATCATTGAGTGCGGACCGGTGTGTTCACAAATTGGCGGTAGTCGAGCTTACAATGTCAAGGCCGGCAACAGTGGGATGACGATTGTGGATACGGGTACAGCTGCTTGTAACAATGATTGCCACATTATGATACTTTAAGTAGTTCTACTTTGAGAGAATACGAGCAAGAGAATTCCTATGGTATTAGCGTCAAGATTCGCTGTTGGACAAATGTTACACTGAATGACTGCTTAAAGAGTCCAAGAGTAACAGGTGATAGGTAGCAAGAACCGATTCGAGCTCGGGAGTCTTATTATGAGGGGGAATTGCGAAGTTCCGCGAGTGGCGAACCACTGCCTGCAGCTTGTGAGTATGTCATTCAATCAACGGGAGAGGACTTAATACATACCAGGTGGCGTCGAAGCACGCCTCTTACGCTCATTCGTAGACTGTGGTACTGTTGATTGTGCTGCATAGACAGATCTCAATGACCATAAGCAGATACCAGGCTTCTCCAACACCTTGATTTAGGCAATCCCCCCATCGCCGCATATTTCAGGACTTTTCTCTATTTGCCGATGATATGGTAGCAAGAAGTGATTAGAATAACGCCGGCCGCTTCTGTGTCCTCCAATAGAAGAGAAGTTCTCTGGAAAGGTATTCTATAATCTTGTCATTCTTTTCTGCAGTACCTTGCGCAGACAAATCGTACTATCACTCCTACTCTTATTATTACCTCCTCCTGATTTAGTTTATCCTCAATCTTCAAATAGTACAGAAAACTTGCCCATCGATTTTTTACATTTTGGTAATAACGTCTCTTCAGCACTTCGTCAACTCAAAAAAAGCTGGTGAACGGCATTTTGTGCCACACATTGCGATAGTGGAGCTTTTGAAAAGTCGACAATGGTTGAATTTGATCAGATGCCATTGTAGTGGAGACGGAATTGAGATCCAGCAGCACAGCCCAGGAGGCGTAATCAAGGGAACGTAAGTTCAGAGATAAAAAGATCGAACTTAGCTTTATACTTAGTACGTCGTTCTTTAGCAATAAGGAATGAAAACGAATTGAAAAGTGTCGGGATTTGGCAACGACACCAGTGGACGTCAAGTCCGCAGCCATGATAAGAGCCCTGCAGGACAGGGGGGCTAGTGTCGGGGATGAGGGAGATTAAGGGGTCAGTGCTTGGTCGTCTGTTATACTATTTAGTATAACAATTGCCCATTGCATTTCTCTCTTTTCTTCTTTTTTTATTGTACTCGACTCTTTTGATTATTGCGCATATTATTGTTTTTGCAATTGTTTCTTCTATATTATTGTTTTACAATTGTTTCTTTATATTATTATTTTGCAATTATTTTCTTTATTTCTTACTCTATTCTCTTAATTGTCGCATTTTATCGATATAATATTTTGCAAAAACAAAACTACTAATATTGTTGTTTCTAAGAAGACGTTTAATGCTTGTTGTATATCTTGTATTAAAAAATCTATTTTTAAAATACAATTAAATACTTGTTTTAAGTTAAGATTCGATACTTTATTGCAACAAATATTTAAAAACGTCTTTTATTATTATTAATTATTGTTTTCTTTTTTACAATTCTTTTGTTGTTTACAATTTTCTTGTTTATTATTATTATTATTGTCTAGAAATCTAGAAAGATAGTTCGAAAACAATATATAAAATATTGTTTTAAACAACAAGATTGTTGCTCTTTATCTTAGAACTAAAATAATAATAAAAGAAATTATTGTAT
>JAABUL010007680.1_pt1 | contig 11445 bp, 12 predicted proteins | sample 5559151 | NCBI WGS metagenome assembly JAABUL01 (sample SAMN10711876, study PRJNA513368) | rock metagenome | isolation source: Antarctica rocks | place: Antarctica: Victoria Land, Pudding Butte sud | reverse complement strand
GAGACGAGTCTTGACATCGCCTTGAAAAATGATACTGCATACGGACTAGACAACGTTCTAACAATCCAAACGATCCCCGGCGTCTACGAGGCTCTTCAGCGAATGCGCGACAACGCAATGTGTACATTAGTGCCTGATCTTGTTTCCAGCATCTATAACGGTGAGCTACGGAGAACAGAGCGAAGTCGTCTCCATGACGAACCAGGCACTAATCGTGCTGTGTCGCTTCGAGGACAGAACATCTATCCATTTTTCATCGATATAACTGCTACCCGCAGAAAGCCCCAGTGGTACGATATATCCGTTCCAATCAAAAACGATTCTCATGCCCAAGAACCACGACTTGTCATCATGAGTCGAGCACGTCAAACACAAAAGAAGCGGATCAAAGCTGGCTTGGTTGATCCCTCGACTGCGCCTCACGACCGCGTCTATTGTGATTCCAGGGGAATGAACTACATTCTTGCCCGCGAATCCGCAGTTCCTATCGAATACATCGAAGGCATGTTGAACAGTGCTCCGGCCAACTTCTATGTCAAAGCATACAGTGCCAGCAATCAGGTCAATAGCAGCGATTTGGCTCGCCTGCCCATCCCCAAGGTATCTGACACGAATTCTCAGCTTGTTGCCGAAATGGTCGACGCTGTGCAGCAAATACGAGCACTCTCTGTTGAGAGTGACGCAGCAACCCAACGACTCGCGAATCCGTTTGTGGGGAGCAGTGACCTCGTTCCGCTGTATCAGTCGAGACTTATAAGCTCATTCCCGGGAGATTCACCGATTGGTGATACGGTCCATCAGCAGGGAAATACCGTAGCCTTGACTAGTGGCACTCTAACTTGCCAGGATGAGCCAACGGCTCGGCTCCTGAGCATTATTCTCAATGATGCTTCACCTACGGCACTACTATCCGGCATCCATTTCCCATCCATAGTTGACGAAGTTGTGTCCGCCTTAGCCTCCTATGATCAGGCAGAGACTAGTCATGCAACAGACGCTGCAAATCGGCTCGCTTTAGAAAAAAAGGCTGAGGATCTCGCCTATGAGATTTATGGCCTAAGCGATCAAAGAGAGATTGTTGAGGAGGCCCTACGCACGGCTAATCGCGACCAACCATCGGATGAAGAAGAGGACATGCTTGATGATGAAGAGGGAGAGGAATAGCTAACCGGTAGTCACGCCCTGTCGACGCTTCCAAAGCATCAGAGACAACCATCGACGTCTGGCTCTCGCCGCCGCCAATACTTTTTGTCGCTTCAGATTGTCTCACCAGAACAAACGCAATACGCGGCCCGGTAGATGCCCTGGCACACGCATCATCTCGGTCTGATACTCCTCATCAAGCCACAACTGCTCTTTGGCTCCCCAGTACTGTACAAGGTCGTTCAGCCCCTCTCGGTCGTCGCCAGCGGCGTAGATGTACAGGCAATCAACGTTTCATGTGTTCTCCGGGAGGTCGCGAAGGTGGAGCAGTGGCCAGTGCTCAGGATCGGGCATCATGATTGCCGCTTCCCAGAGATGTCGATTGCTCGTGAGGTCGGTGATGACGCGCTTCGCATCGAAGCCGTCCAACACGACGTGCTCCATCAACTCGAACTGGATCATCTGGAGCTTGTTTATCTTCTTGGTCATATTCGCTCCGTATCAGGCTGCCTCGGGCAATCCGTAGCCGTTCTTCTCAAATACCTCGTCAAAACCAAAGATCAGCGGTGTATCGTTCGTGTCCGCGACCGCCATGACCAACGAATCGGTATAGGAAACCGAACCGGGCTGCGTCGAGAACTTGCCAAGTGGGCCCAAAGTGAGCGACGCTGTCACCAGGGGCAAAGTATCGCGGCGTGGAAGCCCTCGTATGAGGCTGAAAACCATCCGATGAAGGGTTGGCTACTGCGATGAGCGCGTCGCCAGCCTCCGACGCGTCGATGCTCATCCGTGAAAAGTGTTGGATGTCAATTAGCCTTGCTGGTGGCGCGCATTAGTCTTGCCGGCTTCCGTACCCGCTCCTCACTGCCTTATCCCTCCACGTTCCCGGCCAGCGCCGGTGCCGTCTCACTCATCAACTGCGCGTGTTGTCCGTTCGCCTCCTTCGCCCGGTAACTCTCCATCCCCATCAGATCCAAGATCACCGCGTGATGCACCACCCGGTCGATCGCCGCCATCGTCGTCATCGGATCCTTGAAGATCCGCGTCCATTCCGAGAAGACCAAGTTCGTCGTAATCACGACGCTCCGGCGTTCGTACCGCTCCGCGAGGAGGGTGAAGAGCACTTCCATCTCGTCGCGGTCGTGCTGGACGTAGCCGATGTCGTCGAGGATCAGGCAGGTGAAGCGATCCAGTTGGGCGAGCAGTTGCGGCAACCGCAGGTCGCGCTTCGCCGCCAGCAGTCGCTGCACGAGATTGGCGGTCGCTGTCCATAACACCGCTTCTCCCTGCATGACGAGTTCGTGTCCGAGCGCCGCCGCGAGATGACTCTTCCCCGTGCCCGGTCGGCCAACGGCGATCACATTGATCGCCTCGCCGACGAACGCGCCGCCCTGCAAGCGCTCGATCTGTTGGCACACCGTGAGCGGGAAGTGCTCAACGGCGAGGGTACCGAAGGTTTTCTCGCGCGGCAGACCGGAGCGATGCAAGAGTCGCGCGATCCGGCGCTCGTCGCGCTGCACGCACTCGCACTGGACGAGGTCATAGAGGAATGCTTCATGGGTCAGTCCGTTCTTGGCCGCTTTCAAGGCGAGATCGGGGAAGGCGGCGGCCATCGCGGGCAGTTTCAATGTCCGGAGCATCGCGAGCAGTTCGGCGTGTCGGTCAATCATCGTGCCCTCCCGCGCTCAGTAGGTCGTCGTAGATGCCGAAGTCGAGCACCGCCGCGGTGAGGATCGGGATGGCAGTCGGTTCGGGACGCCGCACCCGATCGCGGACCAGGTCAAACGTCGGCGTCTGCCGGTCGGCAAGCATTGCCGCGAGGATCGTGTTCACCGCGGCCTCGCTCGTCCCCGCCGCAAGGTGGAGTAACCGGACGTACTCGCGATCCGCCCGGTGCGGGATGACCTGCACGAGGGCGTCGTAGGTCCGGCGGAAGGTGAGCGTCGGGAAGAGATCGTCGCGGTAGCGATACTGGGCGAAGGCACCGGGCTTGCGCACGAGCGAGGCGCTGATATGCCGGTAATCGATCCGGTGTTGGCGCTCACCGAGCAGCCGGGGGATCGTCTCCAAAAGCACCGTGCCCCGGTAAATCTCGAGCATCTCGGACCGCACCCGCACCGTCACCGTCGTCCCGATCAACCGTGACGGCAAGGAGTAGGTATTGCGGAGCACCTGGATCGTGCTCCCCCGACTGACCGGCACGCGCAGCTCGCGATAGAGCTCGAGCGGCGCGCGGGGCAAGGGACGCAGCGCCTGCCGTTCTTCGGCGAAGCGTGCGTGTCGGGTGAGGTTGCGCTGCCGCACGAGATCCTGCAGGAAGTGGAGATAGACATCGCGCTCGGCGAACTCCCGGCTCCCGCGCACCCGGAGCGCCTGATCCACCGCTTCCTTGAAGCGGAAGTGTGCCTGTTCGACATCGCCGTTCTCGTGCGCCTCGCCCACATTATTCGTCGTCGGCTCCATCCCGTAATGGGCCATGAGCGCCGCGTATCGTGCCGTCGCCTGTCGCCGCCCCTCCACATCCAAGGGGCGCATCGCCGCGCTGAGATGATCGGTGCGATGCCGTGCGGGCACGCCGCCGATCTGCCAGAGGGCGATTTCAACCCCTTCGGCGAGCGCTTCGAAACTTTCCGAGAGGACGAGATTGGACTTGGCCACATGATCATGGCTCTCCCGCAGCGACGGTGAATCGCTGGTGATGTGAAACACTACACTCCTTCGCACGGCTGTCGTGTGTTGTGAAGGAGGGGCGCATGTTGCTCTCTGTGGTGTTTCCCCCGTTGCGCGGATTTGCCGTTGAGCAGGTCCGCACCGATGTCGTCGGCCTCACCGTCGTCCTGACCACGACGCAGCCGACCGCCCTCTGCCCGCTCTGCCAATCGCTTACCTCCCATGTCCATAGCCGCTACCAACGTCGGATTATCGACCTACCGTGTACCGGACGTGCGGTGACGTTGCTTATCCACGCCCGCCGCTTCTTCTGTCGCAATCCCCGCTGCCCACGCAAGACGTTCCGGGAGCGTTTGGCCATCCTCGCTGCCCCACGGGCGCGTTTTAGTCATGGCCTGCGCGCGACACTGGCACAGGTCGGCATTGCCCTCGGCGGTGAAGCAGGGGCACGCCTTGCTCAGCGCCTCGGGATGCCGACGAGTGGGGATACGCTGTTACGCGTCGTCCATGCACTGCCGATGCCGTCGGTGGGACCACTGCGGAATCGTCGGTATCGATGACTGGGCATGGAAGAAGGGGCGGCGGTATGGCACCATCCTGTGCGATCTTGAGCGCCATCGCCCCGTGGATCTTTTGCCCGAGCGCTCCGCCGATAGCGTCGCGGCGTGGCTCACCGCTCACCCGGGCGTCACCCTGATCAGCCGTGACCGCAGCGATCTCTACGCCGACGGCGCGACCCGCGGTGCTCCTGAGGCGATACAAGTCGCGGATCGCTTTTATCTGCTCAAGAATCTCGGGGACGCGTTGGATCGCTTTCTCCAACACAAGCGCGGTACTCAAACAGACGGATGCCGTGGCGCATCCACCCGTGTCGCTGCCGCCCCCGAAACAGCCGTGGCAACAGCGGGCGGAGGAGGACAGCCACCGGCGCCATGCGCCGCTGGTTGCACGTTACGAGGCGGTGCTCGCCTTGCACGCAAAGGGTGCAGACGTCGCCGACATTGCCCGTACCACTAGCATCAGTCGGACGACGGTCTATCGCTATTTGCGCCTGGGAGGTCCGCCCGAGCGCAAGCAGTATCGGCTGCGTTTGACGCCGCTTGATCCCTACAAAGCGCACCTGCTCACGCGCTGGGATGAAGGGTGCCACACGGCGACCCGGCTGTGGCGAGAAATCCGGGAAATGGGCTATCACTCCTCGTACACGAACGTCGTGCGCTTCCTCGCACACCTGCGACTGCCGGTAGGCGAACGCCCGAGTATCTATCGCGACCGAATCAGCACGCATCGTCCGTCCACACCGCGGCATGTCGCCATCCTCTTCGTGCACCGTCCGGAGACGCTGACGACCGAAGAACGGTAGGAGAATGATCGGCTCTGTCAGGCCGATCCAACGATTGCACAGGCCTATGCACTCACCCAGGACTTCGTGGCGATGGCCCACGAACGGCGGGGCGAGCGGCTTGATGCTTGGGTCACTGCCGCGAGTGAGAGTGCCGACCTGCGCCGGTTCGCCGCCGGATTACTGTTGGACAAAGCGGCCATCCAAGCCGGCTTGACCCTCGAATGGAGCAACGGACAAACGGAGGGGCAGATCAATCGGCTGAAAACCGTGAAACGCCAGATGTATGGGCGTGCCGGGTTCGATTTACTCCGCCAGCGCGTGCTGAACGGGGCCTGAGGTTCACCGTCGCTGCGGAAGAGCCAGGATCATGTGGCCAAGTCCACGAGCGACGTGGCAGCGGGCGCGCCTGTTGAAAGCCACCGCGCACGAAGAGCAGGCCGATCACCGAGCAGATGTACGAGATCGCGTCCGTGACGAAGGGAAGCATCCGCCCGACGGCATAGAGCGTCCCGCCCAGTGGCGGTCCGATGAGTGCGGTGACGCCGAGCGCCGTGTTGTTCTGCGCCGTCGCACGCGGCAAGAGCGCCTGCGGCACAACATTGGGGAGGGCGGCAGTCGCCGCTAAGGTGAAAAAGACCGCCAGCGACTACCCTCTATGTCGCGGATGCGCGGAAAAGGTTACGCCGATGATCGTGTCGCTGTTGTCGAAGCATCCTGGTGGTAGAAAACGCCCGGGCTGGTACATCCCTGGCACGAAGGCGCGCTCGCCGGTGGGCGGTAAGGCTGCGGGCGCAGGTCGGTCGTATGCGCACCGGTCACTTCCGGCGGTGGGGCGAAGACAAACACGCCGTCCGCGACGGATTGGTTCACCGCGAAGATCGTCGCCTCGGTGTGGATGCGGAGCGACCCGTCCGGATTGCGATTCTCCAGCTTGAGCAGCACCGACCATTGCTTGTCCACCCACACCGTCTGCCGCCCCTGCTGCCCCGGCGGCACGGTCGGCTGCGGTACCGTCGTCCCGGCTACGGTCCGGGTTCCCGGTGAACAGACATCCGGGCCGAGATCGATCACGTACGTTTCTCGTCCCGCCACGGTGGCCGTGCCATTGAGGGTGGCACGCGGGTAGCAGGCGAGGAAGGCTTGACCGCTCGTCGGCGTCGCCGGTGCGGTATTCCCACCGCCGACCGCCTGTCCCGCCCGCAGGTCCCCGCTAGGCAGGGAGATCGTCTTGAGCGGTGGCGCGGTCGCACCGGGAGGCAATGCGCCGATCTGCACCTCATAGCCGGAGGGCGTGGGGCTGTAGCTCCATTCCGTCATGCCGTCGCTAACGCTACCGCTCAATTGGTCGGTGTGCGCCAGGAAGGGCGGCGCAGAAACCCGGAAGTCGACGCGCCACCGATTGGGTGAGGCCGCCCACCACTCCGACGTAATGACGATTGGTCGCTTGGCAGGTGTGGAGGGAGTGTCATAGATATCGGACTCGATGCGTAGGTGCCAGGTCTGAACCCCAAGATCATTGACATTGACCGCAGCGACTCGTTGCAGCACCTGCTGCGCGCTTTCCTGCGGCATCCGACGCGGGAGAAGGAGGAGGCCGATGCTTACTGCCATCAAGAGTATGGCAGCAATGACGACTGCGGATATGCTCCGTCCGTGCCGATTTCGAGGACGCGGCGACTGTCGCCCATCTGTTGCCGGACCCAGGCGTGCCGCCAGTTGCGCTGCAAACTCCGGGCGCGGCGTTTCGCGCAACGCGACGAGGAAATCGTCGTCAGGTCGATCGCTCATATTTCATGCTCCTCCCACTCGTGGCGGAGACGAGCGACGATGCGGTGCAGGCGGGTGCCGACATTCGATTCGCTCATCTCAAGCAGCTGCGCAAGCGCGCGATTCGTCAATGCCGCGCCGTACTTCAACTCGATCAGTTCGCGTTCGCGCCCCGGCAATCGGCTCAGGAGGGCATGCAGGCGTGCCAGATCGCTGCGGTGTTGCGCCTCATCGGCGACCGACATGCCGTCAGCCTGGTCCTCGGCGTGCGCGAATGGCAGTTGATGCAGCACCGTGTGCTGCCGAAAATGACTGGCCGCGACCGAGCGGGCAACGGTGAACAGCCAGGTGGAAACGGCACCGCGGTCATCGCGATACTGCGCCCGCACGCGCCACGCCTTCTCGAAGGTGGCGGCGGTGAGATCCTCGGCGAGGAGCGAGTCGCCGGTGCGGAAGCGGAAGTAGTTGTAGACGCGGGGCAACTGGTCGGCATAGATCGCTCCCCAGTCGACGACCTGGGTATCAGTCGTCGAAGGGGCACCTATACGCCTGAGGAGCGCGGCACGAATCTGCATCATAGAGAAATATACGCAATGGCGGGGAAAGTATCACAGTGGTCGCAAATATCGCCGAGAAATCAGGTGCGCGGCGAGAACGGTCAGATGTGGCGGGCGGCCCGACGGCACGCACGCGGACCTCGCGTACGCGACGGTCGGGGCGGGCGAGCAGGGGCCGACGACATACCAAACTGGGCTTGCACTTCACGATTACCCAGGTCAAGCATGTTTTTGGGTCGTGGCCACAAATCAAGCGGGTCAGTCACCCCCAGCCGGTCCGATCTATCGTGAAGGGTCTGCCGGACGACTCTGAGCCTATCTTAACTCAGTCCCTTCGTGATTCCGGAAATGGCCACTCCCACGACCTTTGGTTGCCATAACGGGTCTGCTGGTCTGAAAATAGGCCCTCCTACGCGGCGCGGGGTTCAAGCGTCACGGTGTACCCCAGCCCTTCCAATTGGTGTACCAGTCGCCGTTCCGTGCCCTGGCGATCCCGCTCCGCGAAATGGTGCGGGCCGAGATCTTCGTAGACCGTCCCATCGCGCACGATGTGGTAGATGATCACCAAGATACTGTGACCCACGGCCACCGCCGCCCGACTCTTTCCCCGTCGCGCTGCCAGTCGCCGGTACTGCGCTTCGAGATACGTCCCCTTCTTCCGTGCCGCCGCATGCGCCGCTTGGACCAGTTGTGCCCGCAGCCACGCGTTTCCCTTCCGCGTCTTGCCACCGTGCTGCTTGCCTGCACTCTCGTGGCTCCCCGGACACATCCCCGCCCAACTCGCCAGGTGTCCCGCACTCGGAAAGCGACTCATGTCGGTGCCGATCTCCGCGATCAGTGCCTCGGCAACATACCGCCCGATCCCCGGAATCGTATCGAGGCGCGCGACCAGATCATCGACCGACTGCAACCGCCTCTCGATCTCGGCGCTCACCTCGGCAATCGTCGCGTCGAGGAAGTCGACATGTGCCAGTTGCTGCGCCACCATGAAACGCTGATGTGCGCCGAACTGACCAACCAACGCCTGTGCAAGCGCGGGGAGTTTCTCGCGCATCCGTCCCCGTGCCGATTGCGCCATCGCTGCCGCGTCGGTCGCACCCGCGACCAGCGCCGCGAGCATCTCCCGTCCCGACTTGCCGAGAATATCCGTCGCCACCGAGGCGAGCTTGATGTTCGCGCCTTCGAGCGTCTTTTGCAGTCGGTTCGCCTCCGCCGTTCGTTCGCGCACGAGCGTCGTCCGGTAGCGCGTCAGTTCCCGCAACTCCCGCTGGACACGCTCGGGCACATAGCTGCCGGTCAGCAAGCCATGGCGCAACAGGCTCGCAATCCATTCGGCGTCGGTCACATCGGTCTTGCGACCGGGCACCGCCTTCATGTGTCGGGGATTGACGAGCAGGAGCGTGAACACCCCTTCGAGCAGGTTGTAGATCGGTTTCCAGTAGACGCCCGTACTTTCCATCGCCACCTGCGTACAGCCCGCCTCGACCAGCCAGTCTGACAGCGCGAGGATGTCCGCCGTCATCGTGCCGAACGTCCGCACGGTCGTGGACGCTGCTCCCCGCGGCCCGGGGAGCGAGAGACAGGCGACGAGATTCTTCTTGTGGATATCCAACCCGCAGCACCGCGCACAGACGACCTCCATCACGCACCCCTTCCTGGCTACGACCACCGAGGGGGGTGTCCACGATACGAGAGGTTGGTCTGCGCGCTCGGGGCGGCAATCAGTGGTGCCTACGGACACCCGGGATCATCTTGGTGAGCGGGCTCATGGCACCAGACAGAGCCGATCTCCGTCCACTCGGCGGGACGAAGGTAGGATACCGCGAACGCCCATTTTCATCTCCCAGTAGCACCGCACTGCGGTATCGCTCTTGGTGAGAAAATCGACTGGCACTGCACCTCTTTCTGGTCGCGCGTCTGTGACGCGACCTGCGCTACCATACGGGAGGGGTACGGTCATATGCACCCGTTGGCCCTCCCCACTTGGGAGGACCATCCCGTCGCTACCACCCCCCCGACCCTGCCGATGGCTTGGTCTGAAGAAAGGAGCCACAGGATGCCGAGCACACGCACGAAGGGACACTGCCATTTCTGTCATGCCGCGTACAGCAAGTCCGGCATGACCAAGCATCTCCAAACGTGCGCGGAGCGCCGACGGGTGCTCAGCGACACGCGCCAACGGGGGACACGTCAGGGGCGACTCTTCCATCTGCTGATCACCGGGCGATACGCCTCAGCATACTGGATGCACCTCGAAGTACCCGCAGTGACCACCTTGACGACGCTCGACCAGTTTCTCCGCGATACGTGGCTGGAGTGCTGCGGGCATCTGAGCGCCTTCCGGATCGCCGGGGACTCCTACGTCTCGTATGCGGATCGGGAATATGGGTTCGACGACCGGAGCATGCGTCGGGTGAATCTCGGTGCGGTGCTCAGCGTCGGCGATCATTGCATCCACGAGTACGATTTCGGCACCACCACAGAGCTCACCCTGCAGGTAGTCGCGGAGCGGGAGGGGACGATCACGCGCCCGGCGGTGACGGTGCTGGCACGCAACGAGCCGCCACTGATCCCGTGCGAGGTCTGCGGGCGAGCGGCGACGCAGGTGTGCGGTCAGTGCATCTATGAGGGTGCGGGCTGGCTCTGCGATGCGTGTGCCAAAGCCCACGCCTGCGGTGAGGAGATGTTTTTGCCTGTGGTCAATTCGCCCCGTGTCGGCATGTGCGGTTATACCGGCTGAAACAACCTTCATTGCTGGCGGGGATCGGGCGCGCGAGTGTCCCAGTGGTACGGAAGCGGTCACCAGCCGCAATGGAGTGGCGCCACCCGCGCGGGTATACTGAGCGCGTGACCCGTCGCACGCGAGGAGGTAGCAGCAATGGCGCGCAAGAAGACCGGTGGTTCCCGACCGTCGGCAGATGCGGGGTCTCCAGCACCCGGCTTGCCGGATCGGCGGCTGATGGAGCAGCAGATGGCGCAGATTGGTCGCCTGCTCCACTCCCACGACTTTGCCTCAATCGAGGAAGCGAACGCCTTTCTTCAGGAGATGCTCGCCACTGGCGGACTCCCGGACGCGGTTCCCCAAACGCCGCTCGACGCGGCGCAGGAACTGATCTACCAAGCCCTAGAGAGCACGGGCAAGCGGCGGGTGACGTTGGCGCGCAAGGCGCTGACGGTTTCTCCGGACTGTGCCGATGCGTATGTTCTGCTCGCCGAAGCGACCCGCGACCCGCGAGAAGCGCAGGCGCTCTACGAACAAGGAACGGAGGCGGGTGAACGCGCGCTCGGTCCACAGCCCTTCAAGGAAGATGTCGGGCATTTCTGGGGCATCATGGAGACGCGACCGTACATGCGGGCGCGGCAGGGACTCGCCGAGGTCCTCTGGGTGCTTGGTGAGCGGCAGCACGCCATCGGTCATGCGAGCGATCTGCTGCGGCTCAATCCCGGCGACAACCAAGGCATCCGCTACCTGCTGGTCAACTGGCTGCTGGCCGAGGGCGACGACGACGTGCTCGAGCGGCTGCTCAAGCTGTACCCGGACGAGGGGAGTGCGGTCTGGGCGTACACGAAGGCGTTGTGGACGTTCCGGCGCAAGGGTGCGGGGGCGGGGGCAACGCTGGCGCTGAAGGCGGCATTGCGGACGAATCCCCACGTCCCGTTCTATCTCTTCGGCCTGCGGGAGCTGCCGGAGGAACTGCCGGGATACATCGGCATGGGAGATGAGACCGAAGCGGTCTCCTACGTGGCGGAGGCGATCACGAACTGGATCGACAGCGAAGGAGCATTGGACTGGTTCGCGGGGAGCATGGAGCGATTGGCGCAGCAGGGCGGGCGCCGTCCATCCGGCCCCCGTCCGCGTCGGCAACGCTAGATCGGCACCCTCAGTGATGCGCTTGATGATGAAACACCAAACAGAACGACTCTTCTGCGTGATGAGTCAACTGAAGAGCCAAAGTGCATCAC
>JAABUL010007678.1_pt1 | contig 11454 bp, 15 predicted proteins | sample 5559151 | NCBI WGS metagenome assembly JAABUL01 (sample SAMN10711876, study PRJNA513368) | rock metagenome | isolation source: Antarctica rocks | place: Antarctica: Victoria Land, Pudding Butte sud | reverse complement strand
ATCCTCTCGACAGTCATCCTGCGCACTATTGAAGCGATTGTGGCTGCGTTAGCCAGGAATGTCATTGGGCTATTGGCAGGGCGAGTCATACAAGGCATAGGAGTTGAAGGCATCAGCACTTGTCAGACACCTAGTGCCACTGCGTGAAGGACGAACCTGGTTCACTTACCGGAGAACAGCGTACGCTCTAGGCTCTGTTCTTGGCCCCGTCAATGGGGAAGGTGCCTGCTCAGCCAGCTTCGCGGCGATGGAACTTTCGGATCAGCGTCCCCTCATGTGGGGTGGGGCTCGTTGTGACAATCGCTTTCCTGCCTTTGAAGAAGAGGGCTGGCACTATAGCATCTAAGCCTTCGCGCTTCACCTGGACGGGGCCTCCCCTTCCAGCGTTCTCTACAAGCGTTGATTTATCCATGACGTTGGCGGCGTGATGATGACGTGGTCATAATGCAAGACACTTGTTCCCTTCATACTAGGAGTCGATGTCATGACTGTTTCTAAGTACTACGAACCCGAAACCGCACGCGACCCTGTGCTCCGTTTCGCCACGGTCCTCTCGAGAACCCCCAACTCATACTTCATACTTCATCCACATCCATAGTGGGTATAGAATCTCCACCACCCAGAACCACCTCACAACTCTCGGGCCTCCATAAAAGCCACTTGCCTCCGATAGGTCAAATGGATCCGAAAACAGAAGTTGGATGTTTACTTTCAGAATTGGCAATTACCTCGTCCAGCGAAAACACTCTGTTGGTGCAAAAGCTTGATTATGCCTCCCAGCGAGATGAGCCTAGGGTATCACAAGCTTCAAAATAACTCCCTCGTTTGAGATGTATCACAGGACGTCAAATCTACGGCATGTGAGACGGATTCAGTTACAAGCACAATTAGCAAATTGCACAAGCTGGTTGGTGAGGATTAGCTTTATACCTATATTAAGAAGCATTCGGACTAGCCTTCGGTGCATGACAGATTTGAGGTTCCTCGTATGGGAATAAGGCAGCCAACAAGATTTGCACAGATGAGACTGGAAGGGTAATATATTCCTAATCAAGGCATCATGGTGCTTTCTGTCCGGCAACATCGTTTACTACATGACTATACATGCCTTGTTAGTACCGCCTCTCCTGCTGCTCCCTCTCCATTCATCTTTTGTACCATACTTACTCCTTTGACCTCCATCCTTCCTGGTACTTCGCACATGGCCGAAGCTCCACCGAAGACCCAGTCGCTGCGACTTGTGAAAGAAGTGACACTGCTTGTACGGTTCCCACACAACCGCCGCAACCCCAAGCAGATGCTTTGCCCTTCCATTCACGGCACTGATCCGGCTTTCGAAGTGCTTGTCGTGTCCGTCGCTTTGCGGATCAAGGGTGTGAGGGCACCTTACCGTGTCCAGAGCATGAACCATCTCATGTAGCAGCGTATGCAATACTTGGCAGAAAGGGTGTCGTTCCGCCTGGTTAAAGATGAGGTCCGCATTGAGAACAATGTGGCTCTGGTTCTCGTCTTCTTGGGCGTCTCCAGGATATTCGGTCACGCCAAGGGCATCCATTCCAAGGTCGTCCCACATAACGCATACGTGGCCATTGAGCTTCCCGCCAAAGAAGACGAGATCTAGGTCTTTGAATGCTTTTACGGCTATATCTGGACCCCAAGACGCCCCATGCTTGACGTCGCTGGTGATCTCTTGGAGTCTCGCGATAGCGGCTGCTTCGGCGGACGAAATTCGTCTATGTAGATCATTGTGGTCTATCATATCCTGGGTAGCCCTGAGAGAGGAGACGAAAGGGCCCTTGTTGCGGCGCTTGAATATAGAGTCCCAGTGGCGGTCTAGCTCATCTTGTCTCGATGGATATCGCGTCCCCGTGTCTACGCGAAACCGCTCGAATGCCTGGTCGTACCAACTATCGTAGCAGTCCAGCATTTCACTTGTATGCGCCTCATCCATTCTTGTAAGTCGCGGTTTGGGCCGATGAAGTGGTGTTCCTTTCCCCAAACTTCCAGATGGCTCTGGAGGTGTTTTCGTGGACTAAGATATAAAGAAGGGGATCGAAGTCCTGCTTGACAGAGATATGCACATGCCGTGGTGCTGAAACGAAAACAAAGACTGACGAAGTCGCCACAATGACTCGAATTCGGCTCCTTTGTTCTTCACCCCAATCTCGAAGGAATCTTTTCTTCTCGTAGTCTACAAAGGCATTATGTCAAATGTTAAAAGAGACAAGATGACGAATAATGGCATATATACCACCAAATCACAAGGTATGCGCTAATCAAGTCCAGATCCCCCTTCAACAGCTCCAACCTAGAAAGCATCAACTTGCTCCTTCGGCACACTACGGTCGTTCAACAGATGTCAATCCCGCTTGAACCTCCCGACCATCATAGGATTTATCAGAGCAGTTCGGCCAGGCATGCGCTGCAAAGGAGCTGCTGGCCCCAAAAGGAGCAATGCCCAGGAATTCTTGAAAAATGCGATGCAGTATGATGAGGCAGTCGCAGATGAGACCCCATGCGATTACGGCCTCGCCAGAGCGGACCACCAGCCATTTTCCCATCGAGTAGCTGCTTTCAATACACGCTCTAGGTGCATTTGAGCTTCTTTTCCTTAAATAGGAAATGTTCGACGTATAATCCGCCAATTAGAGACATGACCAAGATTCGAGATAGTATTAAACACAGCCGACATATACTAAAACCCCATAATACTAAAACAACAACCCAGCTCCTACTAATCCCAACCTCCAAATATGAAAACCACTACACGATCCGTATAAAAAAGAAGAGTGCGTACATCAACAGTGACCGATAGCCATTAGGGAGATACCAAACCAGTAAACAAAACCCCCTAAATAGACCACATAACTCGAAGCACCAGCTACAAAATAGACTTAATCACACCCGTATTCACCACCCCAAAGAACTCCCATACATCTTCCTTCCTACAAAAAACCACGTCATTCCTCATCCATCGCTTTCCGCACCAAAACTATTCCCCACTCATACCTACACACTCGCTCGCCATCTCCCTCCCCCTAACTCTCCAGAAAATATCACAAGCGGCCTTTCTCCGTCAAGGAGCTTCGTCTCTGTTTGCTTTACACCCTAGTGCTAATCTATAGCGCAAAAGATAAGCATGCAACTTTCTTCGCCGGTACGCGATACGAGCATATCTAGGATTAGTGCAACACATAATCCACTCGAGCAAAGACGCCAGAATCAAATCGAATCATGGGAAGTAAATATCAACCCACAACCAGCGCAGTCTAGATGTTTAGGAAGATTAACGGGAAGAAAAGAGAGGATAGAGAAGGAAAAGAATAGGATAGGATGGACATTTGAAACTGGATCGATGATGTGGAATGAGGGTGGTAGGTATTATCACCGAGGTAGGTAGGTAGCTAGCCATGATAGCCGCGGAAGGTTGGAAGGTTGGGAAGTGAATGGAGCGTTGTGCAATGGCGGGTATATTGGTGGGTATATATAGTGGTGCATAATGATACGCGCTGAGTACAACCTGCAAGCGCCTGTCGGAAAAGTAGTTCGAAGCGCAAGTTACCCATACTGTCGCACCCATTACCATCTCTGCAATTTCATATCTGGGGCAAGGAACTTGGTACCAATCCAGAGATACTATAGACACCATAAGTTAACCACCTTTCCATCACAACACCATAATCCTCCACCCCAGCTCTCTCACATCTCCAATTCCATGGCGCCAACACTATCCTTCCTCCTCTCCCCACTCCTCATTCTACCCCTCTTAATTGCACCCTCCGCTTCCTCCATCGGTGATGAGAATTGGACCACAGCCGTGCGAAAGGGCAGCATTCTCTATGAACAACTGCAAAGCGGATGCTTCCCTGAGGACGTCAATCCGGTAACGCTGGCAGACTTGCAGGCAGGGTAATGGGATTTCTTACCACCTCGGCCCCCAACTGGAAGCTTTTTGGATGGTTTTACGCCTTTTGTTGCCAGAACTTTTGGGTGGACGCGTGGGAAGGATTACTATGATGAGGAGGTGTACCGGAAAAGTGTGTTTCCCTTTCAGGGCCTTATCGCCCGCCTTTTACATGGACTAATTTGTCGCTTGTTTGCTTCTTTGGCGCATTGCTTGGATGTGGAGAGTTGAAGAAGGCTCGGTCTGTTACGGATAGACAAACTGACAATTGACGGAAATGATTAGGACAGCAGGTTACACAACTGACCACCGAATTCGTCAACATCTATTCTCCCCGCAATGGCTTCATTGGCGCTTACCAAACCTATCGAGAGCCTCTGGACCCCTTTCACTGGTCCGACGTCACTTTCGCTCTGTGGAAAAGCATCACCACTATCGCCCGCAGCAACATCAAAGATCTTCGCTACATTGGTCATGGCTTGATAGGCAACGAGTTCACCGTTTCAATCATCGATTCCGCAGTACTACCAGGGTCGTCAGAGAAGGTTATAGTCTTCAGACCTGGCGACGAAGCTTTCGTGGCGTTGCTGGGGACTCCGGTTAGCGTGGGGGGTGTTCATCTGTTGTTGGAGCATAAGCAAGCTTTGGGGTTCAAGACGATATCTCGGATCGTTTTGATTTTAGACGGGTCCGGGAGTGATCCGTTTCTGATATTTGAGGTCGTTAACATGCGCCCACCATGGGGTTGCGACGGGGGTGTCTTTAATGTTAGTGTTGGCGGTGTTGATGTGGGGGCTACTTTGAAATCATCAAAGGTAGGAACGTAGCCGGGCGTGAAGATTTTGCCGCCATTGTGCCATCAGTCTGTAATTCTTTCCCTCATTTCGACAACCTGGAATGGCTGCTTCGACAGATCCCTTAGATAGTAGTCGTTTGGTAACGTCCACCATACGCCGACAACAAAGCGTTTGGTCTGTTGGACGGCCATCAAAGGCAGAAGAAGTTGATCCGTGCGTGAAGCGTCGTACGCGTCATCGCCACGGCACATGATAAGCTCGACTTGTAGATCTCGGAGCCCAGACATATCCGCGACGATCTCCCAGACTTTCCTCCAGGCGACAGCCCCGCTCGGTGCACCATTGGACCTGGTGCCTGCGCAGTAATCGAATTCACCCCCTGTCATGAAATTGAAATGGAGACTTCGGATTTCGCTCAGTCGCGCTGGTAGGATAGTGGTTGGAAAGCAGATGAATGGGTAGTGATGTTTGAACTCGAAGACGTTGGCCCTGTACAGCACGTCGATAGCTTCGGTGTAGCTACTAACACATTAGCACGTTGTGCGAATGATGGAATAGAGGTCAGCGTACGCCTTTCGGCAACTCATGAGTAGAGGCAGTATGTGTCCACGAGTCTTGTGGAAAGTACCGCGTCTCTTCGGATTTTCGACATCTGGTGTCCACATCTTGAAACATCTATAGTCCTTGCACTTCCCGTCTAACATGGTACACCTGATATGACTGAAGGAATCCTCTGTTGGTCGCACTATGTGGAGCAATCTCCCTTCTCCGCCTAATGCCTTCTCATAAATGATCATCCGTATCTCCACCGGCAGTTTGAAGAATAACAGGGATTGGACCTGATCGTTCGTCTTCTGCTGAGCAACGAACATGCTGAAGCTTTGTGGTGGCAAAGGTAGGGTGAGACGTCGCTGCCGCGTGGCTGGCAGCGGTTTTGTGGGTCGGTTACAATAGGTCGTCAAATGCTGCCAAGTTGCTTCAGGGTCTGAGGCCCAACCGCTAGGGTGAAGGCCCCCTGGACTGTATGAAAGGCCCAGGATACTAGCGCCATAGTAGACAGGATAAATGATTGCAACGAGGAGTATCCGCAAGATCGAAGATACTATGAGATACATGAATGTGCAAGCGTCGAGCTGAATAATCAACGCGAACCTTTACTGAATTGGAATTGAGTGTCAGGTGGCCAAGCTCCGAAGAACGGGCATATATCGAATGATGGAGACCTGTGAAGCTAGACCTAACGGCTTCGATTATTAGGGGGGAGATTACTGTAGCCTTGACTGCCCAGATGCCACAGGATTGGGGAACAGCGACTCCAGAATACAGTAATCACTCCACTTCACGGACTGCTTATCAGGAGCTGACGATGATGTAGAGCACGGAGATATAGATCTTGTAGAGGCAGCACAAGGTCGAGACGTTGTCGTCTTCCTTGAATAAGCCTCGATCAATTTCTTGGCATGTATTCTAGCTAACCCTAACCCTAGTTTTAAACCCGCTCACCCTTGCACTCTAGGTCGCTCTAATCCGCAGTGGCACCTATAGTCTCCGAGTACAACGACGTAAAGCTACCCAGGAAAGACCTAGAAAGACTACAGCACCTGCCCCTTTTCGATGCGTCACCTAGTAGACCAACTACCAACAAAACAAACAACAAGGTACGACCACCCCATTGCTGTCAAGCTACTAACCTTCACTCATCACCTGACAACTGCCACTAACCATCACCTCCCTCACCCGATGGATATGCTTAGACGTCTGATTAAGCAACGCCTGCATAACATAAATATCCGTCACCGTCCTCCTATGTATCTGTGCCAACCGATCACAGCTGGCGTTTCCTGCCCCCTGTACCTCGGTCGAGAACTGGGTGGCATTGGGCGGCTGTCACTGAAATAACCACCCAGGCGGCGCTTTGAGCTGGTTGGAGTAGGCGGTTGTGTTGGTTTGGTTGGCGAGGTTGTTGTTGACGAAACTTTGGACGCTGTTGAGGCGGCTGAGGGGCGCGATGGAGTCGGGTTGGGGTAGCAGATCGTTGGTGTTTTTGCTGGGCTGTCGCTGGAGACCCCGACTCGAATCGTACTTCGCTGAAGAGTGGTAGTGCCCATCGATGTCGTCGCGCATGAGATAGAGGACATCAGTGCAGCGCATATGGCTAATAAATGGCCCCTGTGCAAACGCATATCGAATGGATGGGGATGGATGACTGCAGAACGTGACCATGAAAATTAGGGTAAATACTGATAACATTTAGGCTTGAGTGGTCTGCCATAAAGCACGATATCATTAGAAAAGGCTTCAAGACCTCTGTCGACTGTGTCGCCTGCCTACCACGTAACACCATTGGAGGCTTTCGCAACACGATGCCCGGGTGTGTGTAATTGTGTCCAAGCCCTTGGCTTTTTCGATGGTTCCGGCCTAATACTTCTCTTCCACCATTTCCATACTTTGGCACAACCTCCAGCATTAAAGATCGTTCTGCACCATCCGGGTAGAGGTCGAGCCTGAGCCTGGACCCCGCCGAATGCGGCACGAACGCTGACGCTCCTACGCCAGCCTCCTCACCACGTCAGGGCCCCTCAAGTGTGGGTTCTCTTCACGATATGAAAAAAAGTCTCAGATTACATGGCTCTCGAGGTAGCAACCGGTAAGCGATGGCCTGGAGGAAGCCTTTGTGTAAATGTGGAGGCCATTGGGAGATTTTCGAAGAGGAAGGGGATGAAAGAAAGCGAGACTTGCTCAGGTCGTGGATCACGCTGCCATTGCTACTCATTTCACCGAGTCCGCTAACGCGACAGTGCTCACACCTTCGCGTGTTTCAGCTGAAAACAGAACAGGATGCGACGGCGTAACGGCCCTGTGTTGGGCACGCTTCAGACCTAGCCTCAGGATACCCATCACATCCTATTAATGATATAGTATCAACCATTATGTGAGATCGGTGAACAACTAGGGCGGGTGAGCATCAGACAAGGCGTTACCGTTAGAACTGTCTTTCGGCATCTGACCGCGACTGAGCGAGTAGGAAATGATATCTGAGTTGCCCGGCATCTCAAGGTACTTTCGTGTTCCTGGAGGGTCGTAAGACCATTGAACGTGGCAGCTATCAAAGCAGCAGCGAATCAAACGATCAAGCGACACGCCCAAAGCTATTCTACCTGTCACAATACAATTTGATGGATTCCAAGGTGTCCAATGCACCTCGGCAGATATCGCTCAGCGCTTGCGAAGGGCATGATCGGGACAAAGAATATGATAGAGCACTGCCAACCTTGCCGTAGGAGGAGGTTCTATCTATCGAACCGACTTGCTGCAGCATCATTGGAGCGCTTTGTCATGCGGTAGCCCAATACTTGTCCAGCATCGGGCCTCTTCGGACAACGACATTACGGTGACATTGGGAGAGAGTGCCAGCGTAAGCTTGACGGGTGGTCACAGCTTGTCAGGGGCACCTGCTTTGTAGGGGCCTACGGGCGTCAGCGATGTAGCGAAGTCGATCGGCCAGAAGGTGAGGGAGGGTCGCCGTTGCAATGGATTGGTTGATCCCTCGCAAACCCGACTGCGATGGGCGTTTAGTATCCTATTGCGGAGTCCTCATCATTGTGATCTCTCACGTACCGCATACGCTTGGACGGTGGATGTAGGATCCAGGAGAGAAATGAGATGAGGTGGAACAGTACCCCGCTGACGAGGGATCGGGTTTCGAGTTGCCGCAGTCTAGCTGAATCTAGCCTGGTGAGTTTCAGTCTCTGGCCAATCACATCTCCGAATTGACTTCCCCTGGCAGATCTTCAAGCATCTTCAGTCCCAAGCAAGAATAGCAGCGGAGCGGGCCGCGAGCCCTAGACCCATCGCTATCAAATCAGTCGGGCCCCTCTGAAGATTGGATGATCAGTGCGGAGTATGCAAGTGTGCGGCCCCTGTACCCCTGAAAAATGCATGAAGAGGATGCAAGGTCCAGATGTGGGCGGCACCTTGGCTCCTATCAAGCTGAGATGTCTGTGCCATCGTGACACGAAACATAACGTCGAAATGGGCTGACCCTGAAATGCGAAAGTCTGCGCTCTCGGAAAGTGGCAGATGTCCAAATGCAAATGTCCTTTTTGTTTCTCAACATCTGCAATCACCCTTGTGCCTCCTTGAGCGTCATCCCGCTAAGCCGGAAGTGATTAGTCAATGGCACTTTCCCTTTTATTTTACCTCCTTCTTTGGACGTCCCACTCCGCACTTCTTCACCATCGTCTCCCACTTTGTCTCTTTTTATCGTTTGCTTGTCGTTCTTTGACAGAACAGTTCGCTCATTACCTTCACACGGTCCTAGTTGACAGCCACACTCATTGAACAGCATCAGTCAGTCCAAGCCCTGGTCGGCCGCATCCACAGCCCTTCTACCACCCCACAGCACTTCATTCGCCACCTCAGTGCATTCACAACGCTGCACAAGACACCCACATACCTCGTCCAACATGCAGTACCCCAAGATCACCCTCGCGGCCCTCCTCCTCCCCTCCGCTCTGGCACTGCCCAGCACAAACAACGGCCACGGCCACGGATTCAAGCATAAACATAGCCCATACAAGTCAGGTGGTGTCTCTGGTGCTCCGTTGGCAAGCGGTACCGGGGGCCCATTCGGCTTGAACAATGCGACTTCGAGTGCTGCGGGCACTGGCGCGGACGCTGCTCCCACCAGCTCCAATACCTTATACACAACTCTTTACAGCACCATCTACCAGACCGTCCCTGCCTCAGGTGCCGGTGGAGCACCAGCCGAGTCTGCGACTGCTGTCTCCGAAGCGGGAGCTAGCAACTGCGCTGCCCCTGTCACCGTCACATACAACCCCACCGTCACCGTTACTATCGCTGGCAATGGCAACGGTGGCGCACCAGCTGAATCTGGCGTCCAATCTGCTCCAGTGGCTTCTTCCTCCTCGGCAGCCATTGCATCAGCATCATCAGCACCAGCAGCTCTGGAGACCTCCGCACCTGTCGTATCCTCAGTCACGCCCGTGGTTGCCTCAGCATCGTCGGCACCAGCAGCTTTGGAGACCTCCGCACCTGTGATACCCTCAGTCGCGCCCGTGGTCTTTTCGTCAGCAGCAGCACCTGAGTCGTCTCAAGCACCAGCGTCAACACAGGCCGCTTCATCTGCACCTGTCGCTTCCAGCGTTGCTCCAGTACAATCCGTGTCTGCTTCGCCAATCGGTCTCGCGCCTCAGCCTGTAGCAGCCTCGCCATCGATCGTCGCATCATCCACTCCAGCTGCCGCCACTGGCAATACCGCAGCGCCTGCCTCTGGACCTGGTAGCACTAAGCGTGGTATGGTCATCCCGGCCGGCGGAGACGACACACCCTATTTGGTCCCGATGGTGAACGGGAATCATGCAATTTCCTGGGTATCCAGCTGGTACTCCATCACCCCACCTGGCCTCAATCATTCAACAGCCGAATTCGTACCTCAGATGTACGGTCTGAACTCAGATAACGATTGGGACAAGAACGCCAAGGGAAGTATAGACAATGGGACCAAACACTTCCTAGCCTTCGGAGAACCAGAGACCTACACGACCACTGGACCTCAGTTGCACCAAGATGCTGCAACTGCAGCCACCAATTGGAAGAAGTGGATGTCATCATATTCCAGCACAGGCCCTGTCGGCTCTCCCTGCACGCTCCAGAGCTTTGATCCAGACCAAATGTGGCAGCAACAGTTCCTGGCCGAGTGTGCCGACTGCAAAATCGGCTTTGTTGCTATGCACTGGGTCGACAAAGCCCCTCCAGGCAAAGGTGCCTTTCAAGCACAGGGATTCATGGACGTTGTTACCAACTACACCAAAATCGCTGGTAGCAGAAAGGTCTGGATCGACAACATTCAGGCTAGCGGTGCCAACGAGGATCAGCTTGAATTTCTGAAAGTCATTATACCGTTTCTGGAGAACAATCCCAAAGTGGAACGCTATGCGTACTGGTCACCCGAAAAGAAAACCGGGACTGGTTTCCTCAATTCTGATGGGTCGATATCGTCACTTGGCCAGTGGTATGCTACGTATCCTGGACACTAAGCTGTATGATTTCGTAGATGGGGAGATTTCAGCATCTGGTGGATATTACGGGACAAATTGCAAGGTTCATAGGACGATATTCGCTTCTTTGATGACAAGTCATCAGCTTCTTGATGGAGGAGTTACCCATTCTCTTCTTATGTAAACTCTTCTTCCTAGGATTGGTTGGTTGACGATGTGGAATTTTGGAATGCCAATCATCCGAGCTCATCTACTCCCACAACTGAAATGTGACTCCATTGGTCGCTGCTCAATTCTTCTGCTCTTCCATTCCATGCTGGTTTTTTCCATTCTAAAGAGACACAAATTCCCATTCCATCCAAAAATCTCTCAATCTAACAAAGAGAGGACAGCTGCTTCTCAGCGTACTGGGTCTAAGGTACGATATGAGTAAACCTCAACTCCCCGTTTCACATTGACCTGCTAATGCAAGCCTTATACATGGACGTCCTATCATATTCGGCATCTAGACGCCAGTCAAGGTAGACGGCCCCGGCGGCGCCAAATATGTCGCGATCATTGGTAACAACTTGCCAAGGACCGGTAAGGTACGCGCTAAACCTCCCAAAATTAGAAATCCTTCCAAATCATACACAATTCCAAATAAGCCCAGTATGTTGCTCCTAAATCCTTCTGGGGCGGCTCTAGCCATGTCTCAAATAGCGCCGTGCCACATTCCTTCAAGTTCTCTGAT
>JAABUL010007676.1_pt1 | contig 11455 bp, 16 predicted proteins | sample 5559151 | NCBI WGS metagenome assembly JAABUL01 (sample SAMN10711876, study PRJNA513368) | rock metagenome | isolation source: Antarctica rocks | place: Antarctica: Victoria Land, Pudding Butte sud | reverse complement strand
CAGGTGGCTAAGGAATTTGAGAACTCCAGAGACAAAGACAACCCCTTCAGCATGCGGTATGCTGAGCTACTGCTTGCATGGCCATTGCACACTGCATCATGAAAGCCTTTCTTACTTCTTGTTCAAATGTGCACACCAATGTTCAGTGTGATCACAGAGGCTCTTAGGCTGCATAGCAATGTCATTGTCATCACTGTATGCACAGAGCACCATGTTGCAAGAACTATTGACCTGCAGGCTTGGCATGTCACCTGCGCAATTTCAGGTGATGCGGGAAAGGAAACTTTCCGTTGGGTGCAGGTATCTGAAGTTGTGCCATACAAGGGAGGAGCTTGGGCGGTTACCCCAGGGGCCCAAGCTGGTGCTTGCTACCCTCCCCAGCCTACAGGCCGGCATGGCCCGGGACCTCTTTGTGGAGTGGGCTGTAGACCCCAGAAACCTCATTCTGTTCACTCAGCAAGCTGAAGTGCGCCCCAATCATCTTGTCTTCATGTTTTGCTCACAGCTTCTGCTCATTCCAGCAATGGCTTGCACAATGCTTTGTACATTTAGATCAGGTCAGGCAATCAAATCTTCTGAGGACTCCCTGCACAGTATCATTCGCTGCATCTGGGCTCGATATTTTGCTCAAGTCTCAATCTCGCAAAGTAAGAATGCTTTGCCAGCAGCAGTCACATGAGTGGACAATGGAGGCGTAAGCCAATATCTGTAGCTGTGCACAGGCGACATCAAATCTTGGCGCGGCAATCCCTTCTCATGAATGCTGTCGCAAGTTCTGCTGTAACACTGTGAGTGACGCACCAAGAATGCTCGTGTTATCTCAACACGCCCAAGCCTTGGAAGATCAGGATAGCTGTCCATGCTTGAGTGCTCATGTCACCAACACATGAAGTGCAATGCGCTGCAGGACACGTCTTCAATCAGCATGGGCATGACATGACAATGCTGCCAACCAACTCAGATGCTTATGTCATGAGAAGACCTTGTGTCTGTGTCACAACAGCACAGACTGGCACTCCAGACAGCTGACAAGAGAGTTTCACCACATTGTCCTGTTGCACGCATGCAGGCTGGCACTTTGGGAGCACAGCTGCAGGCCCATTCCCTGAAAGGGCCCTCACCATTGACTCTCCAGCTTCCCATTTCCAAGAGGGTGCCATTGGAGGGAGCTGAGCTGGTTGCCTATCAGGAGCAGAAACGAAAGGAGGAGATGGGTGCTCTTCAAAGGCCTGCCCCTCAAAGTTCTGATGCCAAGCTGTTAGAGCCTCTTCCCACCAGGTTGGTAGCACTGCTGTCTTCTTGTTCCTTCTGCGGCTGCAGCTGCACTGTTCTTGCATGTGCATTGCTGTATCATCAGCACAAGCACTTGTAGTCTCACTTCAGGCTGTATCATACCCTGTGATTGGTGACTGGTTTTGCTTGCCATGGCACTTCTGTGATACAGCTGATGCACCCTGTAAGACCGATCCTGTATGCAGTGCCCCTTGACTGCATTTGCTCTTGTCAGCAAACCCCACTTAGCATATCTGATAAAACCGTTTTCAGTCTGCCTCAAATCTGTCTCAAATGGTCACTTACACGTTCTGGCTTGATGATGCAGGCATAGCTCAGGCAGCATTGCCAAGCTGACCAGGCGGCTGACCAGCATGTCAGAAGGCCACAGCATGGAGTTGGACCCTGCCAATCAGCTTGCAGCTGTACCACAGTCTGATGCCCTCATAGATGGCTTTACCGTGCCTGAGGTAGTGCATTGCCTGTGTCCAAAAAGGCAGTGCCGACTTGTTTTGTCGCATACCGTTGTCTCTATTTCCACACAAACTAGTGTCCAGCTGAAACCTGAAGGTGTGTCGGATAGACCAGTGGCTTTGCAATCAGAGTCTGACGGTCTCAGGCTTGACTGATGCAACTGGACACCCTTTTTTTGGTCTAGGTCCAAGGTATGTCATGCTTGTGAGCTGTTACGTATATAAAGCCATAGCGCTCTGCTGCACAACAACTTCATCTTTGATATAGAGACTACAATGGAGCATGTGTTGGTAGTCAGCTGCAGCAGCTGTTGAATTTAGTAAACACAGACTTCCTAGTGTGCTTAGTTCCCAGACCTGTGCAACTGTCTAAACCATGTAATCCCCACAGCATGCCAAAGCTGATGCTATGCTGGCATGTGCACAGGGCGCTGCTGCAGCCATGTTCCCTTTTGAAGATGAGAATGATGACCTTCAATGGGATGAGTATGGTGCTGCTCTCAGACCAGATGAGTTTCAGCTCAAAGCTACTTCAAGGACAGGTCAGACATACCACCCTGACAGTGGCTTACTGGCTGTCACATTGGTACAACTAAAGTCATTGTTTGTGACTCAAGCATTCCAATCAAGCTAACAAGGTGCAGCAAACAATGCGTGAAGAGGCTGCAGCTTGACATACAATGCACAAAAGTGAAGCCAGACTGGCATGCAGCAGCTGTACTGAGGCTGCTACAGTGATTGTGACCAATCATGCTGCCTTCCCCTGCAAGAAAGCAGCTGGGAAACAACGAAGACCACACAATAGATCAGGCCTGTACCGTTGTCCCCGTTGCTGCCATCACTATCATCTCTTCAAGCTACCCCAACATCTCTCTCTGAGCAATGCCAACGTCTCTCTTAAGCTAGTAGCATCAATGGCTTGCAGGAGGGCAGCTGGCAGATGATGAGGATGAGGACATGGACGAGGCCCCTGTGCAGCTAGAAGCCCCCTCCAAAATCGTGACCACTGACACAACAGTGAATGTGAGAGCACATATTGCCTGCTTTGACTGCCAAGGCCGGTCAGACGCCCGCAGCATACGAGAAATCTTAGTCAAGGTTGCGCCGCAGCAGCTCATACTGCTGCATGGCCTCCCACAGGTATCCATCCCTGCATAAGCCTGTGTTGAGCAGTGCATGTCAGTGCAGTTGCAGCACAGCGCCGCGGGGTCAACATATGCACCTGTGGATCGGCATCTACACACTAGGGGAGCCTGGTTGCACCGTGTGTAACATTGTAGCATTGCATCCCAAGTACAAATGCACATTGCCAACAATTGGTGCTGCCTCAATGGTCTGGCAATCCAATTAGGCACCAAAATGACAAAGCAGACTTTGCTTTGGTTTGACAATGAGGGTTGAGATGCAACAGCACAGACTGCCATGTTCTGGGCTTGCTAGCGACAAGAAGGTGATGTCCATCAACGTCATCCAGCTTTGCATGCATTTTCTGGACCTTAACACCTGTGTCATTTTACACTGAGAATGTGGTGATTGCTGCCATACAATCAAGCAAGACAGGACCTCACACAGGGAGCTACTCAGGAGTGCATGTACCTGACCCCAGGGGAAGACATGTGTTTAAAGAGACAAAGAATGATCGGTCTGTGCAGGCCACTGCAGCGTTGCAGTTGTATTGCGAGCAAGAGCTCAGCAGCATACATAGCAAGGTCCAGGTAGCACAGCCGCTTGAGACGTTGGACATGTCTCTGCAAACGCCCACCTATCAGGCGCTGTTGGCCAAGGAGCTTGTCTCCAGCGTGCGGCTCCGGGCCATGGGGGATTATAAGCTCGGGTGGCTGAAGGGTGTTGCACGCCCACACAGTCAACAGGTGAATGCGCTACCAACAGCTTACGTGGTTTTGACTCATGCGTGTGCTGGGTTGGTGCTTCAAGAGCACAAACCATGAGACCTGCAATTAGAAATGCATCCTGCTTTTGAAATGGCTTCCTGGCTTGGCAATGCATTGTTGTTGTGCAGAACTCACAGTACACACTAAACGGCAAATCAACAATTGCTTGTGTCATCTTGCACTGCTTCAGCAAGCCTGCAATGCCACATATGCCTAGCAGTCTGAACATGCGTGTTTGAGGGTTTTGCATGGATCATGGCAGCCTTAATCTAAGCATGCGCAGACGATGAGGCTTCACAAAGACACCACACTTGGTGCTGCAGGAGACTCTGGTTGAGATTGTTCCTGCAGCTGCAGCAGAGGCAAGTGGCAGTAGCCAGGGTGGCGTCTTCATAGGCGAGTTTGTTTTTCCAGTCATCTGCAAGTGCACTGTAAATGTGAATCTCCAAATCTTGTGTGAAAGCCTGCCATGTCACAGCGGATATGCTTGGCTTGTTGATCAGCTCTGCAAGCTTGCGCACAACCAAGCATGGTGTGCCTGAAATGGAAAGATATTGTTGCAAGCACGCTGTATGCCGCATGTGCTGCAACCTTTTACCACTGTGCACCCTTCAGGGCGTACCATGATGCCAAGCCATGTTGTGCAGCGCAGCTTGGCAGCCATGTAAATGGACAAATTTTGTGACGGTGTGCACAGGTGATGTTAGGCTGTCCGAGGTCAGAAAGGCCCTGTCAGAGGCGGGCATCACAGCGGAATGGTATGGTGGTACGCTGGTCTGCTCTGGCGTAGTCACAATTAAAGTTGGCACACAAGATGGCCAGGTTCAGCTCGAGGGTGCATTGTGTGATGACTACTTCAAAATCAGAGACGTGGTGTATGGCCAATATCATGTTTGCTGATTGCTTCCTAGCACCAGTGCACGTTGGAGACTCTTCATGTGCCATGAAGACGTCGACGCTGCCACCAGCAAAAAGATTGCCTGCTGTCTGCTTCTAGCATTAATTTGAACTTGCATAAAGAGTGAAATTTTGTGATACGCGTACAAGCGCAAAGTAACATTTGTAAGCTTGGCATGCAAGATTATCCTTTGAACATGCTGGATCTTTGAGCATCCTGTGACTTGAAAATCTAAGCTCCAACGTGCATCATGTCACCGGCAACCTTGGCTGCAATATTGCAAGCTCCGAAGTGATGCTGATGGTCCGCCTACTGAGGTCAGACAGGTCGAGGTCAACACACTGCAGACAAAAGCACGAAGAGCGTGGACTCTTGAGTATTTTGTGGGGTTAGGGCGCAGTCACGCACAATAAGTACGCCAAGTGATCGCTCTAATCAGACATGTTCAAAAACACCCGAGGGCGTACATCTCCGTCCATCGCGTTGTTCAGAGAGAGTTCTGGGTCGAGCAGCTGCTGGAGCTTGGTGTTATATGCGAACCCGGTCTATACGCGACAGAAGGTGCCGCCAGTGACAGTCCCATACTTGGGCTACTTCCGAGATTCCCGCGAGCCCATTTAGATCAACAGCCCGCATCCTTGCCCTTCGCCTGTCATCACCACTTGCCCGTCATATTGCCAATCATCACTGTTGGCCCACCAAAGGAGCTCAACATCACGTTGGAAGCCAATCATCACTGCTTGCCTAACAATGTCATGCCCATGTTGCCCATGGGATGTGAAGCTGGCCCCGGTCCTTGTCCGGCATCCTGGAAACACCTTGAGTTTCTCAAGGTGGCTAAGAGGCCAGCATGTCAGTTACCTGCTCTACCTGCCCATCATCACTGATTTGCCTACCATCGTGCCCATCATCACAGCTTACCTACCACCATGCCTATCATATGATGCATCACAGCTTGCTTACCACGTTGTCCATTGCAATGTCATTGTTTGCCCATCACATTGCCCATCATCACCACTAGCCCACTATCATTGCTTGCCTATCACAAGACCCATCATCGCCACAAGTACTTGCTGTCCATATTGCCCAATATTCATGCATACGCTAGCTGCTAGGCTGAGTCTGGCCAATTTCATGCTAACCTGGCCCACTGCTCATTTTTGACGCTTACCTACCGCAATAATAATCATGACTGTCTGCGTTGTGCGTTCCCACTAGTACTGCATTGCTGATTGACGATCAAGCACTCAGTGCCACTCCCAGATCTGGTGTCTGGCAGGCTGCTTAAAACATGGGTCATTGTCCTTATACATGTATAGGTTTGCCTGCAATGCGTATCTGGTCATGTACGTGAACAAGACTGTCATCATCTGGCATAATTCGACCAATCCATTGACCTCCCCAGAGGCCGTGGCAGAGGGAAATGCCCAATGGGTGGCATAAAGCATCAGAGAAAGGATTTGTCGAGGGTTTGGCCAGGGTCTGGCAAAAGATATGGAAGGATTTCGTCAGTTGTCTACTGAAGTTTGAACTTTCAGCGCTAGCGACGAGAGTGCGGTACTACGTTCGAAAGCGCCCCAGCATGCAGGCGCTTCATCTTCAGCACAGCGCAGCCCACCGAAACACGAAGGCACGTTCGACTGCTTTGCCCTGCACATCTCGACGTTGTTTTCGTTTTCGCTCACTGTTGACTTAGCACGAATTGTGATTGCAGGACTGCAGTTGTTCCGATGCACCAGCAATATCAAATGTGTTCAGGTGAGATCGTGTATGAACCTGTGCAGGCGTTACTTCTGCATGCTGAGACTGTGCAACAAGCACATCCAGTATATGTTGCAGATCTGCAGCACCCCGCAAGTTCCCTCGGAACACTCAGCGACATCAGCCAGGTGTGATGTGCAATGACGCAACTGGCCCTGTCAACAAATAGACCTGACACATGCGTGCGTGACCACAGGTGCAAACCGCTTGAAGATTGTATCACAGGCAGTTGCCACAGAGGACGAAGAGGTAGGGCCTTAGCTCTTTGCTTTTTGTACAGCTATGCATTTGCTCAACATGCAACGCCCTTGATTTGCTCGCAGGACCTTATACAATTTCAAGGCCGTGAAAAATGGTATGAGGCCAAATTCTGTGCTGATGATGCACCAGACTGGAATCCCGCAACATTTTTGCGCAAGCAGAGAGCCACTCCTGGGTTGCAAACTATTTTACTGCAAGTTGAGATCAGTCGAGACAAGGTGCCAATACGTAATGCTTACAAGCATGTTGGGCAGCGTGCCTCAGTCAGAGTAGATAGTGGCATAGATAGAGAGCTAGCTGGTAAGCAGACAACATTCTTCCTGCAGCATCTCCAGTTATCGGCGGCCTACTGCTGACTATCTGCCAGCCTGACTGACTGTGCAGGTCTGTATCTACAGCATTTGCTGGCACAGTGCTTGTGTGTGTCAATGTTTGTTGCATCTTGTGTACCTGCTGCCAACTTGTGGCTATAGCAACTGTACCTCAGTACTTCAGTCTCTCCTGTTAACTGGAACTTACATACAAGCTTCCCAGGATCAGCATGGCGCTGCTTGTCCCTGCCCTGTCCTGTCCAGCCCTTGCCCTGCCCTGCCCTGTCCAGCCCTTGCCCTGCCCTCGTCTCAGATTGAGAATGTGCCTGCATGTGCAGTATCCTGTTCACCATTCCCTCAGAGAATGAATAAGGAGGCCTTGTACAAAGTCAGAGGTGACTTGTATGCTGGCGCGATGAAGCTACATGAGGACACCCTGAGCATCAGTGCTGAGCTGGAGCTGCTGGTAGACGAGAAAGACGGTGAAGAAATCTGGAACTTGACAGAGGGTGACGCGGTAGAAGTTGGCCCTTTCAGGGTAAGCTTGCAGAAGTTTCATGTCGTCCTCAGGGTCATGTGAATGCTGTATTGGTAATGCTTGGAGCATGCTGCCATGCTGACAGCTGTTGCTCATGCACTATCAGATGTGAGCCATCCTGCTGTGCAGGTCAATACGCCCGCTGTGTTATGATACAAACTCTTGCTAGCTTACATGAAACTGCAGTTGCAGGCTGCCTGATTGCTAGCCCTTGCATGGTTGACAGTACTGATAACATCAACGATATGAACAGCAAGGACAACAACGCTTCACATGGGCAAGTCCAGCAGACCTCAAAGCTGCTGCTATCTGTTGTATACTGAGTGGCTCTGATGGCATGGCCTGTGGCAGGGAACTGGTATGAACCTGAGGAGGGACATTCAAGGCATGTTTGCCTATCCCACCTTGGTCATCTTCTGTGAAGGCAAAGCGGGCATCGCTGCAGCAAAGGCCTTGATAGAGGCCACACCAGACTCTGGTGGTCTCAACTTCCCCTTGCGCCAGGATGTCCGCATGTACTACAGGGTCAGCCTCTCTCTCTTGCTTGCACACAACTTGCTTACTGACCATACAATACATGTGCTCATCACACAAACTGCTTGTCACAGACACAAGCTGTACCTGCTGTTTAGGCGGCGGCTGCTGCTGCTGCTGCTGCGCCATCTAACCTGATCCCCCCAAAAAAAACAAAAAAACTCATGCTTTCTCAGGATCACTCCAGATTACTTACAATCCGCATGCAGTGCAAACCAACTCATCTGGTCCTTTTTTGGAAAGCAAGAAACCCTGTTGCCCAATTCTAGTTGACATGACATATTCTTGGTGCAGGCGCCAAACCAGGAGGCGATGTGCTTCCAGAACCGGTACGGCGAGTGGGAGGAGCGGCATCGCTGCAAAGTCATCACATCTACTCGTGGTACTTTCATGGACATGTTTGACGATGATGACACTCTCATGTATGAGCCTGCACAGACTGCTGCCATCATCCTGACAGGGGATGATGAGGAAGCTGAGAAGGCAGCCCTCGAGGTAATTAGGCAATGCATGCGCCAAAACATGTGTCACGTGACTGATCATGATGCCTCTGTTGGCTTGGTGGTCGGATCAATTTTGCGTGTACAGACAGCTCTTGATACAGTGAATCAGTGCATGCATTACTGATGGTGTGTTGGTGTGTGAGCTGCTGCCAAGTGGGCTGTCAAGTAGCCCGCAACAACAGGCCTAGTACGTCGCGTTAATGCCCTCTTCCAGGCAAGCAAAATGAGCTTCCAACCAGCTGTCAAGCAAATTGCAAGTTTGAATGAGAGATTTTGCGGACATGCACAGCATGATCGTTCGCTGCAGGCATGCAGCCATGGCCAGGTTTGTCGAATCTTTGTTCAATTGTATGACTAGTCGGTGCACCTCACACAGAGGAATAGATGCTAACCCCAGCCATGCTTCTGCCTCTACCCCAGCCCCTACCAGGTCCTCCCCTGTTGGGGATGCTGGTCTGTACCTTTCAGGCAGGTCAGGGCATGTGCAGCATCCATACACCCAGGCAGGGGATGACCCTGGTAAGGGCAGAGGCAGAAGCATGGCAGGGTCGAGCATCTTTGCCTCTGTCATGTGATTGAACAAAGGTCTGGCAGAGTTGGCCATGGCTGAAGCTTGCATCAAAATTATGGTTTTCACTTTTACAGTGTCTGCATCAGTGTAACAAGTGTCCAAGGTGAACATTGTATGAATGGCTTTACGTGCCAGTTGACAGGCGTGCCCGCATCCCGCAAGCTTTGCTGGTGTTGAAGAATGATATGGGCTTGTCACCTCATAGCTCATGCACCAAGATTTGGCTTTCAACACCGACCAATGTAAGATAAGACTGCGTCAAACCCTTTCCTTCATAGCAGCTTGCTCAACATTTCTTTGGATGCAGGTCTGCAAAGAAGCAGAGATCACAGAGATTGCAGTGCAGAGTCAAGAGATGCCAGCTACTGACTACTTGACAGTTGTACAGAAAGACATGACTGGTGACTTTACCACAAAGCTACCTGACAAGAAGTCATGATTACTCATGTTTAAGCTGTACGTGAAATGATATGAGAGTCCATGTGGTGGACAAAGGGCTGCAATTAAGGCGGTCCGTACAAGGTTTCTGATGCACGTGCCTTCAAGGCCTGCAGGCTGTGCATGCATGACAATGACTATAGTCATAGCTATGATTGCATTCTCGTAGCAGAACATGTTGTCGCCTGACCACAAATCGCAATATTGCCATGACACACATATGCACAGCCCTGCATTATCTGCAAAATTGCTGACCTGCTGGTTTGATGCGTTTAAGGCCCTTTCGCACATGGGAACATCCTGCAACACACGTGCCCAAGGTACAGCACCAGCTGATGGCAAGACAGCTGCACGTTTTTCCCTTGATAAGTTGGGTCTCAGATACACGTTCCCAAGGATGCACTAAACTGCAGAGCCTGATGACATGCCTGGATCGTTGAGATATAGTGGCACAGTAAGCAGTCATGTAGGGTTGTGTTAGGCTGCGCGATGCATTGAAATGCATCCCAGAGGCTATATTTACGGTTGTGGTAAGTGAAACCACTGACTCAAAAGCTGCTGAGCAATATTCGTAGCGTCTGTTGCTGACTGTGAGGGCAAGGCTGACAGTTCTGATGGCCGGCCATGAGAGCAAGCACAACGCATGTAGAGTTGAGATTGGAGGTTGTGTCAGTGATTACACCTATATCAGCAGAGTGAAAAGCCCTCAGAATGTATGTAGCAAGGCTCTTTTGAAAAGTACAATCAGGCACAGGCAGACAGGCTCATGACCAGCGCGCTGAAGCTTCTTTTGCTGGATGTTCGTAGTTGCTTGAGGCCTTGGTCTGTGCGTGAAAAGTAGAAAGCCGCCTGCAGTTTGACTAGCAAAGGTTGCACTGCATTGGGGCCCAGCCCAAAACGCCCAGGGTGAGAGTGGCAAATATCAGCAATAAGTGATTACTCATGCATATAGATGCATTGCAATACACAGCTTGCATTCCACGCTCATGTCATCCGCATCTAGCCCAGATAGCAAATTGATTGAGCAACAAGGCAGCATGAGTGACACCAAGGAGCACCTAGTGTAACATGTATAGGTTGTACATGCATTGCAAAATGTGCATACCTGCATCCAACATACAAAAATGTGCAAAATCAACAAACGAAACATGACAAAGAGGTCAAACAGGCATCACCAGCTGGTTGCTGGTTGATAATGCCCTTTGATAATGCCCTCACCTCAGGCCAAAGAAGGCTCCAAACCTTAAACCCCTTACTGCACTATTATGTACACACTGCCACCCTGCGCTGCTGACTGTTGCCGTTTTTGTCACGACTGCTAGTGCTATTTCTGTTAAGGCTGCTGTCGCTGCTATTGCTGTTGCTGTCAGTGTCGCTTCCAATGTGGCTGGCATGGCTGTAGCAAGGCACTGCATTGTGCCGTACAGTGTGTGTGACATTGTGCAACAAGCAGATGCAAATCCGTATGTATAAAAGGTGAGTATGCCATTTCGAGAAGCGAGCCAAGGCAGTGACCCCATGAAAGCAAATCAGGTTAATAAGACACACGGTCACCTGTCCAGCGAAGGGGTAGCACATTGTTGTAACAAAACCAGTCACCTGACAAGCTTGTCTCAGAAATGAAACTGCTCTTGTAGTGTTTAAAAATTCAGCAGAAACAAAGATTGTACAAACTACCTAATTGAGACACTGGTTGTTCATTTGCAAGTACAGAAAAAGTGTGTTTTGTTGGTACAAGGCATCCACTTGCAAGCATTCAGTCCTCATGAAGGATCCATAGCAGAGGCGCCTCGCCCTGTTGTGCCATTGCTTGCACTGCTCAAACTGCTTGTTTGCTGCAGCCACACACATTTTCATTATAATTGATGTTGATAACACCAGGACTTGTGACTGCATTCAAAGCCATTAGCATGGATAACAAGCCTGATTGCAAAGTTCTAAATCAAAATTCCGAGAAAGACTATTGGCAAGGGGATTCCTTGCAGTGCGGGGCAGCTTCCTGC
>JAABUL010007675.1_pt1 | contig 11461 bp, 17 predicted proteins | sample 5559151 | NCBI WGS metagenome assembly JAABUL01 (sample SAMN10711876, study PRJNA513368) | rock metagenome | isolation source: Antarctica rocks | place: Antarctica: Victoria Land, Pudding Butte sud | reverse complement strand
CAACGAACCTCCGAAACAGGGGACGGAGGTACGTCCGCGATCTATCTCCGATCGGAAAGCCAATGGTCTCCATGACTCTGATAATCCTAAAGGAGTGACATCCGAGAAAGGACATGGCAGGTTGCTGCATAACGCCTATGCTTGAAGCAATGTGATTCTCAAATTCCCATAACGTTGTCCAGATCGACTGGTGAAAAGAGCAGAGAGAACGAGTCCACGATAGAATAGTAGATGTCTGGATGAGATACGGCATATGGCTACGCGTGGAGAGATCGCATTAATGGCACGCACATATGGCATTCCAGGAATGAAAGAAAAGAAACCCCACTACCGGCTACGTTAAAGCAGCAGCCGTTACGGCCAATGGGAGAAGTCAACGAGCTTAGTCACCATCCGCCCGCACGTCCTGAGCACGATGTTCTCCTACAGATCTTCGATCTCACCAAATCGACGATGTCGAATGCCAATGACCTTCACCAGCAATGCCCACCAAGCACAAGTTCCCGAACATTGGACCCTGGGATCACAATCGGTTTCTCAGATCAAGATTGGACTCCACATCCTGCGATTGATCTCTTGCCCGCCAACATGTCCGTCGTTCCGCAATCGACATCTTCTGTCACTCCGGGCATGCATTTCCCTCATCTGCATCATCTGTCCACGTTGAATGTCATGCCTTATAGCAGACCCCACCTGCTCATTCTTCTATCTGCAACGACATCTGACCCATCATCTCAACTCTGCATCCTTGTCCGCACTTTCAGGACATGACACATCCCTTGATGACAGCCTATCTCAACCATTATAACAACGGCGTCTCTCCACAGGGCCTGTGAAACAACCTCTGCCCTGCATTACTCTTCGTGAACGGTTGCTGTCCTTTAGGTCCGTCGCCTGTTATACAGCAACCCATGGGATTCAGAAGCAGCCACATTCCAGCGCAACTTTGTTGCCGACGCTTTTGTCCGTCAATCGCTCACCTGGGCATCAGATTCCCATACGCCTTCCTCCCGTAGCCTTGATGACGACGGATCTCCACTCGATCCTGTCGAGATTGGGTCTTGCGCAATACGTTGATAAATTCGAAGACGAAGGTTTTGAGACACGGGAAACCGTGTTGGACATTACCGAGTCGGATCTGTAGAGCCCCACAACACCAATTTGCTCTCCCTCAGCTGATGCTGTATCGCAGGGACGCTCTCGGAGTCAAACTTGGCCATAGACGTGTTCGTAGTCCAAGTTCAAAACATACATGGGTGTCTCCTTGCGTTCATTCTGGCTGAAATCTTAGCAGATACTGCAACGAGAAATCGCATCTTCCAGGCGCCTACCCGCTGAGTCTGTGACCTCCCCCAGTAGGCCGAGTGCACACGAGGAAGGATTGTGTGATAGAAGCAAAGCAGACGCAAGAGGCAGCCCTGGAACAGGAGGGAAGAGGAAATATCGGCGACACCCTAAGGTACGTTCCATCGCTCTGACCGCCGACTTCTCGTTTTGACTCGAATGGGAAGAGGCTGGTTGATTTCTGACTCTCTACAGCCTGATGAGAATGCTCCTGAAAGGCCATTGTCGGCATATGTCATATTCTCCAACAGTCTGTCCTCGCAAATTTCCTCTTGACAGTTTGATGCTGATCGTGATAAGAAATACGGGAAGAGCTGAAGCCCGAGAATCTGTCATTCACAGCCATTGCGAAGAAGGTTGGGGAGCGTTGGCAGGATCTATCGGCAGGAAAAAAGGAGCCTTTTGAGTTGGAGGCTTCACTGGCGAAAGAAAAGTACCACGGTGAGATGGCCGATTACAAGATCACGGATTTCTATACGGAGTATCAATAATACTTGTCGGAATTCAAAGCCAAGAACACTTCAACCTCTGGTATGTCCAAAGGCGCCTGTGCATAATCGTGATCCAAGTCTAACGTGCGAGTAGAGGGAAAGCGGCCGAGGCTTGCGAAAGAAGATACTCAGGAGAGCACTACGAGCAGTGACAGTATGGCTGGTGCGCCTACGGAAGGGTCCGATTGTCAGCCTAGCACCATCGAGTTCAGGCAGCGAAGAGCCAATTCTTTGAGCTCAACAGGCCCATGTTTATCCACAAGTGGATATCCATCACCTTCGAGCGCTATACTTGGGCCACCTACGCTCGGTGCAATCGCATCTTTCATTCCCCTAGGGACTACATCACCAGTATCCACATCACCGTTGACTCCAACAACTCGAAGTGAGCTTTCGATGGGCCCTCAATTTCAGCAATCAATCGAACCACGCTCCCAACGTACTTCGCCAGGATCAGGCCAACATCTTCCTCCCATCTCTCAATTCGACAACCGGGGAGCACAGCAGCTGGCCACGCACACATCACATCAGATGCCACTTGATCCGAGGCTATCATTTGGGCGAAATACTCCGCTTGATCATCATCAGCGCTCTACTCTTATCCCTCCGTCGCTCCACCAGCCGAGTATTCCAAGCATATCGGGGAAGTCATCATTGAATTCCTCATCGTCGAGCGTTAGCACTGCAGCATCTTCCCTGTACTCGTCCGGAGTAGTAGACGAAGGGAAGATCACAACGCTTTCCCTCCCACCTCCTGCGGCTGGGACGGCGGCAAGCTACTCGAGCGATCACGCCTCCTATACACAGCAGTCGTCGCAGCCACCATTCCAGGCTTCCTCCCCTACAGGTATGAAGTTTGAATCCCTTCAGCTCCCTCTGCCACACAACATTGCGTTCGGTCAACGCCCGCTACCGCGGTCCGAGCACGAGGAGAAGCTCGCTAATGTTTTCGATCTACAAGATATACCGCGAGAAAGGAATTCGTTCAGGCATATGACGCTCAAGCAACAGCATTCAGCGTCCGCTCGTCCAATAAATATGCCGGGTTCCCCCCAACCACGACATCCTCCCCACAGGCCTGCTCTACCGACTCTGGATCACTCATCTCAAGCTCATACTCAAGAGAATATTCATCATCCAAATGCGGATCCCCTTTCGATTCTCGCTTATGCTGGGCGACTTGTTGGACGTGGGAATCATCGGCAGCCCTCTCAATGAGTTCCACACTCCCCTATATGTGATTGATGGCTTGCATTTTGTTTCTGATTGCAGGACGGAACGCCAATACTGCACACAACTCCTCTTATCTAGGGTCCCGGCGTTCCAACATCCGGCCTAGGCCACAGGAAGTAGTCTGCATACGTTTGTCAGAACTTGAGGTACGCCGTTCGTGAGCTGAGAAGAATGATGTCTAGCGAGTGAGTATGCTTCAGCTTCACGTTTATGATAGATCGTTCATCAATGATACCCCACTTATTAGTCAGATACAACAAAATGAGTCTTGTCAACTTCCTCTCCTCCAATTATGGAAATACCGTGCGATGTAGAAATTGGCTAGCCGCGTCCCGATAATGTAAAGTGAGGTAGTTACGTTTCCAATAATTGTTGAACCAGATATAAGGCTACTCTTAACTTGATGTTCAAACAAAAGCATCCGCGCATCACAAATGCACCTACGAGCGTTAAAAATTCCTCGCTTTATCTCCCCTCCAAAACCCCATCAGCTGTCCATTCTGCCCTACCCACTCCACAACCCAATCAACAGCCGCCTTGACCAGTCCCTTTTTCCTCCTGGCTCTGCCACCGCCACCACCCCCCAGCGCACCTCCCACATTCCCGGGCACCTCGCCCCCGGTAGCGTATTCGCTGCCCATGCTCGGCAGCACGTTTTCGCCCGCACTGAGAGATACGAATAGCGCAAAGGGAACGAGCCAGACGCAGATGCCGAAGTAGGATGCTATCTCGGTAAACGTGGGCATCTCGGGGCGATCGTAGATGGACGTTGGTCGCCCGTAGCGGTTGAGCGGCGGGGAGGGAGGGGGAGTGGAGAAGTGGCGGAACCAGAGGAAGTGGTTGACCAGGACCAGAACTATTTTCGGTCTCATCAGTATCTTGTCATGTTTTTCTGCATCCGGGGGGGGGTGGTTTGATTTGGCGCAAGGCAAGGGAAGGGAAATGCAGCATACCGCAGGAGAGTATGAAGACTGGATCGCTCAATTTGACGATGGGGAAGTGGCGCAGGTTGCCCATGTAGACTGCATGGCTGCCGATGCTCAGCGCGGAGAGGAGGAGTGGGAAGCGATCGATTGCCGCGAGGAGGATTTGGGCGGCGATGATGCTGTAGATGAGGCGGGAGAGGAGTTTGCGCGCGAGCACGGTGTGCTCTTCGACTAGTTCGGAGAGGTAGTATAGTCCGCTTGCTGGTTGCAGATGTCAATATTGGGGGCCGAGGTGGTAGGGGAGTGGAGGGATGGGATGGGTATGGGTGGGAGGATTTTTGAATGGACATACCGATGGCGAGGGTGAGGAAGGCGAAGCCTAGTAAGACGCCTGCGTAGCCGAGGAGAGGAAGTATCCACATCTTGTGAGAAGGGGTGATCCCATAGAAGGGGGGGTGGGATGCGGAGGACAACAGCTCGCTCCGCAGTTTGACGTTGGAGCTTCGGCCTTGGCGCGAAAGTTTCCCCACGAACGACGCAACTTTGGGACATACTGTTGACAACTTCCTTCATCTGCAACCCTTCGCGACACATTATGAACATGGCTCGGTAGCTGTTACTGCTTCAGAGCACCCACCATGTCTCGTCCGGAAGACAAACTGTATACCTCCCCTTCCCCTCCCAAAGCCGACTTTCAAAACTGACCACTCCCCCAGCCCGCCAGACCTCTTCTACAACGACGCCGAATCCCGCAAATACACCACCTCCTCCCGCATCCAAAATGTGCAAGTCGAAATGACCAACCGCGCCCTCGAACTCCTCGCCCTCCCCTCCCCCTCCCTCGTCCTCGACATCGGCTGCGGTTCCGGTCTCTCCGGCGAAATCCTCTCCTCCGTTCCCCCATCAGAAGGCGGTCCCCACACATGGATCGGCATGGACATCGCAGCATCCATGCTCGACATAGCGCTCCAACGGGATGTGGAAGGCGATCTCCTGCTAGCGGATATAGGACAGGGCGTTCCTTTTCGAGCAGGGACGTTCGATGCCGCGATCAGTATCAGTGCTATACAATGGCTGTGCAACGCCGAGAGCAGCGATACGAGTCCTCAGGGTCGACTGTCAAGGTTTTTCAATGGGCTGTATGCGAGTTTGAAGAGGGGGGGGAGGGCGGTGTGTCAGTTTTATCCGAAGAATGAGGCTCAGAGGACTACGATCAGTGCGGCTGCTATCAAAGCGGGGTTTGGGGCTGGGATTTTGGAGGATGGGGCGGGGACGAAGAATGCAAAACTTTATCTCGTTTTGACTGTGGGAGGTGGGGCGATTGAAGGGGTGGTGGAGGGGATGGAGGGGGTTGATGTTGAGCAGCGCAGTAGGAGGAACGGGGAGAGGAAGATGAGAGAGGAGATGGGTGTCAAGGGGGGAAGGCAGTGGATCTTGAAGAAGAAGGAGCAGATGGAGAGGAAAGGGAAGGTCGTCAAGAAGGACTCAAAGTATACTGGTAGACGGCGGCGAGTGCAGTTTTGACGAAGATTTGTGGCATCTTTGGCTCATCATGCATCGAGCATTAGCGTGGCGCTCAGGGTTAGGAAAAAAGGCACGAACATCCACCGCTATGGCGTTCGATACTGTTGTACAAAGGTAAAACGGGCATCCAAGACATGACCCTCATCCCGCATACCAGACTTGCAACTCAGAAAATCCGTCTTATGTACACTTCCACTGCTCAGAGTTTACGTTGCCTCCATGTGGTCCAAAACTGATCTGGTGAAGTCATGAGTGGTGCTATTGCCCCCCATGTCTCGAGTCCTCGTTTTACTACGTCCTCGTCAGCATCGGAATACTTCTCATTGAGATCCCTTGCTTACCCCTCTAAGATGACATCGTACACAGCTTTTGAAATTCGGTTTGCATGTTCGTCGAGACCTAAATGGCGCAACAGCATGGATCCAGAGAGAAGCATAGCGGTCGGATTGGCTTGATCCTTGCCTTTGATGTCAAGACCAACGTGTCGGCATCCAGGCTCGAATACAGCCACATCGCGGCCCATGTTGCATCCTGGCACAATACCTGGTCCCCCTACAAGAGCTGCACCAACATTCGAAAGAATGCCGCCGTACAAATTGGGCATAACCATGACATCGAACTGTTGAGGTCTGGAAACAGCCTGCATCGATGCGTTATCAACAATCATGTCACTGACTTCCAATGTTGGATAATCCTGTGCAACTTGGTGAAATGTGTCCCTGAACAAGCCGTCTGCAAGCTTCATGATGTTGGCCTTGTGTATGCAGGTGACCTTCTTCCTGTGGTTTGCTAGAGCGAAACTGAAAGCAAATTTGGCAATGCGTTCAGACTTTGCTCGTGTAATGATCTTGAGCGATTCGACCACGCCCGAAACAGACTGGTGCTCAAGACCAGAGTATTCACCCTCGGTATTTTCTCGAATGATGCAGAGATCTACATTGTCGTGTCGAGTTTTATAGCCAGGAATGTTTTTGATGAGGACAATAGACGCGTAGATGTCAAGCTCTTGCCGCAGAGCAACGTTGAAGGACTGATGACCGGATCGCTCCACAGGAGTATGCAGTATACCTTCCTCAGCCCGTCAGCATGACTCCGCCAAGCTCACATCCAGTGCTCATACCTTTGAGGCCGAGTTTATTCCTTTTCAGCGAAGCGATTGATTCCCTGAACAAATCTTCTGAGTGCTTATCTCCGGACTCGACCCCAGTAACGTCGATCTGCTCCCACTCGATGGGCACATTGTCGGCTTTGAAAACCGCTTTGACCGACTCGGCAACTTCTGCGCCAATGCCGTCACCTGCAGTGATGTATAAGCGGAATGCATGCTATTTTGAGGTCAAGGGTCCATGGGTTCACCAGGTATGAGGGTGGTGGTGTATTTTCCGCCGAATTTGGTGGGTCTGAATATATCTGACTGTACAGTGGCCATAGCTAAGGATGCCTTCAGTCAATGCTCGCTATATTGGACGGTGAGGCTCATACCCCTCGCCATTGGGGGAACTGCGCGCCATTGACATGATACTCTAGAGCCTTGTAGTAGTTGCTGTCGCGTGGATTGCAGGTAAGCGGCCGACCTCGATGGATACATGAATGATATTCCTCTTACCTGCGAGGCCTTATGGGAGCTCCGAGACAACATTGTATTGAATATTGTTAGGGATTACAGAGATGTAACGGAGGTTGAAGATGACGCCAAGCCAAGGAACAACCTAGACGGGAATAAGGACGCTAGGATTTGACGTGCATCCGAGGATTTATCACCTTCACAACGTGGGGCATTTCCTACCATGTTACACAGTCACGACAGTGCCTTCCATCTTACATTAAGGACGGAGCTGAAAAGAGACTCTCTAGGCCGCAAGCCGATGTCCTATGGAACATGAAGCTTTTACAATAAACTACGTCCAGGACCACTATGAAGGTTATGAACAATATCATCCGCTTCTTGATGCATACTCTCAAGCATAGGCTCCTGATAGAGGTGCCACATCCTCTTATTTTCAGACTGCAAGGACGCTAGTGAAGGGTCATTCAATGGCTGGTTCCTTTCAAAGCAGACGTCTTAGTATCTCACCACCTCGGAACGTCCAATGATCGTTGAAATTACAGAACCTAATTGGACGCAGTTTTCAGCGCTGGAGACTGTGCTCGCTCTGCTTTATGGACCATTTCCTACCTCTCAGCCCTTTGAAGTCCTTTGGTATGCGGCGTTAGCTGATATCTAAGGATCCTGTCTTTTCTCATAGCCACGCCTATAAGCACAGGGTCTGATCTCCGTTGCTCGCAGACGATGATACTGTGCTCTCTCATTGCATGATATGTGCCAATTTTTGACAGGGGTTGGTACTATCACAACAGCATGGTCATGTTGCAGTGGAGATGAAACATTGTGCACTTGGTTGCAACGCAATTTGGCCATAGCCATCATCCAAGGTCATCGAAAGCAACCAATTCCCATCTTCTTTCTGCTCATGGAAAAGGTGTGGAACTTCAAGAATCCCAGACCGGTTTCTCGCTTTATCGCTTTATCGCTTTATCGCTTTATCGCTTTATCGCTTTATCGCTTTATCGCTTTATCGCTTTATCGCTTTATCGCTTTATCGCTTTATCGCTTTATCGCTTAATCGAGCCTAGCGCGCCTGAAAGTCAATCATTCCGGAATCTGATATCAATAGGCTTCAATAACGCAACTCGACTCACGCTATGCCACATCACGATGTTGAACGCTATACACCTTGAAGGCCAACCGAGCCTTCACAAAGAGCCTATAGATAGATCAAAGCTGGAAGTCGGTGTCCTCGTCAAGGGTGACAAGCACTTGCATCTCGAGTCGAGGCCTCTTGACCGCCCACAAAAGATCGTCTATCCGTGAAAGAGCTGAACATAGACATGCATCACTGTTTGCTCAGATCCTTGTTGTCTATCTATAGAGATCTTATTGAAGCCTCGAAGGAGTCTGGCATGGGCTATTGACACCTTGTGCAGCCATGCGTTGGATAGTTCTCGATGTTGAAGATGCTTCCTTTATTGATAAACCTTCATTGCTACAGTCTTCTTACACATTAGAACATTATTCTTACAACAAACATCCTTCTTCTCTCCTGTTGAGTCTTCTAGATTGACACTCTTACTCTTCTCATATATCTTCTTCTATCGAACACCTAGTACCACATCTCACATCTACAACCACATCCACATTCAATTCCAACACTCTTTACTCAGCAGCTTCTCACAGGAAATATTACCACACGCATAGCATCTATCTCGATATCACTCCAACTCTCAACGTAACAACATCGATCACCATGAAGGTCACCAGCACACTTATCACCGCTATCGTCACTGTCGTTTCTGTCGAGTCAGCCGCCATCGCCAACGCAGCTCCTGAAGCGTTGGTCCACGTCGACTACTTCAAGCACACATGCCATCAGACAGGAGAGGGCTGCTTCAAGGCCAAGCGTGACGCTCTCGCAGAGCCTGAAGCATTGGTCCACGTCGACTACTTCAAGCACACATGCCATCAGACAGGAGAGGGCTGCTTCAAGGCCAAGCGTGAAGCTCTTGCAGCCGCGGAGGCTCTCGCATCTGCTGAAGCATTGGTTCACGTCGACTACTTCAAGCACACATGCCACCAAACAGGCGAAGGCTGCTTCAAGCTGAAGCGTGCTGATGAAGCTGCTGCCGAGGCCATGGCTGAGACCGACTCCGTCGCAGACTCCACCAAGCTGGCTTGCTACGGAGCTGGACAACCTTGTGCCATAGCCAAGCGTAATGCTCTTGCTCTCGCAGCCGCCGTTGCTGATGCCGCCGCATCAGCAAATGGCGGTTACCATCACTGCTATCAGCCAGGAGAGGGCTGCTACGTTGCCAAGCGCGACGCTCTTGATGCCGCCGAGGCTCTTGTAGAGGCTGATGCCGCCGCCGATCCTTATACTCAACCTGGTAAGTCTACTAAACCTTTTTTCCCCTACATTGAATGCACATGCTAACCTATGACTCACAGACGCCGAGACCATCATGAACCACTGCAACGCAGAGGGAGAGGCTTGCCACAAGCTTAGGCGTGCGGTAGAGACCATCGCTGAAGACCTTGATGCACCAGATGCGCTCAATGAAGATGGAGAGGCTGACTCCCTGCACAAGCGCGCCTTTGCGAGCTTGAGCGAGATTGTTGACAGCATGCTATAGACCACCTGTCAAATGGTCCCAGCTCCGGACCCTCAGTTCTGTGCATTCATCTTGCGTTCTTCCATAGCATATTTCAAAGCGATGTCTCCAGCATTTTCACAGCGATCCCTACAGCATTATCACAGCATTTTCATTAGCGTTGCATGCGACGACTTCCACGGCATCCTCACCAGCAACAAATTTTACCTAATCTTATCATCATCCGATTCTGCGAGTCGGCTGGCAGGTCTTTACTCAAGTGCCTAGAAGTCAACTCATCTCGACTACCATTTTTTCTCGAAAAGCAGCGAATCCTTGCTTGTGGGGCGATCGCAGGATGACATGCATCAGTCATCAGGTATCCAACATCAATATGGAGCATATTCGGACATACTGGTAACTGATTTCTTTCCTCAGGAAGAGAGCCTGGATTTTGGATCGAGACTGGTGGACTTTTTCCATGTGATAAATTTTTTTGGCACCTTAGCTTTAATCTCCCTTGGCAAGGTAGTGCGGGCTCTTTCGTCCTACTATAGGATGGTTGATGGAGCGCGACCGTCTCACACTCTAATGTAATCACTTTTCTTGCTCATATCAATGCATCTTCTCAATCCATGGTGCATTATGTCACATTTGACCATTTTTCACTTATGCTTCGCACCACTATAATATAATGAAATGCTTGCAAAATATCTATTCTACGATTCAGGCACCATCAGACACAATCGCTTTAAAGACATTTCGCTGTGAGAATCGGCTCTAATAACCATCTCGATAACATCCGCGGCTCATTGTCCAAGCAGAAGTATCCGTCACGCCTTTGAAATTTTACAGCGTTGGGAATTGGGATACTCACGTAGGGATAGATACATTTGACCAGGTTTCAAAAAGTCTTTGGATAGACAGTGGCAGGTTGTCTCACTACTGCGCGAGGAATTGGGATTGGTTGACATACCTTAGTGACTAGGGGTGCGTGATATAGAGAGCTGTATTGTTAATGGGTCTCATAGGAGAATACGTAACATGCTGCTGCCAGGGTTATGCTAACAGAATAGAGTGTGATAAGCCCATTAGCATGACCAAGATGAGTTGCACAATTCAATGGTGAAACTTTATCTATCAGCGGGCCCATGTAGAACATTCAGAGCATCTCTACATCCTGGAAATCGTTGATGACCGTTGGCTGATGGCCTATCTGGTCGTGTTGATGGTCCGGACGCTCCTGGCTCGAATTTCTGAACCCGCTAGCATTGCTGTCGAAAAGTTGATCCATAGTCCCTGGCCAGTGTTGGTTCTTGTTGATGTAATTGCCCATTGAGGACGCGTCCTCTCTATCAGCCTCCTTCTGATACCTCAACCAAGCCAGCTCTTCTTCATGTCCAACGGTCGTCGTTTGGTATTCACCAAGCCCGTCAGCTAGCCCTTGACCGCCATTCCTGGCATATGTAGGAGGAACAATGCGCCAGAGCTCGATAAGCCGTGATCTTTGATCGTCATCGGCTTGCTCGAATAATGTCAGCTGGGAGCGGAGTAATGCAGAGGGCGAGATGCCGTTCTTGATTAGCATTCGGCTTGCAACGTCTTGCTTTGATGGTTGTAAGGGATGCAAAGCCGGTATAACGTGTGCTGATTTTGTCTCTGGAATTAGCATTGTCGGTTTAGATATGAACATAAAGAGTGAATTCGTTCCCATGGGCATGGATAGAAAAGAGACTAATTTTCAACACGATCCATTTCGGCTCCGTTCGATGTGAAGTAGATAAGCATGCCATAGGA
>JAABUL010007673.1_pt1 | contig 11463 bp, 16 predicted proteins | sample 5559151 | NCBI WGS metagenome assembly JAABUL01 (sample SAMN10711876, study PRJNA513368) | rock metagenome | isolation source: Antarctica rocks | place: Antarctica: Victoria Land, Pudding Butte sud | reverse complement strand
CTCTTTGCCCCCCCCCCCCCCCCCCCCTCCCGGGTCAACCTTCTCCATGCTGCCCCTCGCCCCTTCAGTCCTCCCTCTGGAGTCCCAGAATCGTATCAAGGACAACGCGGAAACCGCTGACGAGAGAATCCCCAGCTTGAAGATCTACGCAAACGCGCATCCGGACTCACTTCTTCAACTTCGCTGCACCAGTCTGACGAGGCCGAACGAAAATCCCGAGCTCTCCGGGAGATCGAAGCGGATCGGAGCCTAGTCAAAGAGCGCGTCGAACGGGAGAGAATATCACGGGAAGCCAGGGAGAAGGCTAAGTGGGAGAGGCAGGAGAAGGAGGTGGCGGAGGGTATGGGGAACACCGAAACGCTGAGCGATCCGAAGACGAGCGGCGATCAACCAATTCCAGTGCCGTTGCATGGAGGCCAGCCTGGCGTGGAGGAAGACGATGACGACGAGGAATATGGCACGTACACGGGGAAGGGGGCCAGAGGCTGGGAGAGTAAGAGAGATCGTACGGATAGGAATCCGGCATGGTGCGCAACGGAGAGGAGCAATACATCTCGCTGAAGTGTTGCATATGGATTGCCATGCATGTTGATATTTGTGTATGCATTCCTGGCCTGCTTTTTGCTTAGCGCCAGCTACATGATACCTCAGCCCCACAACGGGACTTCTTAGTATCAGCGACGCCACGGGAAGGATATCGGATCGAAGGCATCGGGGTGATTTGCCCCAGTAAGGCCGACCCAAGCGCCACCCTCGGGGCTCCGGCGATTTCCCCCTCGGTATCGCTCCGCCTTTTATATGATTCAATCAGCCGACTGCTTCCTCCTCAGCATCTTCAAGTCTAACCAACTTCGAGACACCGTAAGACTTTCCCCACTTCTTCACTCGACTCCGACCTCCCTGGCCAAGCATTCTCTACCGGTTCCGCTTATTCGCTCTCAATCTATAAGAAGAGGGGCTTTGAACCGAGCTGATTTCCTTTTCCTGTCGGATCCGACAAGATGACCAAGAAACGCAGAGGAGGGGGGCGTAACAAGAAGGGAAGGGGACACGTCAAGTTTGTAAGGTGTTCAAACTGCTCGCGATGCGTGCCGAAGGTGCGTCGTTTTTCTCATTATCGTTCCTTCCCGCTCTCACGACTGGGAATTGGGCGAGGGGGCCGCGGGGAGCTAGCTCTATGATCGGGATTAGCATTCTGCTGTGCTTCATCCTAGAGAACTGCGTCTCCACTCGTCTCATCGTCCTCGCTCAGAACGCAGCGGGTCCCAATTCGCACATCGCTTATGACTGACACCCTGCTCTTAGGACAAAGCCATCAAGCGCTACTCTGTCAAGAACATGGTCGAAGCTGCCGCAGTCCGCGACTTGTCCGAAGCCTCAGTCTACCAGGAATACGCCCTGCCAAAACTCTACATTCGGCTCGCCTATTGCATCTCCTGTGCCATCCATGCCAAGAGTTCGTCATCCGCCTTCTCTTGCAGAGCTAGGGTGAGCTGATGGTGTGAGTGTAGTTGTACGAGTTCGGTCGGACAAGCCGGGGGCGATCAATAGTCGGAAGAACAGACTCCCCCCCCCAAGGGCAATCTTCAAGGACGGCAAGGTTCGTCGGGTGAAGCGACTGTGCAGAAGAAAGCTGATCTTGGCATCTGCTCTTCCTCTGTCTCGCCCATCTTTCATCGTCACCTTGTATCTCTCTGCGGCTCGTATCACGCTGCGCTCGTCGCATAGCGCATCAACCCTGCTGTCGCCGCTGCGATGGCTGCGAAGACGGCGTCGGCGGAGAAGACTGCGTAGTGGGATAGGTACGATGCAGACGATCAGAACCGCAGCGAGCATCTTATGGCATGGCTACAAATGGTTTGGCCTCTCACCGGCTGGATGTGTGTTACCCTCCCTATTACACCTTCACTGTTACAACCTTCCCTAATACACCTTCCCTGTTACACCTTCAATCTTCAGCTCCCTCTTGAGCTTGTCCGGCAAAGTTGCTTTTCATTCATCGCGACGCGTACCGCACCGTGGTCTGCAAGGATATGATTCATGACATTCGTAAAGACATGAGTTCATTACCATCCCATCCCCTGTACTCATCCCCTCAAACCCGCCTCGACCGCCTTCAGATGCTGCAGACAACACCCGCCAACCTCAAACCTCCCGATACTCCTATACTTCCTCCTCTCCCCACACCCCTCCACCGCGCAAACCCCACTTGTATCCCTCTTCACACCCTTCCCCTCCTTACTCTGCCCGCCTACAGCGATCCACTCCTCCTTGCCCACCGGTACTCCCATCCGCAAACTCACGTTGTCCCCCGAGATCGAGCTGACCCAGCGGATCATCCCATCCTTGACCCCTGTACCGGCCAAGCGAGAGTTTGGACCGGGTCGACGTGTGGGCGAGACGACGCGGGATTCGCCGGCGGAGGCGGGGCCAGGGGAGGGGCCGTCGAGTTTGGAGCGGGATCGGCCTGTCTGCGCGCGAAGGAGGCGGTTTATCGTTTGGTCCTGGATCCCACCTTATTAGTTATACGCCAATCACACCTGCTTGCTGGTGAAGTAAATGGAGAGCTGGTGAGGTCGATGGAAGCGCGTGTGCGGTGGTGGATAGGACGGGGATAAAGAGGAGGCGTCACCCACCTGCTCATCCTGCAACCGTTGCTCACTCTGCCTCTTCCGTCGCCTAGCCGTCTCTTCTCGTCTCTGTAACCGTTCCGCCTCGGTAAGGACCAACTTCTTCCCCTGCGTATCTACCTCCCCCATCAGCCTAGCCCAGTGGAAGGGGTGTGGGGGGAGCGCACCGTTTGGAAGGGCTATGAGAGTATCTTGGAGATCCTTGTTCCCTTTGGCACGTTGACGAGCTGTCAGCTTGCTGGGGCTTATGGAGCGTCTGGACGAGCCGGCGTAGGAGAGTACATCGAGCTCGTCGGGGCCGTCGTCGAGGGGTTCTTCTTCGTCGCTCCCTATCACACACTTTTAGCCAAGCCACGAACCATGGGAACGGGATAGCTAGGAAGAGGTAGAAGGAGTTGGCGAGGTAGGAGCCAAGGAGACGACGACCCACCCATCGCAACCTCCAACGCCACCCTCTTAGTCCGCTTCCCACTCCTTTTCGGAGCCGCCCGACTCGGTCGTCCACTCTCAGTGTCGTTGTTCACTTTCAATCGTATCCGCAATGCTGACGCCGGTCCTGGTCCCGGTTGGGGGTCGAGCTCCATCTCCTCCGCCACTGCCCAATCCACCACGTCAGTATTGTCTGAGACAGATGAGGGGGTGAGACGGACCGGCAGAACGAAACGCCAGCGGATCTTCCTCGGACTCGTAATCCGCATCCGGCAGCTCGTCTTCCTCGTCATCTACTTCGTCGGCCTCGAGCTCGAGCTCGGGTTCCAGCTCCATTTCGGGTGATGGGGAGGGCGAGGCGGATTCGATGATTCGCTTGGCGCGGCGGGAGGCGGCGGGGACGGCGGGGCCAGGTTTGGGCGGCATGATGCGGATGGAGACTCGGTGATGAGAAGGGAGAAGGCTAGTTCGAAAGGGAAGTCGGGCCGGAAGGTTGAGCGGTTCACCCCTCCACATGATCGTTCCCCTTTCATCCCCATATCGTCTTCTCATTCAAGTCTATACCCGGATACCTCTCTTTTAAACACAGCTTGACCACCTGAGCCATAGTGCAACATGGACTTCTCCGGATTCAACGGTCCGGAACAGGCTCATATGACCAAAATGATCGAGAAGAAGCAGGTGAGCGCTTCCCTTCATGCTTCACTGCGACTTCGAATTCCAGAGAATAAGGCTGTACTCAGATGGCTCGACGTCCGTCATCTGCAGTAAGCAGATTGGCTAACCCGGCGCCAGATGCAAGATTTCATGCGACTCTACTCGTCACTCGTCGAGAAATGCTTCAATGCTTGTACACAGGATTTCACGAGCAAGGCATTATCGACCCACGAGGTGAGTCCCCTCTCTCGTCTCTCTCCTTCTTCTTCTAACCTCCCACACCTCAAGTTTTCGAGACTCTTGACATCCCTCTCCCCTTCACATCTTACTACCCGCCCTTCCTCCCCGCCCTCTTCTGACCGAGCTTCCCCTCTCCCACCCGCACCGATCTCTCCGCTCCTCTTCCTCCTCCCTCTCCCATCCGTCCCCTTCCTCTGTTTCCTTCCCTGTATTCCCGACTCCACATCGAGAGTGTAGCCAAGCTGATACACAACAGACAACTTGCGTCCAGAACTGTACCGACAAGTTCCTCAAGCATTCCGAGCGGGTAGGAGCGCGGTTCGCGGAACATAATGCCGGTGAGTCTCGATCGCGGCTTGCATCCGAGTGCATGGCAGGCCAAAGAGGTAGCTTACGATGGGTTTGGGGTGTAGAGCAGATGCAGAAGCAATGAGGGCGGGCGTGCGGACATGTATCATATCACCATTTCCGCAGCTCCCCGCTGGGTTCATTTGGTCAAGGTGTACTGACTTCTTGGCGTCCAACGGACAGTCCCTCAATAGGGGTACTGGTCTTGATTCGCTCGGCCGATATGGGGCAGGAAGTCTCCGACGTTTACGGGGGCATGAGAATGTTAACTGCGCCCTAAAAACAGGACGATAATATGGTTCGCATCACTCAACTAGCTCATCACTATGCTCGACAGCTTCATCCTCGCCAAGGCATACTGACGCCTGCAATAAATCAGGATGCGAAGCGTTTCCAGGGAGTATCAACGATGTAAGCGAGCAGAGCAGAGTACGGAGACGAAGCGGAAAGCTTCATGGACAGCTTGAGAAAGGGAAGAAAGGCGGAGGCGGACTCAAGTGTTGGTGGGAGAGGGTGTTGAGACCGGTTGGTCGGGCATCCGGATTCATGTGGACATGAATGGCGCTTATATACAGGATCATGAGAAGCTCTTTCGCCTCCGACCCTTCCCTTGAGCATCCCATTTCTGACTCGCCATTCAAGCTTCCACTTCATCCCGGTCAAATTCTCCTTCCCAGTCGTCGTCCGTCTCGATGTACTCCTTCACCGTCATGAAATTGGATCTTCGCCACTACTCGCTCCTCTAGTATCTCCCGCTCGTCAGGCTGGTTCTCGTTCACTCGGACGATGTAATCCTCAAATATCCTCTTCAACGCCTCTTCCACCTGCCTTGAAGTCACGTCACCTCAGCTTGTGTCCGTCCAGCTTCGCAATGGAGTCACCTTCTTGAGTCTTGTCCTTGTCGATATTGCTTCCATGACTGACCCTTCTGCCTTCGGTGGCTCCGGGAAAATCTGAGGGGAACTCCTTGATGAAGACAAGAAGGGGGAGAAGAAGGATAAGAATCCATCAATCAGGTGCGGCAAACCGTTATTCAGAGAAACACGGGATCAGGTGCGGATCACTCCGCACAGGACCGCCACCCTCGTCCGTTCTCATGCGATCAATTGCGTCACGATCACCATGATGTTTGCTGTGTAGATGCACAGGCTCACGTGTAGGGCATTACACGTATCTTCCTATCTGACCTCGTCCCCGTTTCACGATCGACGTCTCAATGTTCCGACACCTGACTTCCAGTCCAGGACTCTCATTGCCGCCGGTCAAAATCTGCAGCGTGATGAGTCGTATCCTACCAAGTCTCCTCTCCATGTCCTCTCGCTCCTCACTCGACCACTCCGCTTCCTCCAAGATCGTCCGTTTCAGCATGTCCTCGATTAAGCGTACGTAGCTGAGAAGAGGAGCTTGGTTGCACCAGACGCGAAAAAAATCGGCGAAACCGAAGATGTACTTCTTGGCGTTTCCGGAACATGCCGTCCCAAGCTTCGGAACCAAATCAGCAGCGATAGTCCTTCACAAGCCCATTCGAGAAGGAATATGACACAATGAGCGACCGTCGCTGGTATTGTCGGCATTCACATGAAGTTATCGATGCCGAGTCCGCATTCGATATGTACAAAGCTGAAGAAGAAAAGAAAGGCGGCTTGTCGCAATTGGCAGCGTTTCGGAGCTCTCCAAGCTCCCCGGCTCCCAGAAGATGAGCGTCGTGGGCTCTTTTCCGCTGAGTGGCAAATATCGATGAGTTGAGTAACAAATATGCAGACTCTCGAGCCGTGGGAATATGCCGATACGAGGAGGGAGGTCGAGGCCGTCGTGCGATATATCCCAGTGGGAAAGGTCCAGTGCTTTGACGTTATATAGGAGCTTCTGCTTTCTCGGAGGAGGTCGTGATTGATCGAGTTGACCGATACCGTAGAATGGACCGAATTCACTATCCAGTGGTATCCCGTGAGTGACCTGGCCTGTCAGTCACAGATGACCCAGTTTAGATTCAAAGACTTTGCTAACCTTCCGAGAAGGTCTGATCCGCTCAAGCATACAACGACTCACAGTAAGGAAATCACCTCCGTATGGTTTGCCGCCGGTCGGACTGGTCGCGTTGCGTCCAGGAAGATCAATCGCTGAGTCAAGCGGAGTTGGCTGTGAGACAAGATCTGATCCACTTATGGGGTCTCCAAGTTTGTCGACAATCGATCTTTGTCGGAAGGGAAAAGCAATCAAGACAACGCAAGCTGACGGCGGATTCTTCCGCACGGACCGGTCAGAGAGCAAAACGTATTCGCTCCGAATCAGGCTTCACGATACGCAGAGTCTGGAAGATAGACAGGCAATCAGCTGTTAGGTGTAGGTGACTTGGCCGATTCTGACTCAGCACAGCGCCAGACAAAGCTGATCGTGGTCTGCACCAGACGCCACTTCCCGTCGAGGATACAATCAAGTAAATATACGGGACTGACGAAGTGGTGAAGGCGGATTCTCGCACGGACCCCTTTTCTTGGATTCCGGCCTCGGCCCGTGTGGCGTATATCGACAAGACATATGCCAGGCATGATATCAGTCAAAGATGACCAATCCCCCATACGCCGCCTTCCCGTTCTTCTTCTTCCTCCTCTTCTTCGACTCCTTCTCCACACCCCGTTCATCTCCCAGTGCCACAGTCTCCCCCTTGCCACCGCCAATCGCGGTCGCATGGCTGATCCCTGTGGAGAAGCCTTGGGCCCCCTTTGGCGGGGCACTCTCATCACCCTCCTCCACAACCTTCATCTTCATCCTCTCCTTCCTCCCAAGTCGCTTCCCCTTCCTCTCCCCTGCTTCACCCTCCCTTCTCCGTCCCATGGGTAGATCATTCGCCCCGGTCCCAGTCCCATCATTTGACTGCCATCGAGGGGGAGTAGGAGCATCCTGACCCCACCGACGCCTCTTTAGCTCATCCCGTAAATCCCGTATACGCTTCCCTATCCCCTTCCCGGACATCCCTATGCCTCTTCGGTAGGGCGCAAGTGTCTTGACTGGGGCGATGGTGTTCAGCTCGGCGTCGGTAGCGAGGAGGATCTCGACGGCGCTGAGGCCGAAATTGGTGGGTGCGGAATGGGTGTACTTGAAACGAGTGGGGATGTCGCCAATCTGTACATGTGATAAGTTGTCTTGACGAAGCATAGAGGGTCAATATTGGACTCACCATATCCTCGTGATCAAGAGCTTTGTATTCGTCCATGGCATGCTTGACCCGCGCCGCCCTGTCCTCGAGTGTCAAGTCCGGCTCGTCCTCTGCGTTCTCGTCCTCGCCGTGCCGCTTTCTCTTCTTGCCTTTCTTGCGTCTGATATTAGGCTTCGCATCAAGGTAGTCGACGTCCTTTCAGGGTTAGGGTAGACCCATGCGGTCGGTAAGGATTCGCTCACCATGTTCAGGGGCTCGTCTTCGGCAGGCTTATACAGACCGTTAAGAGAAGGCAAGCCATCCATCGGGTCATCCTCATCCGCAGGCTCCATTGCATCCTCCTCCTCCTCGTCCCAAGTCGGTTTCCCATCATCCTCATCCTGTTCAACTATCAGCTCATCTTCACGGATAAGAGAGTGGTCTGTCTGACCTCGTTGTCCCCCAACTGACCGAACATACCACCCACGATCCTCTCCCACTCATCCTCATCCCACTCTCCATCCAACACCTTCTCGACCTCCGTCCAATCCACCTTCCCGCCCAGCTCCTTCTTCATTCTCGCAAGCATATCCTCCGCCTCCCGTCGTTTCTCCCCTTTCAGCCGACGGGTCTCTTCCTCCTGGACCGCTTGCTCGGCAGCTTTTCGTTCCGCTCGAGCAGCCCGCTTGGCTTTGCGCGCATCGTCGGGGCGGCGGACGAGGGTGGGGATAGTGCGGGGATGTGTCGAGATCGAGGTGGAGCCCCTGATGTCGATCGGTAAGGTAAGTGTGAAAGGTGGGACAGACAAACGGTTCTTCGAATCGGAAGTTATAGGCTGCTTCGAAATCCTCCGCCTTGTTGTCAAAGTCGTCCTCGTCAAGGGTACCCCAAGGATGACTCGGTCCAGCCTCGTGTTCCACCACAAGCTCCTCTGCGGGTTCTTGATCGTCGCCGACAACCTCGTTGTAGGTCGGGATGTGCTGGTCTGACCGATCGATCCAGCCGCGGTTCAGGATGAAGCTGGCGTCGAATCAGCTTGTCATCCGACCTTTAGTCTGTCTCCCTCACTTCATGAGGAAATCATCATCCTCCTTCGCCTTCTTTCTCGACTTTTTCTTTGCTCTTCGTCCAGCACCACGCACACTCCACACCTCGTCCCCTTGATCCTCCTCCAGATCGTGCTCCGCAACAGGCAGACGACCGGGCACAGGTTGATCACCCATCCCCAAAACCCTCCTAACTTCCTCCTCCCCACCTCCCATCTCAAGCAAGAAGCTTCGATATTCCTCCTCATCCGCCACCACCTCCTCCTCGTCCTTCTCGCGCCTCTTCGGCTCGAATTTTCCTTCTTCCTCGGCATCATCATTTGCGAGGGACCGGAAAGCCGATAGAGCCTCCGCCCGCATCAACCGCTCGGACTGGACGTTTGTCATCGGCGCTATGAGCTGCGGCTTGTCTTGATCCTCGTCCGCAGTGGTATTAGATAGGAGGGTAAGGCGGTGGTGATCAGCAAGCAGAAAGGGCTGGGAGACTTTCAGCATTTTCCTTCCTTTTGACAGCTCAGAGGTACCTTTTCTGCTTTTTGGACCCCGGCCATTGGCCTGAACTTCAATGCCCTTGCTCTGGCCTCAGCCTGCCTGAACGCTTCTCCGAGAACATCTTCTTCCCCATACACCCCTTCTCCCCGCTTGATCCGTCCCAGCGTTTGCAGGATGGCCGCATCGAGGGCAGGTGTGAGCTCGGTACCGAGTTCATCTTCCGTTACATCTTCTGAAGAGGATTGTGAGTCGAGGTCGGACTGGTCCGGATCGGATGAGGTGATTTGGACGGGCCTTTTCGAATTGGGCATGGAGACCTGCATTACTCAGGCTGATGGGCTAGGCAGACGCCAGAACATTGATTGGGAAGATCAGCCGTGGGTGAAAGATGAATGAAGGACCGCTGGTTGCAGCGCAAACTGGATGTCTCTCGTAACAAGGTCACGTGACGGCTGAATCATTGTAAGACGAACTATTCCTTAACTTTCTGCTCACACCACCTCAAAGCACAATTCGACTGCGCTATGTCTCGGTAGATCCCAACGTTGGGAAACGGCTCAAAACCCGGCGAAGACCTCAGCCCTCGTCAAGAAGATCCTCAAGGTTGTCGAAGTCCTCGGTCGAGAATGGGCAGGTGATTTCTTGAGTTTACCAGCGGTCTTGCTCCAGCTCCTTCGTCTCTTTAAGAGTCGACTATGCATTTCATCTTGAAGCACGATGTAGGTTGTTGGTACGGCTATTATGTAATGCGTCGGGATTTAGGTCACTGATCTGATTCAAGTTGCTCTTCGGCGAGAAGCACGACACTTTTGCCTTCTATCTCTAGCTGGGAATGTTGGATATAGCGCTCTCTGGGATGTCTCACCTTCGGGTGTTTAGTGCAATGCCTCCGGGTCCAATCCCCGGGACATCCAGCTTTTGATAAGGTCTTCCGTTCGAATCCCAACAGGGAAGGCCGAGATGATCCGTGAGTGGAATAATGCGAGCGAAACAATAAACAATCATGCTGACGGAATTCCCGATCTCAAAGTCTACTCCCAATACCAAGTCCTAATCGTCCTCACCTATCACCCACCCTGACCTCCTCGAGCGCGTCATATCTCACTCGCCCAGATCCGTCCTGGCGGAGCTCGTTTGCCTTTCAAAGGAGTACTACGATCTGTTCAGCCCACATCTGTACGAGCACCTCGATCTCACCTGCGGCGTTCATTTCGATCCATTCCTGGGCGCTGGCATCAAGTCAATGGCGAGTACAGCCAAGAGCGGGTGGCGGTGTGTCGTTCTCAATTCCCAGCTCTTGCTACACTGCACCAGGCTCACCGGTCGCAATCCACGACAACCCAAACATCAAGAAGGTATCCATCGTTTTCGCCAACCTCTAAACCATCCCATCCACGGTCAAGGCATTAGCTCGAACGCTCTTCGGTCGCAGAGAGTGGCCTTGTATTGAACTCCTGCTATTCATCAACCCTTCAACACTGCCCGGTCGATTCATTCAACCGTACCGAGCTTATTCAGAGTCGTTGGACGATTCCGCCATGGAATTCCACGAATGATGTGACTGAATAAGCCGCTGCGTATTCTCCGGCCTCCGTCGTCTCACCCTCTGTAACTTCGGGTCCATCGATCCCTCCGTGGTCGGCATGGATGATTGCGATACGGCGGTACAAGAGCGGTTCGAAGATAGGGTGACACGACGTATCGCAGATCCAGCATGAACTCCTAGGACGAGACGGGATATCGCCAATCCAATATGGAATGAGGTGGTGGATTCTGACTTTGAAGACGCGGACCGCATGGACTCGGATCTTGAACTAGAAGATCTCCGTCGAAAGCATCAGAAGCAGGAGAAGGTGGAAGCTCAGGCGAGGGTACGGTTCATCAGTATGGAGGAGGACTTGAGGGAAGATGAGTGGACCGATGTGGTGGAGAGGGAGGATGCGGAGCCATGGTTGGACCAGATGCGGAAGAGGCGTTCATGATTCTATGGGTCGGAGCGAGATGTGTTCATTTCCCTTGCCGGATTCCTCGGGTTGTCCAACCGGATATGAGGGATCCAGAGCTGCGGAAAAACTCGTCTGGAATCGAGAACTGTAAACGTTGCATTTCGTTTCAGCCTAAGTCTTGGGAAACCCAAGATTTCCCAAACCCTTAACATACATCACAGGTTGGCATAGCTCTTTGACGGCGATGACGCATTGGCAATATTGCCAAATATACTGCTGCCATGACTCTGTGTCACGATCGTGAATTGAAGCTCGGAGGGTCATCCGGCGGAGGGCCCCTCCCACGGATGCGGTAGAGCTCGTCCTTCAGGGCGTCATCCAGGGCCCGCCATAATCACGCCGAACATCGCCGAACACCGCCATACCATCCAGGTCCCGCCATAATCTCGCCGAACATCGCCGAACACCGCCATAACATCGCCGAACACCGCCATAACATCGCCATAACATCGCCGAACACCCGAACATCGCCGAACACC
>JAABUL010007672.1_pt1 | contig 11468 bp, 4 predicted proteins | sample 5559151 | NCBI WGS metagenome assembly JAABUL01 (sample SAMN10711876, study PRJNA513368) | rock metagenome | isolation source: Antarctica rocks | place: Antarctica: Victoria Land, Pudding Butte sud | reverse complement strand
AGTTAAAAAAACTTTTACAAATATCTAGATAATATTACAAATTATCTTAATACTTTAGCTAGCTTATTAAGAGAAAAAGAGATAAATCAAATTGTAGACAAATATAAGAAAGCGCTAGAAAGCGACATTACTATAGAAAGAAATATTTTCGACAAAATTAAACAACAACTAAGCAATATAAATCTATTTCAAAAGAAGATAAAGAAAACAAAAAAACATACAATACTTAATTAAACAAAATACTATAACAACTTATATTAAATTTATCTAAAAAACAAAGAAGAAATTAACTAATTCTCTAGAAAATCAAAATTATTAATTTAGTATAGAAAAAAAGTTCAACGCAAAAAAATACTTAAAACAAAAATTACAATATAAGAACAAAGAAAAGTTTAAATTTTTTGATAAAAAATATATTAAAAGAATACAATATATTAGTTTAATAACAACAACTAAACTTAATAATATACATATAATATTTTACTATATTAGTTAAAATTAATAATTGTTAATTTATTATAATAGTTGATTCTAATACAACAAATAATTTTATAATTAAAACTTTTATTAAAAAAAAAGTACTCTACTTAAAAGAAATCTAATATATACAATCTAGTAATTGTAGATAGAAATTTATTATTTAACAAAAATAGAAAAATAAATAAAAAAACAAAATTACTATTAATAGCTATTTAGCAATACTACAAGAAATTAATCTTTAATATAGTAGAAATAGCTATTTATAATATTGTTTTAGAAATATTTTAATTAAAACAACACAATTTAGAAGTTAATTAAAATATACAAGTACTTAGATTTGCGCAATATAACTACGTAATTTATATTTAATCTATATATCGACAACGTTCAATAATAAATAAGAAATTAAATCAAAAAACAATTGCAAATAGCAAACTTATATTTTTGCAAAAAAACAATCTAATAAAGTTCGACTCAACAAATGTTAACAAAAATTAGTCGAATTATAAAATTAAAATAAATAAATAAAATTACAAATTTTCTAAAAATCTTAAACTATCTAATATAGCAAAGAAATTGCTAAAATACATATTACAAATATACAACAATTAGAAATATCTATTTTAAGAAAAAAAAAAACAATTTTTTTTTCTAAATATTAATTGTAAAATTACAAAATTAAACTTAAATTAGACAAGCAATTTATATTTGAATCTATATATATTTTATTCAAGAAAAAACTCAAAGTATTTCGCGAATATCTAATAGAAAATAAAAATAAAATTTATTAAAAAATTTCAATTATAAATAGAATATTTGATTCTTTTTGTATTAAAAAAAAAATAGAATTTTTTATCTATATATCGATTATCAAAAACTAAATAATATTATAGTTAAAAATTAATATTTATTATTTAATATTAGCAAGCTTTAAAATCGACTATTTAAAGTAAAATATTTTATCAAATTGAATTTATAAAAAGCGTACAATTAAATTAGAATAAAAATAGAAAAAAAGTAAAAAACAATTTTTCGTATATAGTATAAATTATATAAATACACAATAATATTATTCGAACTTACAAATACTTTAACAATATATTAGAAAATAATTAATAATATACTACAACAATATCTAAATCAATTTGTTATAATATATTTGAACAATATTATAATTTACTTAAAAATTTTAAAAAAGTATATTAGTTATATTTTTAAAATATTAAAATATCTAAATATAAAAAATTTATATTTTAAGTTAAAGAAATACAAATTTTATTAAGAGAATTTTTTTTTTGAATTTGTTGTTAAACAATATAAAGTGCGTATAAATTTCGAAAAATTATAAACAATTAAAAAATAAAAACTATTAACAAATATTAAAAAAATATAATTTTTTTAAATTTTATAAACTACAATAAGAAGTTTATTAAAAACTACTTAGCAAACATAATATTATTAACAAATTTTACAAAAAAAAATACATTATAATTATAGAAATTTGCAAAAAAGAAATTATTTCAAAATTTTAAACTAAAATATTTAAAGAAATTAATATTAAAAATATATAATTTATAGTTGTTAAACAAAATTAAAATCGACATATTAAATTTAGCTATCAAAATATATTTTAGTTAAAAATATAAAAATTTATAGTATTTAATAATATATTTTTCGAGAAAACTTTTGTCAATTAAATAGAACTATAATATTTATAATAAAAAACTACTTGCTATAGTAGTTTTCTTAAAATTATAAAAAGTATATATAGAAAAATTATTCGAATTTACAATTCTTATAGACTACAAAAATTTTGTATATTTTACTACTATTAAGCAACTTAATAGAAAACAAATATAATAATTAGAAAAACTTAAATAATACAAGTTTAAAATACAATATATCTTAGACAAAAATAATAGCATAGCAAACATACTTAATAGAAAAAATAATTATATAAAAACAAAAAAATTGTTTAATTATAATATATTTAAAATTAACAAAAACGAATTATTATTAGCAAACAAATACAAGTTAAATACAATATTATAAATACTTTAAAACAATATAGAAGAATTTTTAATAAAAAAAGAAAAACTTTAGATATTTATCGACAAAATCGACAAATATATAAAAGAGCACTATAACAAATTATTGCAAAAATATTTGAAAGTAACAAAAATTTTTAAATTTTTATATTAGTATTGTTAGTTTTTACAAATAAAACAAGTTGTCGAGATATATATTAAACAATATTTTAGCTATTAGTAGAACAAATATAATATATATACAAACTATAACAAAATTCAATATTAGAAACTATCTAAATTGCTATAAAATAAAATTATAATAGACTTTATTACTAAGTTGTTCAAGTCGACAAATTTAGCAACTAAAAATAGATATAATTCGATACTAATAATAGTTAATAAATTTATCAAGTACTTATATATTATCGCATACAAAGAGAAATTTATAGTAGAACAACTAAAATATATTATATTAAATCGATTTATACAATATTATAATATACTTAAGAGACTAATTAGTAACAAAAACAAAATCTTTATATCTAACTATTAAAAAATATTTCTTTTAATATTAGATACAAGACTTCAAATATCTATTGTCTATTATTCGATTATAAATAGTTAAATAAAACAAACAAATTAGAGTCTTAAACAATATCTAAAATACTATATTAACAATACTTAAAGTAATTAAATATTACTTTTATCTATAATACAACTAATACTTAATACAAAGATTTCGAATATTACTAAAATAATTTTATTTTTTGTTAACTATAGCAAGAAATTAAATTTTTTTAAAAAAAACGCACGTATTTGTTTGCGCAATTAGCTATCGAAAAAATAGCAATATTAAAAAAGATACACAACAATATCTCGAAAATATAGAAAAAATTAATCAAATATTAAAATAGAAAACAAAAAACAACATTTTAACTAAAAAAGAAAAATAAAATATATCTTTTTACAAAAAATCTTAAAACAAGAAAATTAAACAAGAAATTAAATTATATTAAAATCGAATTGTTTTTTGTTAAAAAAATTAAAAAATCAATTAATTACAAACTCGATTTATTCAAAAATATTAAAATATTTTTAATATTTTATATTTTATTGTTAAAGTTAGCAAACTTAATTATATTTTTATAGAATATATTTTATTTCTATTTGCAAAAAAAAAATCAATTCGAAATTAAGAAAATTTTATAATAAAAAAATTAAAAGTATCTAATTAAATAAAAAGAATATTCTATCTTAGAAAATATATAAAAATTAGAGAAAAATCTTAGTTGTTATTAGAATTTTCTAAAAAAGTTTTATTAAAACAAAATATAGAAACAATATTTTAATTTTAATTAGTCGAAAATTAAAACTATTTAAACAATATATTAAACAACAATTCGAAAAATTTTGTAACAAATTCGACAAAATATATTTTATTTATTTTTAGATTATTAATATTTTTCTATTCTATTACAATTATTTCTTTCTTCTTATTCTTTAGAAAATTTAATTGTTTTTTTAGTCGACTTAGTTTTGCACACGTATCGCGTACTTCTTTCTTTAAGCGCATTTGTTTTTTATAAATTTGTTTAATTAATATAGAAGAAATTGTCAAATTACAATTACAATTAGATTGCACACATTCTATATACTTTTCAAAATTATTATTTATACAATAGATCTTATTAGATATTGTACAATTACAACAAGAATATATTGCTAAAGATACTAAATTTAGAGCGTTAAGAAAAAAAAGATTTAACAAAAAAAATTTCTAATATTAATATTTCTAGAAAATATAGTAGAAAAATATTAGATTTCGAAACAAAAACTCTAAAAAAAAATAGTACTACAAACTTATTTGAGTTATATTAGTAATTTAGATTCTATATCTTTAGAATAAATCTACTATTATATTCGACACGCTTAAGAAACAAGCAATCTAAATATAATATTCGATATATTCGACAAGCAAGTATTGCAAACAACTATACTTGTTATATTCGACAAACAAACAAAACAAGCAATTAATATTTTTTTAGTATATAGAAACTAGAATACGACTCTTTTATAGATTGTGTTCAATTTATTATAGATTTTTATTTATTGTTATTTTGATTTATTAAATCTCTCTCAAAATTTATTAAATATAGAAATTGTCTATAGTTGCAAACTCTTGTTATCAAGTAATTGCTTATATTGTCTAAAAACGTCTACAAATTTCTCCGAAAATACAATCTACTCTAATATCTTTGTAGAAAGTATTAGCGTAACACAAAATTACTATATAAATCTATCTTATCTGCTCGGAACGTAATCTAACAACGAAATAGCTTGAGCAAAATCTATTGTATTATTACATCAGGAAACTAGAACTCTATCGAACAAAACTTGAAGACAATATCGACAATAATATCAAGCTTAAGTATCTAAATCTGCTAATAGAGTATATATGTGCTATCTATATTTCGACTTTATTCTATTTTGCATTGCTTTTCAAAAATCGCGAGATTATATACAACTTGCTCTAAACTCTGTTTAAGTTAAATATAAAGATCTATACGATTGTTCTCGACGCAGAAAAGCTAGCTTGTTGTCGATATAACTCGGGCAAGAAGAGAACAACAAGCATCGGAATATTATATTTTTATGTAAAATGTTGCCTGTTAGACTTTAACAGATAGATGTTTGGCAAAGTGTCGACAACACTAGAAATCGGAAAATTCCAAAAGACGAAACGAGTTAATAGACTCGAGATCTTTTTACTCGAGTTTTATACGTATCGAAAAGAAATAAGAGAATACTTTGTAAGATATAATCGACAATTTGTCTCTTTTACGAGTCAACATTATGTTCGATATTGTAGCAATATCTTCTATATAGAGAAGAGCGAATACGTCGAAGTCTCTGTAAACAGTCGCATTATAATTGATATAATTTTTTTTCGCAAAATCAATTCTAACTATATTCGACTATATATTAACAAACTAACTAGATCGAGCTCGTTAATCAATATCTATATTTTTTTCTCCAATAACATCAAAGCAGAAAAAATCAAAATTAACAATCTTAATACAATAGCTATAAGCGAAAGCGATCTTATAATCTGTAGCTAGACAATTTATAGATAGAGCTTTAACAATAAACGATAATATAAGTCTTCTTTTCTGAAACAATATACAAGATAGAACTTGCGCTAATAATAGAAAGTAGAATTTGTAATTAACAATATTACGAATATTGTTTAAAATCTATTTTCTTTCGACAATCTTGTTATTTCTACTACAAAAAAGAAGATTATTATTGCTTTTGCAAAAATTTATATATTTTGTATATTCGACGATATAATCGACAACTTTGTAGAGAGAAAGAGTCAAAAATTAATAATGTTTTTGCAGTATAAATATCGATTTGTTGTTCTCTATTATAGACTAATATATACTTCTAGTGAATTTTCTAGAGTAGACAAGATCTTAACTGTAGAAGAATTGTTCAAATATCTTGAGAGATTATTCTACGCAATAAGTCTTACTCTTTTTTGTTTATTTAATTCTTTTAACTATTTAGATATCGATCGAAGAACTTGACTAGAACGCAAAGATGCTCGAAAAACAACTATTGATTATCTTTTGCATTGTCTATTACTAGAAGACTATTTTTTTTCTCGATAAAGTTGACGTGTTTGTGCAATTACGCTTTTTTGTCAATCTATATAACGCTCTTGTGTCGATATTTTTGCGTATACTTGAGTACTATCGAGAGATTATAATTTTTATAATTAATTGCGTTAAAAATATTAACAATACAATTTAGAGCAAAATCTTTGTAACATTGCATTACAAATTCTTGAAATTAAATATAAGAAAAACAATATGGAAAAGCTTCTTGAAAAAGACAACAATAGTTAAAAGTCAAGTCAAATATACATTTGTTAATCTCGATTAACTATCTAGAAAAGAAGTAAATAATTAATAATTTTTTTGTTAAACTATTATATATAACATCGCGCTAATCGATTCTTAATATAGATCAAAAATATAATAAGTATTGCTTATACTCTTGCTATTAATAAGATAATACTATTGTTGCGATTGCATTTAAAAATTGTTATCAAATTTAATAGAAAATTTTAGAAAAATTACAACAATATCGATTAAATAACTAACAAAGTATTTTATTTCTAGTATTGTTAACATAGCTTGTACTTGAGTTCTTAAAAAAAATACTTAAATAATCTATTTTTATATTTAAGAGATAATCGAGACAAGCAAAAACTTTATTTGCAAATTGTATACAATAAATGTTATAAAAAGTATATTTCAATAATCTAATTACGCACAAAATTAAATTGTTTGTAAGTTTTTATTTACTATTAATTCTTGATTCTAGATAGCACAAAATATAATAGAAGATTTAATATTATAATATATAAAAATTATTTAAAAATACTTTATTTTACTTTTCTTATATAATATTGTTTAATATTAACAATTTTATCAAAAATGTTTGTATATTATTTGCTCAATTTGTTTTCTATAAATTAATTTTTTAAATTTTTACAAAATTCTATTTATATTAAATACAAAATTAAATTAGTACAAAGAAAAACAATTCGAGATTATATCGATAGATATAATTGTATTAAGCAATACTTTAATAGTTATAAATTCTATTGTATTTGTTTAATATTGTTTCAAAAATTATATTACAACTTTTGAATTTTAATTTTCTTGCTATTCTTTGTCTAAATTAATAGATTCAAAACTATTGATAATTTATTAACTATTTTGTTTGTTATATTTTTTTTAGCTACAATTTAAATTCAAAATATAATTTTTTTTATATATATTTTAAATTTATAATTAGTTTAAATCTTACAATTAAATTTCGTATATAAAATTGTAGAGTCTCTTGTAGATTAATATATACAATATATAATTGTTTTGTTGAAATCGAAATATTTAAAATAGAATTTGCGTTAACATTTTAATCTATAAAATGTTGCAAAAAATCTATTATTTTAAACAAACTTTATTGTAATTAGATTGCGAAAAATTTAGTTTTTAATATTAAAATAGTAATTTGCTATCTTCTCTTTATAAGCAAACAAATATATTTGAGAGTATTTTAATTTAGAAAGATATCTAATTTTATTAAATACAATACAAGAATATTGTTATATTTAAGAGTATTTTAAATAGATTAAATATTCGATTTTATTAGATATAGAGCAAAACAATATTTGATAAAATTTAATTTTAGAATAGATTTTGCAAAATCAATATATAATTATATTAAGTAGATTTTTTAAATTTTAAAAGAAGTCTTTGTTAAAATTTATCTCGATTTTATTTAAATTTTTATTAATTAAATTTTTCTCTTTTGTTGTTAAAAGATTTGTTGATTAATTATTAGATTTGTATTTATTATTTAAACAAATAATTTTTGCGTTAGTTTAAGAACTTATAAAGTCGATAATCTTTTGCTAAATATATAGTTAGTCTATTCTTCAGAAATATTTCGAAATTAGACTAAGACAAAAACAAAACAAAAAATTCAAATTGTAAAAGATTTTTAAAATTAGCTTGTTCGAAATAGTTGTCAAAAAGAGTTAAATTTAATATATTGACTTTAAATTTTGTTAATTAATAAAGATTTAATTTTTAAAACTTTATTCAAACATATTAATGTATAGAATATTGGTATCGAATCTAACTTAAGTAATATAGCAAAAAGATCTACAAGATAGTCGATCTCTTTATTTTACAAAAATTTATTTAGTTTGTCGATATATAATAGAATCTTGTTATTATTTATTGAGAAAATATATTAATATTAATCTATAATAAACACTTAAATAAAGTACGAGAGATTTTTGTGTAAATAGTAATAAAAACACTTGAATGTTTTTGAGTTCAAGAAGAGAATAAACTTCAAAATCGAGAATAGAGTTGAGCGATCGTAAGAAATTTGTAACTAATAAGTAGTTATAAGCAACTAATAATAACTTTCGCTCAATTTTTTTATATTAGCTCTATTTGTACTATTTCAAACTCTCGAGACAAGAAGAGAAAATAAAATATAATACGTGTCTTTGTTATATATATTTGATAATATCAATCTGTAAAAGCTTAGTTAAAACATTCTTGAATCTATTGGTATGCACATCGATAAATGTCTCTCCGCGATAGTCTCGCTAATAGATAGCAAAATGGAATTAGAAATTTGTACTATCAACTTGATATCTAATGTCTGTTCCTGTGTCGCGAGACGCATCTTGTCGCGAGACAAATTATAGATACTTTGATTTCAAGTAACTCTAGTTTGTAAACGCATAGAAATCTCTTGTAGTATTGTATTAATCTTATAATGCAATCAATTCTAAATAGTTTTGTAACTAGCTACTGGAAAATTACATTCTTATTGTTGTCGATCTTCTAATTTATGGCGAGTCTTATTTTTATAGTATAATTGTGCTTATTTGTTACAGTTCTACTATTAAGCTTTTGATATTATTAGAACTTATAAGTTGTCTTTGTTCGAGTCTTAGAATTCTATAGAGAGACTAAGAAGTTATTATTAGTTTTGTAACAATTGTAAGAGACTATATAATACAATCTTATTATATCGATTAATATCTTCAATTACGCGATCAAGAATTCTTTGTTAGAGTAAGAAAACTCGACACATCTTATATAAAAAATATGTTGTATTTTATCTTAATAAATAAGCGCAATCTTAATTGTAACTAAAGTCTATAACTACGAATTTTCTCGTTTGTTATTAAGTTCGAAAAATCGAACAATTATTCTTATAATCGCGACTAAAACTACTGAAATTTTAATATTAATACAATACTTTTTTACTTCTAATATTGCAATCTACTCTATAGCTTCTTTTCTTTCTCTACTTTGTAATCGATTTTTTAGTACTTGCGTCAATTTTGATTTATCGCGTCTTAAGTTTTATCGATCTCGATTAACTTTACTCTTTTTTATTTTTGTATTGCGCTTTTGTTGTATCTTAACAATATTTTTGTAACTTAAAATCTTTGTAGTATCTACTACAATTGTTTTGATTAATCTACGAGTAGCTTTTTTGTTGTTTTGCTCAAATAGTATTGCGTTCTCGTTTAAGAAAATCGCGAGATTAGAGAAAATTTTGCTTTGTAGCATTTGTTATCTTTCAATATCTTGCGCAAGATTACTATCGATTGTTTCTTTTTATATAATACTCTTCTTAGTATTTGTACGCACAAATTTAAGAGCATTTGAGATTGTAGAAATTTGGAGAGATTGTATTGATAATAGAGAAACATCTATTTTAATAATAGTAACAATTAAATTTCTCGCAACATCGCGCTTCGGATTGAAAGACCGAAATTCTATCTTAGATTAGTTAAAAATAATATTTCGATACTCAAGCTATTTTCTATAGAATAGTCGAATCTGTCAAGAGCTGCTAGATAATTATTTGTTGATATAATTATAGACTTGATTGTAATAATAAGTTAGTTTTGATATTTGGCACAATTATTGTTCTCTATAACAAGTTAGTCTATTATCTCTATATATATTACTTCCTGCAAGTGTTTGCAACGCGCGAATATCTCGCAGATACTTTTGATACAATTGGTTTAGATTCTGTTCCGTTACATTCTCTTTGCTAGATCTTATACATAATTTCAATTTATTGACTTGCTAGATTGACATTCAAGCAATATCAAGTCTTTGTCTTGCTTTGCACTTCGTTTTGCTTTTAATTAAGCTAACATTTTAGTTAGAATGTTCGATTGACATTTTATATTAACGCTATACAATTATCGACTATTAATAGAAACTTGATCGAACGAAATGCTAGATATTAATCGAATTGATTTTATCAAGTTTTTTGATAGCAAAGATGCCAGAGATTATTTACTAGAAAATAAGAGAGTAAAGTATAAGACTTATAGATTAAGAATATGTTTGTATTAACGAAAAACAATATTGTTCTTGTACACAACTTAAGAGAACATTTATTTTAGACATAAGCGAGCAATTTATGTGCAAGCGACGATTGCGCAGTCGGCTTGTCGAGTTAACATCAATATATTAGATTCTTTTTTAAATCTACAACTCTCTCTTTGAAAAATAATAGTTGTCAAAAACTTGCAATCTTACGATTGCAATAGATTTTCTAATTTAGAGAATATCTTGTTAAGAATGTTTCTTAAGCAAGAGTGTAGATATATAGATACTGTTGAAGCTAATAAGATGCGACTGTCTCCTGCGAGACTCTTACCCGATTAGACTAGCGTCTTGGCAGTCTCGTGTATATTAGATCTCTTATATTATAGATTTTATAGACAAGCAATAGATACATAATTGCACTATATTATTTGCTTCAAATAGTTATAAGTTTGAAACAACTTTATTGAACAAGCGTTTCGATTATATTGAATACTGAAGTATTATCAATAATTCAATTGATTTGTAAAAAGAATATATAAGACAATTACACGTCGAGAGAATCTATCTCGAATGTAAATCGATATTTATAGTTTCTATACTATTCTTCTTATATTTACGAATCTTGAACGTTATCGCAATATAAATAAAGACAACAATAAATTGTTCAAATAGATATTTGCAAAACTAATAGAATTGTCGGTATAATCGAATTGATTTAAAAATATAAAGTTTGTTCTATTTGATACAAATTTGTAAAAAAACATCAATAATAATAGATCGAAATCTACGTCAAATGCAAACAAAATAAATAAATAAAAATCTTATAATACAAAAATACGCGAAAAAATAGATCTTATATATAATAAGATTGTTTAATTGCAATTTAAATCTATCTAAATCGCAAAAAAAATATAGAATTATCTTAAAAAAATTAGTATCTCCGACGATTAAAGCAACAAATAGAAGTTAATAAACAAAATAGAAAGTCTATTATTTGTTAAAT
>JAABUL010007671.1_pt1 | contig 11468 bp, 12 predicted proteins | sample 5559151 | NCBI WGS metagenome assembly JAABUL01 (sample SAMN10711876, study PRJNA513368) | rock metagenome | isolation source: Antarctica rocks | place: Antarctica: Victoria Land, Pudding Butte sud | reverse complement strand
ACATTCTCGCGGTCGTCCAGCGCTGCGTCGCCGCCGGTTGCCGCCTCAACCGCCGCAAAAAGCACCCTAACACCTATCAACTCCTCCTTGAGCCCTCCTTGGCAGGATTAGCTTGATGCAAGTGGGTCGGCGTCACCCCTACCCCGTGGCGTGGTGTCTCCATGAAGGGATGGTCGTCCCATCCACCCCGTGGCCTTCACAGCACATAATTACTGTACTCCCCCCACTAATCACCCCTACGGGCGCGCTATGGCTCGGACGCGCTCACGTTTGATACTGATGGGTGCGCCCTTTAACGGGCGAAGGAGGTGTTCATAAAGGACCGTGTATGAGCAATGGCACGAGGGGTGAGCGGCCTGCGTCGGGGAGTGGCACTCTCCGGGGTGGGAAGCCCGCTGACAACGTATCCACTGGGTCGAGCCGAACGAGCCACGGGGCGACCCCTGCAACCTATGCTGACGACGAGCGCTTCGGCGCGACAGAAACGTGCAACAGGTCGTACATCAAGACGGGTGAAACGGCTGAGACACCCGAACCAAAATGGTACGGCGGCGGCCCTGGGGGCGCCATCGTCTCCCAGGGATTGCTCCTTCGACCGCCCGGCAGAGAGCACGCAGCGACGGGTTGCTAAACCATCTTCGTCTGGAACGGGGGGACTCTCACACCGCTTTGCCCCGTGAGGGGCCGCGAGAAGGCCAGCGTGCGGGAGAGAGGGCGGAGGCGGCCGTCGTCGCCGCAACGGGCGTCGGTGGTCCTGGTTACCATGACTTGAGCTGCTTGCCCAGGCTCTCGTCAGACCAGGCGGCGTAGATCTCGCTGGTCACGATACTCTCGTGCCCGAGCATCTTCTGGGTGGGGCGCAGGTTCCCGTTATTCTCCCGCGTCAAGCGCGTGCCCGCGTAGTGGCGCAGCGAGTGGACACCCAGCGGTGTCACGCCGGCGCGGCGCGCCAGCGCGCGCAGACGATACCACACAGCGAGCCGATCTTTGTAGGGCAGGACGCGCGCGCCACCCTCACCCGGCGCGCCGCCGACCCCCTCACCTGGCGCGCGCGCCGACCGTCCCAGTTCGGAGGCGAGCGACGTGGAGAGGGGCACGGTGCGCTTCTTCCCGCCCTTGCCGCTCTGCACGACCAAGCGCTGGCGCGCGAGATCCACGTCGGCCCACCGCAGGGCCACCATCTCCGAGACGCGCAGTCCGGCGTGCGCCCCGAGCAGGACGACGACGCGGTCCGGCCCGTCGGCGTGCGCCAGGAGCGCCGTTACCTCCGCGTCGCTGTACGGCTGACGCTTCTCCCAGCGCGGCACGGGATCGGGCGCCGGGTGCAGGTCCTTGAAGGGATCGGCGGTGGTGGCGCCCGCGCCGCGCAGCGCGGCATAGAGGGCGCGGGCGCCCGCGAGATAGACGCGCACGGTCGACGGGGCACAGCCGGTCGCCTCCAGCCCGCGCAGCCAGCTCGTCCCGGCCTCGCGGGCGGGGTGCAGGAGGTTCTCGCCGGCCCAGGCGTCGAGGAGCGCCGTCCCCTTTGCCTTCCCGTCCCTCTTCTTTATCGCCGGGGGCGCGCCGCCTGCCGCGGACCGCCGAGGGAGGAGGGCCTCGCGGTAGGAGCGGAGGGTGCGCAGGCCGACCGTGGCCCCTTTGCGACCGTGGAGGATGAGCCAGGTCTGGGTCAACTCCCAGAGGGCTGGCGCGTCGTGGTCGTGCGCCGCTTCCATGGCCGTGCGCTTCTGTGTGGCGTCGCCCAGCGCCGCCCAGGTCTGGGCACGCGCGCGGGCGTCATCGCTCCGATAAGGGACAATCGCCGTCGAGATTTCGTCCATCAGTCGGTCATCTCCTCCTCCGTCTAGAATGGGCGATGTGGCCGCGAGGGTAAAGAGGCTCGTAGATCGTCAGGGTTGTTGCGATGGGCCATGGGCAATCTCTTTCTTGAACAACACACACTCCCATTGGCCACCGAAGATAGCGCGGCCCACGTCGTGGAATCCGCAGCTCAGATAGAGTTGTCGCGCCGCGCTGCGATCGACAGAGGTGTCGGTTCCAGCACGCGATAGCTCAACGCGCGCGCACGTTTTTCTAGGGCCCGCATGAGCGCGCGCCCGAACCTGCGTCCGTGATGGGCATGATGCACGCGCCCGCGCTTGACGTACGCGCGCTCGGGGTCGACCCGCTCGATGCCGCTTATGGCCACGAGTTGGTCATCGAGGACACCGACCAGGAGCTCGCCGCCCTGTCGCAGGTCGGTGTCCTCGATACGGTGGACGTCGCCATAGGCGGGGTCATCCGCGACGACGGGTGGGATACGATCGGGCGCGTCGGCGCGCTCGGCCACGTGGTGCAGCGCCCAGACGGCGGCGTGGTCCGTCGCGCGGTACCGTCTGATCGTCAATGCGTCGCCCATCGTCTGTCCTCTCCTGTCCGCTCACGGCCGCTTCGCCCCATCCACCCTATGGTCGCACAAGGGGTCGCTAGGTGTCAACCTAATAGCTCTTAGGTTGAATCGGCGCGCGACCTGGCCGCGCCCAGGTCGGCGGCTCTGCCCCGACGATGAGGGCGTCAGACGGCGGCAGGGACAACCTGCGGTAGCCACGCGATGACGTCGAGTCGGCGCGCAAAATGCAGGAGGGGGGACGTGGGGGGTAACACCAGGCGCAGCGGATTGACCATGGTATGACACACGATCTCAGCCTCGGCTGGCTGGAGGGGCCAGCGTGTGTGGTCGATGTCGGCGCGTCAGATCGTCTGCGTCCCGGCCGCGCTATAGAGACAGTAGCGCTCGGTCAACCAGGCGTCGATCGACCCGTCCGTGCTGTGGCTCACAGGGCCGGTCGGCCGGTACCGCGCGGTGAAGGCGGCCGGTGGCGCTCCGTGGTGCGTGCGCGTGCTCGCATAAGCCACGGCGCCGCCGCTCCGCGCGGTGGACATCGCCGCGTCGTAGTGTCGTAGTGTGGACATCGCCGCGTCGTAGTGTCGTCGTAGGGTAAGCGGAAACCGAGGCGCGCCGCGCGGACCGCCAGCGGGTTCGCGGCATCCAGACTGAAGAAGTAGACGCCGGCCTTCCCCTCTGTCGTCACGTACGTCCGCACATTCAGTTCCGGGAACGTCGTGGTCCCTGGTAGTGGCGGCAGGAACCGGGCATGGACCCCGGCCATGGTGAAGGGGACGACCCCCAACCAGGCCCATCCGTCAAACGTGTCCAGCGTCAGACCGGGGGGGATCAGCGGACGCAATACGGCCGCGGGGAGGGGCCAGTGCATGAACAGGAGAGCCTGCCACTGCATCGCCAGGACCGCCGGCCACGACGGCTCCGGCCACGGGCGATCGGTGCGGTCCGCTCTCATCGCTGTTCCCTCCCCACGGACGCTACGTCGTCCCCACGGTCGATGACGTGCGCAACCACGTCTGGTGAAGTGTACCTGTCCCCGCCGCGCGGCGGCGGGCGCACTGGCGGTGTGACAGGTGCTGATAGCGCCGCGTCACGCGGCCTGTCGAGAGGCCTCGCGTATCCCTGGTCAATCGCGCATTGCCACGTCTCCACCGCCGACGATCACGCCGCGCCTGCGACGTCGGCAGTGCACCAACGCCTACGACCTACGCCCGTTCTTCGCGGCCGTTGAAGGCCTCGCCCGGCTGGACGGCCTCTGACGACGCGACGCCGGCGACCTCCCCCACCACCCGCGCCCACCGCCCCACCGCCCCCCCGCGGCCCGCGACACCGAGGCGTGCACGGGGGGGACAGGTGCCCAGAACGAGAAGCCAGACCAGTACGCGGAACGGAAGTCACTATGTGCAGAAAGGGAGCGCACGGAACCCGCATACACCGCGACGGACGGCGCAGCGGCTGGCCCCTGTAGGGGTGAAGCATGCGGCGGGGGGAGGGTGAAGAATCTGTCGGGGGGAGGGTGAAGAATCCTTCACCCCAAGGAAACCCAATCGAAATTGACTCTTTCGATCTCGATTCGATACCCCCTACCCCCGCTAAAGCGACACTGACGACGATCAGCGACGATGTCCAGCCAATGGGCGACGCGGACCTGGACGACCAGGCGCTCGCGGCCGCGAGCGCCGCCCTGAGCGCGGAGTTGGGGGACGACGCGCCGCGCTCAAGTCTCGGCCGCGCCCGCAACCTGTGCCGCGACGCCGGTGTGTCGCCCGCGCGGTTCCTGCGGTTACTCGACGAGGCGGCCGCCCGGACGCGCGACCGCCAGGCCAGCATCGTCAAGCGCCGGCGCGACGGCCAGGCCCCCAACGGCATGCCCTACCTCTTTGCCGTCCTGACCGACCTCCTGCACCCGGCGCCGCCCCGCACGCGCGACAGCGGATCGCCTACGGATCGCCCGCGATCTAACCAGCCCGATCGTCGACGCCGCCGGCGTGATGACGGCCGCGGTGAAGCCGTCAACTCTTACGCCGCGTGGTCTGACAGCCCCGCGCGCCTGCCCATCGTCGAAGAGCACCCGGTGTGGCACGCGGTCCTCACCGAGCTAGCCCAGGTGCTCACCGTCGAGAACTTCAACGCGTGGTTAGCCCCCACCTATGCCGTGGACCAGGAGGGGGAGGTGCTGCGCGTGGCCGTCCCCGCCGCCTTCAACAAGACGTGGTTGGAGCACAAGCTGACCGGCAAGGTCATGGGCGCGTTGCACACGATCGCCGCCGCCCGCGGCGACGGACGCGTCGAGCGCGTGGAGTACGTCGTCGCAGGGGCCGCGTGAGCGCGTCGGCGTGCGGGCAGCGGCGATCGTGTGCAACGCGCCCATGCGTCGCATCTATGCATCCCGGCAGCCTGTGTTGTATCCTACAGACGACACGGGACAGGGACACAAGGAGAGGGAGGGCGTTGATGACGCAGGAGGAGGCGCGGCCGCGCGTGGTGGACCCGACGGGGGTGCCGGGCCTAGACGCGGTGCTTGGCGGGGGCTTGCCCCAGGGGGCGCTCGCCCTGGTGATGGGTCCCCCCGGCAGCGGCAAGACCACCCTGGCCCTCCAGATCGCCTTCGCGGCCGCACGCGCCGCGCGGCGCGTGGTGGTGGTCACGACCTACTCGGAATCCAACACGAAGCTGCTGAACCATCTGCGCACGCTCGCCTTCTTCGACGAGGCGGTGATCGGGGACGCCCTGGAGGTCCTGTCCCTCCAGCAGTACCTCGTCGCGGGGCTGGAGGCCACGTCCGAGACGGTGGTAGCGGAGGCGCGGCGACGCCGGCAGATCCTGGTCGTGCTCGACGGCTTCCGGGGGGTGCAGGCGCGCGACCCGGCGGCGGGGCGTGGCTTCCTGTATGACCTGAGCACGGGGCTGAGTCTGCGGGGGCGACGACGCTGATCACGGCCGAGGCGGAGCCGCGGGACGCGGCGCTCTTCCCCGAGGCGACGACGGCCGACGTGCTCGTGGGCCTGCACTACGGGCTCGACGGGGCGCGGCCTCGAGGCGATCAAAGTGCGCGGGGCGGCGCCGCTGCTGGGGCTGCATGGCCTGATGCTGGGCGCGGCGGGGGTGGTCGTTTCGCCGCGCCTGGAGGCCCGTGTCGTGGCGGCCGCGCGGGAGGCGGAGCACGTCACGGGCAAGAGGGAGCAACAGGGGATCGCGCGCGATCACCAACACCTTAAAGGGCGGACGCGGAGCATGCGCGGCTTCCAACAGATCGCATGCGCGCGGGTGGTCTGCGACGGACACAGCTTCATACGCACCCTGCGTGACGGCTTCTACCGCTTGAGTGAGCCGGCCGGTGACCCGCGTATCCCCCAAGCTCCGCGCCTCGCCCGCGCCTGAGACGATCTCACGCGGATCCTTGCCGCGGCCTAGCTGTCCCGGTCAACCGCCTACGACGACGCCTTCGGATCAGCATGGGGCTTCTGACCTCAGCACACCCCAACGACACCGTCTGGCAAGCTTCTTGGCCGCGCCCCGTGGTCTACGACCCCCTGTTTGGGAGTCGGAGCGACAAACGGACGATGAAGCGCGTGTCGCCGGGCACCGATTCGAGTGATAGGTCGCCGCCGTGACGCTCCACCACGATGCGCCGTGCGATGTCCAGCCCCAGCCCGGTGCCTTTGCCAGGTTCCTTTGTCGTGAAGAAGGGATCGAAGATGCGGCGCCGGATGTGCTCCGGCACGCCCGGTCCAGAGTCGGCGATCTCGATCCTGACACCGTCGCCATCTCGCGCGGTGCGCATGCGGATGGTGCCGCTGCCGCCCATGGCGTCGACGGCGTTGTCCACGAGATTGAGCCAGACTTGATTGAGCTGGCTGCCGTACGCCTCGACACGTGGCAGCGCTGGGTCGTACTCTTTCACCACCGCGACACCCTGCTTGAGCTTGTGACTCAAGATGACCAGCGTATTGTTCAGGCCCTCGCGCAGATCGATCTCCTGGACAGGGGCGCGGTCCATATAGGCATACTCCTTGACCGCGCGCACGAGGTCAGAGATGCGTGTCGTCGCATCGTCGAGTTGATTGAGCAGACTTGATGCCGTCAGACTGGAGGTGATCCACTGGAGCGCGGGTCCCAGCGCAGCCGGCCCCACCATCTGCGCCGTGTGCTCCAGCCAGTCGAGGTCCAGCCCCCCGGCCACGAGCGTCGGAGCCAGCTTCCATCCATCGCCGAGTCCCTGATCCTGCAGCCAATCCGTGATCTCATCCTCGCGGTCTGTCACAGCGAGTGGATCAAGAGGGGGATTGTCCCGAGCCGTTTCCCCCACCTCCGTCTGGAGGGCGAAGACGGTCTGGAACTGATCCGGGGAGAGCCCGCTACCGGTGAGAGCCGAGATCCCGTCGCGCATCGCGCCCAATGTGGACCCGAGCTCGGCGCTGGCGCGTGCCGCAGCCGCGGCCGGGTTGTTCAGCTCGTGCGCCATTCCCGCCGCCATGGTGCCAAGTGCCACCAGTGACTCGCGCTCGCGCATCAGTGTGTCGACCGACGCCAAGGTCTGCATGAGACCGTCCAGCAAGTGCTTGCCCAACGGGAACCACGCCGAGAGCAAGCGGCCCAACTCGGGTGAGGAGAGCCGGAATACCCTGCTTGTTCGCAGCGCATGGGCCGTCGCCCGATACGTGCTGCCGGCGCCCTCTCCGAAAGCGCGGAAGCCCCCCACCCACACGCCCTTGCGGTCGATGGTCATCAGCTTTATCTTCTGACCCGGCACATGCTGGTTGAATTCCAACGCGCCGTCCAACAACATCCAGAGTGCGTCGGCCGGCTCACCCTCGTGCCAGAGAGTGTCGCCTGCCGCGAAGTAAACCACCGCGCCGGCTGCCACCAGCTCCTGTAACTGCGCCTCGGTGAGTTGCGCAAAGAGAAAGGTCTCTCGAAGCTCCTCCGTCAGGATCATGGCTTTGCCAGGTACTGGTGGACCAGAGAGACCGCCATGGCGCCCTCGCCGACTGCGGCCGCCACTCTCTTCGCGTAGGAGTGGCGGACGTCACCTGCCACGAACACGCCCGGAACGCTGGTCTCGAGCGGGAAGGGGTCCCGGTCCAGAGGCCAATCGCGTCGCCGAGACCCTCCTTCCATCAGGTCGAGACCCGAGAGGATGAATCCTCTGTCGTCGCGCGCCACCGCTCCTCCCACCCAGTCAGTGCGCGGTTGGGCGCCGATGAAGATGAATAGAAAGTTCGTGGGAACCTCCTCCTGCCTGCCCGTCGCACGGTCGGCAATCGTAATGTGCTCAAGATGGTCTTCTCCGCGCGCCGCCACAACCTCCGCCTGCCCGCGGATGTGGATGTTGGGCAGGCCTCGGATCTGGTCGATGAGGTACTGCGACATTCCCTGCTCCAGCGTGTCACCCCGGACGAGCAAGGTCACGCTGCGCGCAAATTGTGCGCAGTACACGGCGGCCTGCCCTGCCGAATTGGCGCCGCCGACGATGTACACATCGGCGCCCGCGGTATTCCGTACCTCGGTCGTCGCCGCGCCATAGTAGATGCCCCGACCGGCGAGAGCGTCGACGCCGGGGGCGGCGAGCCGTCGGTACGAGACGCCGGTGGCGATGATGACCGCGTGGGCGCTCAGCTCGGTTCCATTGCTCGCCCGCACCACCTGCACCGAGCCGCGGCAGTCAAGCTCACGAACTTCGTTCACGGTGATCAGCTCGGCGCCAAGGCGCTGCGCCTGCGCAATGGCCCGCCGCGCGAGATCGCCGCCGCTGAGGCCCGCGGGGAAACCGAGGTAGTTCTCGATGCGCGAGCTCTGGGCGGCCTGTCCGCCCGCGGCATGGGCCTCCACGAGGACGGTGCGAAGGCCCTCGGAGGCGCCGTAGACGGCGGCTGCCAGCCCGGCCGGCCCCCCACCGACGATGATGAGGTCGTAGAATGGCAAGTCCGCACGCGTGCGCAGCCCGATCTCCGCGGCCAGCTCCACATCGCTGGGTGATTCCAGTACCGCGCCGGACGGTGTTAGGACGATCGGCATGCGCTCCGGGGCTGCGGAGACGCCGGCGACCTCCAGTAACTGCTGGGCCTCAGGATCATCCTCGACATCCAACCACTGGTAGGGCACGAAGTGGCGCGCCAAAAAATCCTTCACCTCATGAGAGCGGGCCGACCAGCGGTGTCCAATGACGCGCACCCCCTCGAAGGTTGGGTGGTGATCGGCCGACCAGTCTTCAAGCAGGTCGTCGATGACCGGATACAGTTTCTCCTCAGGCGGGTTCCAGGGCTTCAGCAGGTAGTGATGAAGCTGGACCTGATTGATGGCCTGGATGGCGGCGTCGGTGTCGGCGTACGCTGTCAATAGCACGCGCTTGGCGTCCGGGAATAGCTCGATCGAGTGCTGGAGAAAGGCGACGCCGTTCATCTCGGGCATCCGATGGTCAGCCAGCAGCAGGGCCACATCGTCGCCGCGGAGCTTGAGCTGCCGCAATGTCTCCAGGGCCGCTGCACCAGAGTCGGCACGCACAACACGGAAATTATCGCCGTACTCGCGTCTCAGGTCGCGTGCCACGGCCTGTGACACCCCGGGATCGTCTTCCACCGTAAGGAGTGTGGGCTTGCTTTTCCGGACAGCCCCTGAAGCTGGACTATTGTTCACGTTTCCCTCCCGAACGCAGAAAGGGCACACGACGGCGCGGAACCGATGGATGCGCCCCCTCGCTGTACCGCCCGCGATCTATCCATCGCGTGGCAAGCGGGTCCCTCATCTCGTCTCGCTAGCTGTGGATCTTAATGTCCCCCCCGCAATGTTCTGGGTGTTCCCCGCTGTCATATCGTTGGTGGTCCCCGCCTTGTTGTCGTAGACGACCGCGCCGCTGCTATCCGTCATCTTCATGCGGAACCCGTCCGGGGTCGTCCCGCCGTTCATGTCGCCGTCCCGTGCGGTGAGTCGGCATCGCGCCGGCTGGCGAGTTGATCTAGCTCCCCCCGTCACAAAGCCGCTACTGGGGTCGTACACGATGACCTCGGTCGAGGCTGTCCCCGCCAGCGTCCCGTCGCTATCTTGCACCGTGACCGTGATACGGTACACGCCGGGCGAGAGCGCGTTGGTCGCGCTACAGGCGCCCGTGCCGCCAGTGAGGCGTTACCCCCTCATCGAGGATGGCCAGATTGCCTCCATTGCACGCCTCCTCCACCAGCCGGGTGATTCAGGCGGCGTGCGCCGCCTGCCTGGTCCGTCGCGCGTGAGTCATGCGCGGCGCGCGGGTCATGCCTCCCTCCTCCACGGACCGGACGCGCGCGTCCGGTCCCGCGTCCGCGCCGCCGACGCCTCCTGTCGGATCGTGCGGTGACACGGCGCGCAGTAGGCCTGGCCCGGCTCGCGCGCCGCGTCCCGGCATCGCGGACAGAGGCCCACCGGCTTGAAGGTACATAGCATCTCGGCCATCGTGTTTCTCCTCAAGGACGCTGTGCGTCATGATCGGACAGAGCGGCGGCGCCACGCCGTCCCTCAGGCCCCCGGTGGGCCACCACCACGACGCCCCCGCTGTGCTCGCCGTAGGCGGGGGCGTCGTGGTGGTGGCTGACGCGGGTGTCACCGACGACGGTGGCGCCGCTCACACGCGGGGACGCGCCGCAGCAGTGTGCTACATCGGCCCCCGACGCCGCGCGCGGCGACGGCGGTAGAGCAGCACGGCCCCAAGGGGGAAGAGTCCCGTCGCGAGGAGTTCACCCGAGCCCAACTCGGGGGTGGCGTTGGCGTCACAGGTGGACCCGCACTGCGTGGACCCGATGGTGTAGGTGATGATCACTTCGCCGTTGGGCGAGCCGTCCGGGGATGCGACACCGTCCATACGCGAGGCGTTGGTGGCGCTCCCGGTGTAGCTGCCGCCGCCGCCGCCGCCGCCGCCAGTATTTGGCCCGAAGTCGCCGCCGCCGCCGCCGCCGCCGCCGCCGCCGTAGTACCTGCCGCCGCCGCCGCCGCCGAAGCCTCGGGAGCATCCAGCGCCCGTTCCGCCAGTTCCTAAACTGCCGTTGGACCCATCGCACGTTGTGGAGGCGCCGCCCGCCCCGCCCCCGCTCAGGGTACTGGCCTGGCCACCGCCGCCCCCAGGCGTCCCATCAGCGCCGGCCCCCCCGGCGCTGCCCGACTGGTCACTCGCGCCGCCGTTGCCGCCGGCATGATCCCCGCTTGACCCGGCGCCGCCGCCGCCACCAGCGACGATCAGCCGCGTGCTGAGTGAGTTGGCAGCGGTGTTAGAGGCCGTGCGGACATCGGAGGCGCCCCCGCCGCCCCCGCCGTAGGGGTCGCTACCGCCGGCCCCCCCACCGTTGAAGCCGCCGCCGTTGCCGCCGCCGCCGTTGCCGCCGCCGCCGTTGCCGCCGGCGCCGCCGACCTCCACGTACAGCGTCGTGCCGGGCGTCACTGCGACCACCCCGCTGGCCAACCCACCCTGGCCGGGCTGCCCGGCGCCGTAGCTGCCGCCGCCAGCGGCGCCGTACGCCGTCACCGTGAGCGCGCTCACGTCCGCAGGCACCGCGAACGTTTGCTCGTCCCCGCTGTAGGTATAGGTGCAGGTGGCCGTCGTGCCGCTGGTAATGCAACTCTCGGCGGCCAGGGCGCGCCCTGCCGCACCTGGTCCTCCGACGGCCACCGTGCCTGCGGTCACCAGCGCGGCCACCAGCAGTGGCGCGCGGCGTCGCCCCATCCTATCGTGTGTTCGTCCCATCTCCCGACATCCTCCTCACCTATATGGGGCCTATACAGCCTCAGTTCGGTCCACCTATCCGCCTCTTGTGGGTCCGCACCATCCCGTGCGACGCCACATTTTATGTCACAACGTCCGTCACTGCGCCGTGGGTGTATCTCCCCGGCGCGCCTCCATCGTGCTGGTCAGTCACGCCTCCGTCTCCGTGGTCCTCCCTCTCCCCCCTGGAGGATCTGCGGGGTGTCGCGCCCGCGCGCCACGACGAGCACGCCCCTCATCTACTCATCTCAGCGTCGCGGTATCCCTCCGCACGGGCGGGGGCGTGCTCTCCGCACGCATCGTCCAGGGTATCGCGCAGGAAGGACACGAGCGCCTCGAACGTCGCGAAGCCGTGGCGCG
>JAABUL010007668.1_pt1 | contig 11470 bp, 22 predicted proteins | sample 5559151 | NCBI WGS metagenome assembly JAABUL01 (sample SAMN10711876, study PRJNA513368) | rock metagenome | isolation source: Antarctica rocks | place: Antarctica: Victoria Land, Pudding Butte sud | reverse complement strand
GGGGACTGCAGCAGGTACAGCGTACATCAGGAACGTGTTGTTCGGCCAGGTCCAGCACTCAGGAAAGGTCAGCATTTGGATCCGACAGTGGGACTAGAGGATGACGACTCACGCCATGGACGCGCAGGTGTCGCCCTCCTGCACCTGCGCCACAGAGCCGCACGAAGAGGGCAGCGAGGTGAAGTCGGGCAGGGGCGGCAGGTCCGTGGCGGCAACCACCGCCACCGCCAGCGAGATGAGCAGGACCCTCAGGACAGCCATGTTACCCTGCAGAAACGGAGCGCGATCAGGGTGCCGCTGTAAGACACGGGCAGGAGGCGGGGCGTCGCAGTCTTGTTACAGTCAGACGCGCAACTCTAACGGCTCGCCAGGCGTCATGATCGCAGCCGCGACAGCGACGGGCACTGCTGGAAGGAACACGCCTGTGCAATGTACTATCTCCCCAGCCGAGGCTGCCATGTCTGCTGCGTTGAACTATCAGATAGGCGTGCAGATAGAGCCGGTGCAGTGCAGAACAGTGCATCGCCAGACGCTGTCTGTAAAGGTCGTCGGTCACACCAGGTGACACCTTGCCTGCATCGCTCACCTGTTGTTGAAGGCGCCGGCAGGCGGCGGACCTGTTGATACTCGCCAAAGGTGGGGGCACTCAAACCTCTGCCGGACAAGTATCACCGCCACCGCTGCTCCACCGACGTGTCAGACTGTTTATGCAAATGGCAGTCTCACGGCTGAGATGGAGACTGATTGATGGCAAGGAGCTGGATTTGTTGCGCAGATTGGAATGTGGTACGCGGTTTGGCCCTCCTAGCTAGACCGAGTACGGCTTGACCTTGAGATCCGCGTGGCCCTGATCGCCAGCCAATGAGAGGTCGCCACGTCTGGATCCACGCGCCACCTGGCCAAAACTTTAGTGGCACCCGCCAACGGCCACTCAAACGGCCAGCAACGGCAGCTTCATGGCTGCAGCCATTGGCAGGGTTTTAGAACGGTTCAGGGTTTTGCTGCAGACGGGACAGTACATAAATTGCCGTGTTCTGCAGTCCCATGCCGATTGGCATCCTGGCCAAGCAGATTATGGGGTACTGATCCGACATTGCCAGGGTCGTTGCAGATTTTGGCCCTGGCCCTGCCTGGACCGCCCTCTCAGCGTACGAAACGATATTGATATACCCGCGGGCAGCAGCTGATATTCACAGATGCTCCTGTGCGCAAACTGCAATTCTAGACGGGCCGCCAGCGTCCCTCAGCGCCTCGCCAAACGTGCTCATCACACACGACACCTGTCAAAATTTGCGCCTGCGATGGCGGCCGGCGCTCATCTCATGCCTAGCGCATCAGGACTTTCGGCTGTGTGCATGTGTGCACACGTTGATTCGCGATCGCCAGGACGCGATGCTGGCCACGAACTCCCGCAGGCTGCAGACCCAGACAGCTCCGCCAGGAAGGGCGGCGTGACGGGATCGATCCGTGCTGCGAGCACCAGTGCTCATGGTTTAATATCGAGACGCATGCTCGATCGGCATTCCCAACTTCCAGACCCTCGTCCAAAATGCGGGTGGAGTTGTCCCGCTGGTCGGCGACGAAGTACTCACTGGAGCGCGACGCTGATCACAGATAGCACTGAGCGTAGCAGTGCGTTCCTGGGAAGCAAGTCTGTACCGGCACGCCGTCCTTGTCGGCCATCAATGTGAGCGCGTCAGCCTGTTACTTGTTAGACTGCTCATGCCGGTACATGACTGGAGAGGACAGTGAAATCGGGCCGCTTAATTCCCGAGATCCAACTTGAGTTTCCGAAAAGTTTCCGTAGAGGCTTGAACCCCCCGGCCTAAGCGCCTGCGCACGTACACGAACTCGTTTCAGCTTGTGGCGCTCCTTCAAGACTCGGCGAGCCATGTTGTGCAGTCATCCCGTCAACCTGTGCTGACACTCAGCGTACACCAGTGGAAAGCGTTTTGCCAGCGCACCCAAGAACCCGAGTGCTCTGCGCAGCCATGGGGAGGGCCCTGACCCTGCAGCTGGCCCTTCTGACTGCAGTGCTGCTCCTGCCGGGCGCTGTGGGCCAGTCCACGTGCACAATTCGCGTTGTTGGGACGGGCACACAGCCGACCACTGCGCAGGCCACAGCAAGTGCGATCAGGTCGGCATCGGTGCATTGCACTGGCCCGGCTGTGGATTTTACCGGCCCCGTGGCGCTGAGAGGCGTCGGGACTTTCACAGGCACGCCTGCCATCCTGAACTGAGCAAGGGTGAAGCCTGGCAGATGCTGAACATCTCTTGAGTGCACAAATTTGCTGTGGTCCTCGGTGCCACCGAAGAGTAATCTGCCGTCGTGCAGGTGCCACCTTCACTGTGAATGCATCGGCGCCGGCGCTGCTGACGTTCAGCGGCACACAGGTGAGTGCATCCTGCTTGACTGCAGAATAGCCGCTGCGACTTGGTCTGCCTCATCCAGAGTCTTTGATTGCCTCAGACGTTGCTCTCGTGTAATGCGCAGCTCGCCATTGACCAGTCTTCTCTCACCAACCTGAACCTGGGCGCGCTGTCGGCGGTGGCGGTGCTCGGCACCACGCTGAACGTCACACGATCGACCTTTTCAGGTGTGTGGACTAGGGGGGCTGCATTGGCTCACTCATCCGGCCCTGATGGATCGCAGCGCACAATCAGCTTGATACTTGCGTTCTGATGTCCTACAGGCATCACGGTTGGTGACGGGGCCAGTGTCCTGGTGGCCAACTCCAGCGACACCTCTGTCAGCGGCTCCACTTTCAAGGGAAACACCGCCACCGAGTATGGCGGCGCCATGTCAATCAACGCGGGCTCACTCACCGTTCATGATTCCACGTGAGCGTCGTCTCAGCCTTGCCAGCATCTGTTTTACCTCAAGATTGAGAGATTGGCGCCGTGATGTTGCTCCATGGCACTGCTGAAAGCTGTGTTGTTGCAACCGTGGATCTGCTCTGACCTGCAGGTTCACTGGCAATTCTGCGGCGCTCGGTGGCGCGATCAGCTTTGTGAGCAGCTCAGGCTCCACTGCGGATTTGCGCAATGTGACTCTGACCAACAACTCAGCAGGTGAGGCACCTGGACGCTTTGCCGCACGCACATCGCAATGCTTGTCTGTGAAGACGCATCAACAAGCATGCCCAGGTGCCTGAGCATGCCCTGAAAGCCGGTCGGCCCAAGGTAATGGTACATGACGGTTTTGATTGGGACATGCAGTGTGCTTCGGCGGCGCCGCTTATTTCGTGTCAGTGGATACCATAACGTTTGCCGAGAGCTTGTTCAGAAACAACAAGGTTACAGAATGGCAAGACAGCCCTGATGCGGGTGGTATATGCCAATCAAAATTCCGCCAAGGCAGGACGCTGGGCAACGGCCTGTACGTGACTATGTACTCCCTGCTCGAGGTCAACACAACGACGTACGCACTCATCTTCTCAGTCCCATGAGCGAACAGTCGATGCTGCGCAGTCTGTACGCGTGGAACTATCGATCATGCAGACCTATGGCACCCGGCTGGCTGCAAAGTCTCTTGCACTGACGCAGCATCTGGTCTGCAGATTTGATGGCAACGGCGGCAACGCAGACGGTGGCGCTGCTTTTGTGAACATGGGCCTTGTCACCCGATTCAGCGACTCCAACATCACCAATGGTCTGCAGATCAATGGCCGAATCGGCGGTATCTTGGTTGGTTCCGGAACCACAGTCACAGTGGACAACACCAATTTCCTCGACAACACAGGTGTGGACACTGCATTCCTGTATGCCACCTGCTGTCAAGTTTTGGACCAATGCCATGAAGGCACGCCAACGAGATGCCACGGTTCTGTTGAACGGTTTCAAGTCAGGACATGACACATTGGGCTGCATATGTGCAGGACTCGGTGGTGGCGGCATGTTGCTGCAGGGAATCGCTGCAGTAAATGTAACCAACAGTAACTTCAGTGGCAACAGAGGTGACAAATTTCTTTAAGAAAAGTTTCAGTTCTCACACAGAGAGCGAATGAACCGTAGAGCAATGTTATGGCCAGTAACATCACCAAACATACGCGAGAATCTGGTCGCAGGACTGGTTGGCCCTATAGATGGCGGCGGCTTTGGTGGCGGTCTGCAGCTCTTTGCCAGCTGCACAGGGGCCTGCTTTGTGGACAGCAACACCTTCACCTCGAACTCTGTTTCGGGTGGTGACGGCGGTGGCATGTATGCTAGTGCTCCAAAGTCGCTGACCATCACCAACAATGTGTTCGACAGCAACGAATCAGGTGAACACTTGGGTTATGTGCTGGCGCTTTGGCGGGCAACCTGGGCATTCTGATGTCGCATGCCTGGCAGAATGAGGTCGAAGTGGTCGCTCTCCTGCTGGCATCACGCACTGACGTGAGGCCCCTCTCGGCAGGCAACACGGGCGGAGGACTCGCGCTCACTGGCACTGCCGGTGATGCGCTTAAAAATACTTTGTCTGTCGGCGCAAACACGTTCCGGAACAACACGGTGGGTCGATTGCTGCTGCTGCCAGTCATCATGTTCTCAGCAGCGCGCCTGCAGGGACGCATGCTTGATTCAGGCATGCACTCAAAGGTTGGGCAGCCAGCTTGCCATCCAGAAGTCATGGACTGACCGATGTTTCCAATCAGCTTAACGTGCAGTATCATTGTTTGAAAATCGTGGGCTGTTACATTGGCAGTGTGGCGGCGTCGCTGGACAGGGCGGCGGGCTGGCATTTTCCAACCTGCTGGCCATCACCCTGCGCGACAGCGTGTTTGAGGACAACACGGCCGCCAAGCTGGGCGGCGGCATGTGGATCGCTGGATTACCCAAAACCGAGACAAGCGTCTTGAACTGCACGTGGGTTCCCTGCACGCTCATCTCCTGGCAGCATCCATTGCCTCAGCTCTGTCCACCCTCGCTGGCTTTAACAGAAGGCCATTGGCAAATGCCAGCGCTGTGGGCACCGACTGTTGCCAGTGTGTGACTCATCGTTCTGGTGCTGCTATGGCATTGCAGACTACCAACTAACGAACAATTGCGCAAGCTCAAAATGCGCCGGCGTGGGCAGTTGTGTGGCGGAGACTGGCCAACCTCATGGTTCCGAAGGCTGCACGCGTGCACTCCTAACGCACTCCTAGCCGCTGTCTGCAGGTTCCAGCGGAACACGGCGATTCGCGGCCCCGGTGCTGGGGGCGGGATCTACGCATTTGGAGCTGCGAGCTCCACCTTCAGAAACGTTACGCTCACCAACAACACTGCGGAATCGGGCGGTGCCGGCGTCTATCTGGTGCGGTGCTGCTGATGTGCACATCCAGTAGGGCCCACGATTGCTGGTTGTCGATCTCTCTTCAGCACCTTGCATCATCTGGTGCACTTGGTCCTGACTGCTCGGTGCACGTCCCCGAGCTGGCTCGCCTCAGGAGGCGAGATCGTCACATGTTTTTCGGTTCACTGTGTGCAGAGCTCAGCAGAGACATTCGCAGTGTCACGCTCGACTTTTGAGGGCAATACCGCAAGCTTGGAGAGCGGTGGATTGCATGCCGACAACTTTGCCAACCTCGATGTGACTGGCACCAGCTTTGTCAGAAACACTGCCATAGCAGGTGGGCTAAGACAAAACGTTGGCCAGCCATTGGTACAATCCCTGCCAAGCTTTTTGTTGTGCTATGTCTGATCTGACCCTTTTGAAGACTCACGACCCTTCTCGCATTTCCCTGCAGGTTTTGGAGGCGCAGCTCTGATGAACGGCTTTGGCAATCTCACCTTCTCAGACTGCACCTTTACTGCAAACACCGCGACAAAAGGGACAGCTAATGGTGCGCTTAGCCTGGCTGATATACACCGTATGCGCTGCACGGATCCGCCGTTATCTGAGCGCGATTTCATGCTGCATCCATGTTTCGATAGGTGGCGGTGGAGGCGCAGTGTTTGCCAATTCGGGAGGTATGGGGCAGATTACCATCACATCATCACAATTCTCCGGCAACAGCGCCGCACTGGATGGAGGCGCCGCAGACTTGGAAGGGTGCGTGCACCCTTCGTTGTGCTTCCTTGGCTGTTTTGCTCTGACCATTCTGACCATGCCCATCTGCCATGGGCACTGTTTGAACTTGATCGAGATGCATGTGCAGCCGCACCTAGATCAGGATTCAAATCAGTGTGTGTGTGGCACCAGGAACGCGCGTGTGATCATCACAGACTCCAACTTCACGTCCAACACTGCTGCTGGCGTGGGCGGCGCCCTGCAGCTGGCTAACAATGCGCTGCATAATATCACTGGCTCATTCGTTACTCTCAACTCTGCTCAAGGTTTGTGGATGCTCTGAGACGCACTGCTCAACCTCACCATTGGCAGGTCCCGGGTGTGGCAGATCAAGAGCTGACTATGTCACGCTGTGCTTGCAGACGGAGGCGGGGTCTCGCTGAACAATGTCACAGACACCGCGATCGTGACTGCAAGCACTGTCGAAAGCAACACAGCATCGGGAATTGGCGGCGGCCTGTACCTCTGGCAGATGCCTGCCAACTCCACCGCCAGCATCACCAGATCCACCATCACGGTGCGCTTGGCATGTGGTTCAGGCGAAGCTCTGGCGCATGTTGTGTGTCGTGCCAAGTCTGAGGTAGAGCTCTGGAGCATGTTATATGCTGTGTCCTCTGGCACTGCACTGCTGTGTGTATACACTGCTGTGTTGTGTGCGACGGCGGCGCTGCTCTGGATAATGTGTCCTTTTCATACGCACCTCTCCATGTCTCTCACGTGTGTCACCTCTGTGGTTGTGCAGAACAACACTGCCACAGAGCTGGGCGGCGGTGTCGCTATCGTGGGAGGCTCTGCCGTCGCGCTCACTCTTGCGTCCTCCACCCTCTCCAACAACAAGGTGAGCCGAACAGGCTCTTCGGCTGCATGCTCTTTGTGCCACATCCAGCAACATGCAGGTGCTCGATGAGTCAGCTATTGAAGCAAAAACATGACTTGCAATGTTCCTGACGTCCTTGACGCACTGGTGCACCATTTCGCCTAGCATCGATCTTTACGCCGACAGGCCAAAGAGGCAGGCGGCCTGTATGGCGATGGCGGGGCTGCGCTGGCAACCACGAACGTGCGCCAGTTTGGCAACACAGCTTCTTCTGACCCGACCACCGCCAATGTGGGCTGCGGGTCGTGCAGCCTGCGGACAAACGGCGGTGCGGCGACGAGCCTCAGCAACGCTGCACAGGCTGCCGGTGTGGCCGGCACCGCGATTCCAGGTTTGCCCTCCTGCATCAGTTTGAATGCTTTGGGGTTCACTCAACTGCATGGTCGACTGCAGGTTTTTGAGAGTGTTTGCTTGTCCAATGCTTGAAATCACCGCATGACTGTCTATGAAACGCCCCTGTATCTGTACTCCACAGGAGTGCCTGCCAGCAGCGGCGGCGGCAGCGGCGGCGGCGGCCTCTCTGGCGGCGCAATCGCCGGCACCGTCATCGGCGTGCTGGCAGGCCTGCTGCTGCTGGGCGTGCTCATCTGGTTCCTGCTGCGCCGGCGGCGGCGGAGCCACGGCGATGTTGAAATGGCCCGGGGCAAGGGCCGCAAGGAGGTGCCTGTGGCGGCGGCTGCGGCGCCGCGCAACAAGGGTTCGCAGCTTCGTCTTGCCTTCCTGTCATGCGCCAGCTTGTATGGCTACTCAGACGGCGCAGCAGGGCTTCTGGACAGGTGTCTGGGGAAGCTACTTCTGCACTATTGACTGGAGCAATGCATTGGCCAGTGCTGCGCCTGAGGTGCTCTGATTGTCTTCATCAAATCGCCCGGCGCCGGTTCCATGGACATTGAGGCGTGCTCATGCCAATCTCGTCAGTGGCGCTGAACGTGTATCCTGCTCAATTGCGCAGTGCCGTCGGCGTTCTCGGAGGAGGGCAACGGTAGCTTCTGGAGCAACCCCCGCTCGACGCCCACCGGCAGCATCAGCGACATGCACAGCCACCGCTTAGACGAGCTCAGCTCCCACGAGTTCAACTCAGGTGCAGCACCTGGTCGCGCGCTTAGTCGCACCTGTCCTGCAGCTGCATATTCTGCATGCTGTCTTCCAAGCCGTGCTGCCTGACACATCGCTCTGTGCCACAGGCCCTGTTTGTGATACACCGGTTGTCCTGCAAACACGACTTTTTTCAGGCTGCCAGCCGTGACGCTTGTGCCCACCGCCGCCAAGCGTGCAGCATGCTGCTGCTTCCTCCTCTGTGCATATGGCGACTGCGGCGGCTGCTCCAGCACCATGCACTGGCTGGCTTGCGCTGCTGCTAGTTAGTTGTGCTGCTGGTGTTGCAGACAAAACGGCCAACACAGCGGACACATACACCAGCCGATCTTCCGCGCCGCTGATCAACCTGCACTCAGGTAGGAGTTCTCTGTTGTCTCTGCCTGTGAGGTTGTCCTGATGCCTGGACAAACTTAACGCGGTGCTGTGCATGCCAGCATGCTGCAGGAGGACAGGCGCGCTGTAGCTTTTGTTCTAGGGCACTCAGCTATTGCCTGACGCAGAATGTTGTCTCTTCGCCGGGGGCTCAAAGGCACAGCTCCACAGCGGCAAGGCGAACGCGTACAGGACTCTGGCGATTGCTCACGATGTTGCGATGCGTATTCTGCTTGAAAATTGTAAGAGTCAGGAGGACTCTTTCGTCTTCTGTCATTGAACACCCCTGCCAAAGGTTACCTGCCGTCTGTCCTTGAACAGGCGCCAGCACCGGCACGCAGAAGACGGACAGGACGGATATGACTTTCCCCAATGTTCCCTGGAGCGAGTGGCAGATCGACGCACGCGATATTCAGGTGGCGCGCCGTGACGACGGCCGCGAGTGGAAGCTCGGCGGCGGCGCTTTTGGCGAGGTGCGGTCCTGGTGAAGGAAGGACATCTTGACCATGCCACAGTCTACTGTTGGACCCGGTTGAGGACCTGGGCCAAGCATGCGCATGTGCCACGTGGGGAAGGCTGGGGATCTTTTGTTGTAAAACACTTTCATTGTCATGAAACCCCAGCTCCTGGAAGGATCTCGGACTGAAGCCTCCGCAGGGCTGGAGCAAGCGGCTGACGCCTATCAGGCACAGGCTTGGCGCTCACGCTGGCGGGCGTCGCGCAGCCTGCAGAGCTTGTGTTGAAGAAGCTCGCTGCTGCAGGACCTGCGACGCAGAGCTGGCTGTTCTGTGCCAGAGCACGGCGCCAGGGTACAGCGGCAGGCAAGCGGGGCAAAGGGGGAGGGGCGGCGACAATGGCAATGCCGGGGCTGACCGCCTGGATGGCGTGCGCAATCTTCATGGGTCTGGCAACTGATCTGCGCCCTTGGCGCAGCGCAGGTGTACAAGGCGATGCTGAAGGGGGTGAACCCGGTGGCGGTGAAGGTGCTGCGGGATCAGAGCTACACATCCCGCGACGAGTTCAGCAAGGAGGTGGCGCTCCTCAAGGCGCTGCACAACAGCAATATTGTGCAGTTCCAGGTTCGGGCTTCCAACCCCCACAAAACAAGCTCCTTTTTCTCTCGCTTATCTCTCTTGTCTCTCTCGTACCCTGACGCATGTCCTGCCTTGTGCTGAGCGCTGCTGTGGCGAGCACACAGCAGCGCTGCAGCAAACTGCGGCAAACTGCGCCCTGCGCCCCTTTTGGCACCTGCTTACACTGGTAGTGCATGATGCCCGCCTGAGCTTCAGGTCGGTGCTGGCGGCCAGCTTTGCTTTTGGCCTACTGCATATGAATTGTAGCCCTCAAACCCTATGGCAAACCCTCGAAAACAACGACCACCTGCTGTCTCGACATGCAGGGCGCGTGCGTGGAGGAGGACAAGATGCTGCTCATCACGGAATACATGGACGGTACGTGTGATCGTGTTTGTGTGATCGTTCTTGTGTATCACATATGTGACTCACTGCGGTTCCACTCACCCTACACACGCGACGTAATGCCTCCTGTCGCCTGCTTCAGCCAAGCGCTGCGGCACGCATTCCTGTACCACTCACACTGCTGCTGTCGTGCCGAGCCATGCAGATGCAGCTCAGATCTCTATCATTCGGCTGCTTGAGTGGCAGTACACATAGCACTGGCGCGCTGGTCTGCAAGGTGCCATCGGGCGCCGCTTACATCTATGCGTGACCTGTGGCACCTCCCTGCTGCAGGCGGCGACCTGTTCAAGGCACTTGCACGCAAGCAGGTCTCGTGGAACCTGCGGTAAGTTCTGAGCACGACTCTCCTCCTTTGACTGCAGCTGCTGCATGCAAGGTGCAGTCAGTGCAAGACTCTGAGGTGTCAATTGCAGTGCATCGTCAGTCTGACTGCACACATTCAACAGCCAGCCTCAGGGAGAGAGAGCACCGCTATGTGTTGGCGCAACGCTTTGTGTCGGCGCATTGCTATGTGTACGCCTCTTCTACCTTCAGTTCCCTATATTTGCTTGAACAGGGGGCGGAGCATCGCGATCGACGTGCTGCGGGGGCTGCACTTCCTGCACTCCAAGCGCATCGTGCACATGGACCTGAAGAGCCCCAACATCCTGCTCACGCGGCACGGCGTCGCCAAGCTCGCGGACGTGGGCCTGGCCAAGGTCATCCGCGACCGCAACTACATAACCCAGGTCTCCGTCATCGGTGCGCCTTTCCTAAGATCCTACGTCTTCTAATTCTAGCACCCTACTGCTTTGCATCTGCCCGTTGCGCAGCTTGATCTTCAGGCCTCCACATGCTGCGTTACCATTATCGTGTCTGTGCTTTGCTGCGCCGTGGAGGTCACAGCTGGCCGTCGCAGTGAATCGCCGGTGTCTGTTGGCACGAGTAAACTGGTTTCCAGTTTACTCGTGCCAACAGTATCGCCTCAGGGTGTTGCCGCTGCGCTCGGCAGAAGCTGCCTGCTAGCCTGCCAGCTTGGCTGGCGCACTATGCACGTGGGATCTTGGCAGTGATGCCACACATGCACTGCCGCAGGCACATTCGCGTGGGCGGCGCCGGAAGTGCTGACCAACGAGAAGTGCACGGAGAAGGCAGACATCTTCAGCTTCGGCATCGTGCTGTGGGAGATTGTCACCGGCGAGCAGCCCGTCCGCGGCGGGCGGCGGGACGTCAGGTCTGTAGCCAAGCTGTTTGACCTCATGCACAGTGTCTTCTGCTGGTGGCGTTCCATGCATTGTTCAGCTTCTGCGGCCTCATTGGTTCTACATCGGCAGCCTGATGTCCAGATGTTCACGACTTCTGCATCCCCCTTCTCATTGACTGCTCTGATTCGCCCCAGGCTGGCGCCGAGGTTCTTTCTGCTTTTCCTCAAGCCGCTTGAGTGACATACCACGCGTGTGTTCCGATACAGGGTGCCAGAGGAGTGCTCACAGGAGGTGTCGGAGATCATTGACGCCTGCCTCCAGACAGATCCAGACAAGCGGCCGACAGCCAGCGCAGTGCTAGAACAGCTAGACCGAATGGAAGCCGGCGAGGACCCAGATGTGGTGTTTACAGGCGCCTGAAACTCCGCCG
>JAABUL010007667.1_pt1 | contig 11471 bp, 3 predicted proteins | sample 5559151 | NCBI WGS metagenome assembly JAABUL01 (sample SAMN10711876, study PRJNA513368) | rock metagenome | isolation source: Antarctica rocks | place: Antarctica: Victoria Land, Pudding Butte sud | reverse complement strand
AAAAAAAATTGTATTTGCTAATTGTTATTGTAAAACAAACAAAATTAACTATTGTTTAAAAAAGAAATTTACAATATTTCGAATAAATTTGTTCGACTTTATATAAATATTTCGAATATATATAATATTGTTTTATTAAAATCGAAATTAAAGATTTTCGAAACAATTAAAAATCTCGATTTTTTCTTATTATATATAGAGATTTTTTTTGACTTCTTTTAAGTTAATATATTAGTACAAAAAAGATTGTTTAAAAGAAATTTGTAATAGTTGTTTAAAAAAGTCTTGTAGTACAATATTTAAAATATATAATTTAATTTTTTTTTTTTAGTTTTTTAATTTTTTAACTTAGAGAAGTTTTGTTTAATTTAATATTTTTTGTATTTGTATTTTTTTTATTTTTTTTCTCGAATAATTTAAATATAATTTTGTTATTTTTTGTTGTAATAATAGTATTAAAGAATTTTGTTATTGCAATTTTAAAAACTTTTTTTACAAAAAACTTAAAAAACTTTGTTAAAATAGATTTAGATTAAAAGATATTAAATTTTCTTTTTTTTTATAAAAATATTGTTAGTATATTTTATCTATTATAATCGAAATATTTACAATAAGAAAATTGTTAAAAAATAGTTTTTTTTTATTGTTAAAAAGTTTGCTTAAGCTGTTTTTTAATTTTTGTTTGCAATAATTATTGCAAGCAAAAAAAATTGTTTCTAATCTATTTTTAATACTACTATTAAAAGTCTTTTTTATCTAAAGTATAAAAATATTATTGTATATTAATTTTACTAATTGTAATTTCGATTTTAATAGTTTTTAATTGTTAATAAATACTTTTAATAATCTTTAAATTAAGATTTTTTCTCTCTAAACAAATATAATAATAATTTGAGAAAAATTAAAAAGACTCGAAAATAAAAAAGTAAAATTAAATTATATTTGCAATTATTCTTTTTTGAACAAACTATTATAAACAATTTTTAATAAAGTATCTATATCTATAAATACAAGAATATCTACTATATAAGTATTTAATATTTCTAATAATACTTGAAATTATAATTAAAATATTGCTATTAAATATTAATTTCTTAAATCTATAATATCTTATTCGAGATACTAAGATTGTATCTTATAATAGCAACAATAAATCGATATATCTATTTATATTATCTACTACTCTAATTATCTTGTATTTTAATTCTTATCTACTTTGTTAAAATCTTAATTTTTGCTACAATTAACTATTGCTCTAAAAAAGTTTGAATTTTCTTTATAAAAGTCTTAATTCTTATTTATTTTATTAGTAATTAAGTTTTTGTTTTTTAAATCTCTCTTTATATTTATAAAAGTTTTTTGAATACTTGTTTTTATCTACTTTATATTTATTTAAGCTATCGATATTTTGCTTTTGTAAAAGACTTTTATAATTAATAAATTTATTAATTTAAACTTTTTACAATATATTTACTATTGCAAACTTTTTGTAGATAATTAGTTTATTTGCAATTAATTATCTTATATTGTAGACTTTTAACTTTTAATTAATTTTGTTAAAAATTTTCTACAAATAATAAAATCTATTATAAGTTTTTTACAAATATTATTAATATAATTGTAGAAATTATATTTGTTAAAAATATTTAATTCGACAAAAGAATATTTTTGTATATAGATTTTTCAAAATAGTTTAATCGAGTAAAATTTAATAAAACAATATATTTTATTAATATTAAAGAGTTCGATATATAATTTAAAAGTATTTAATCTGAACTCTTTTTCGAAAATTTTTGAAACAAAATTTTTGTATTAAAGCAAATTAAAATTGTTAAGAAAAACAAAATTTAACAATTTCGAGAATCTAATTTTTGTATTATTGAGATAAGAATATATATTAAAAAATAAAATAGAAAAATTAAGTTTTTAATTAATTGTCTGCAATTAAATAAATTAAAATAAAATTGTATTAATTACTATATTTTTATTCTTTTTTAACTAAAAAAAATTAATATTTTTTAATAAATCGAAATATTTTACAAAAAGAATTTTAATAATATTATTGTTACTAGAATAATCTAGCAAGCGCTTAAACTAAAAAAAGTTACTTAAGTTTTTGTATTGTTAACTCGAAAAACAAAAAACAAAAAACTAGACAAAATTATTTCAATCTAAGTAGCTAGTATATTAAGTAACAAAAATATATTTGTATTATAGTTGCTATTTAAGTTGTTGTTCGAGAATAAAATAATACAATTAAATATTTAGATTAATATAGATTTCTTAGAAAATATTAATATTATATTTAACAACAATTATATCGAGTTTAAAGTTAATAAGATTGCAAATATTTTTTTGTTTGCAAATTTAGATATTAATAACAATAATTTATTTTATTTTAATAACTGTAAAGTTTTATTTAATATTAAACAATTAATAGCAAAATATATTTACAAACAATTTAATTTGAACAACAACTTTTAAAAAATTGTTTTAATCGATCTTATTTTTTTTAAAAAAAAAATCGAAACTATTTTACAATGTATTTATAACTTCGAAATATATAAATAAAATCGCAAATATAGAGACAAACTTGTAGTATATATAGATGCAAAAATAGTTTAAAATTATTGAAAAAACTGTTTTTAAGAATTTTATTAAAAAGAAAACAATTAATTTTGTACTATTCGATAACAAAACAATAATTTGTTTTAATTTTTAGCAAAAATAATTTGACAATATTTTCTATTAGCGCGAAAATATATTAGAGATCTGTATTATATTTGAGATTTCATAAAATAACAAGAAAACAATCTATTAAATACTCGAAATAATATTTAGCAAAACGTTTTAGTATTGATAATTTTCTGCTATCAAAGTACTAATTAATATTTTGCTAAAAAAACTTATAAAGAGTTGTATACTTGCGAATATAATTAATTTAGACAAAATATAAGTTGTTGTTACAAGATTCTCCCAGAGATATGTAGTCTAGAATCTGCATAGAGTTAGTCTTGACAGACGCATATAGATATTTTGCTTCGGAGCACATAGTTTGTTTCTTAATTTAACTATTACTCTTACAATTATTGCTTACAACAATATTCTTATAGTTTAATAGCTTCAACTATCGATTAGTTCTTTGTATCTAATTTATATATCTATATTATTTAATTGCAGTTCTCTAAATTACTTGCAAAACATTTGTTCTACTAGAGTTTCTTATATCTAATCGAGAGTCTTTGCAGTTCTTTTAATAGATTTGCTTTGTTTTGTATATATATCTAATTTAGTAGTTGTATTATCTAATTGCAAATCTCTATTCTATATTTAAGCAATAATATTTGCTAAAGACGCTTTGTGTAGTTAGCAATTATCGATAACGTTAAAGCAATTCGAATTGTCTACAACTATAGATTAGAAACTTGCTATTAGTAGCAACAATATTGTTAGCAAACAAGCAGAGCACTCTATATTATTTGTCGAAAATACTCTTTGCAATATATTTATTGCAGAGTTCGATTAATATTTTAATATTATATAGAACAATATTACAAAAAATATTATAACAATATTAACAAATCTAATTTAATCGAAGTTTGCAAAAATGCGTTTAAACTTGCTATTATCTGCTTTAATTTCTACTATTAAAGAATTCTTGTAAGCGTTAATTATATTGCAATTTTCTACAGTTGTATCTCTATTGCTTTTAACAACAATAAACAAACTACAAACAAAAAAGATAGACTTCTTTAATTCTAAATATCTATTAAATTAAAAGACAAGTATTGTTATTGTTGCTATAGTAAATGCGAGCAAGTATGTTTTCTATCGCAATATCTATATCTTTGTTGATAGACTAAAGAATTTAACTATACTATATAGCGACAAAATTGTTAAAAATATTATTGTTGCTTGTTTGCGTAGCTCTGTTCTAATATAATATTCTATAAAGTTGTTTAATCTTGTATATATAGATTTATGCTTAATTGTCTTTATTAATAATTGATATTATCTTCTAATTAATAGATTTAAGATATATATATCTACAGTATTTGTATGGTTAATGTTGTTTTTCTATACTTTTGTTACTATTAAGTATATATCTCTATATATATAGATATTGCAAATACTTTATTTAACAAAAACAATTAATATTATATTTACGCACAATTAACTTATCTTAATTTGGAATTAATTTATATACAATTGTATTATAATCTTTTAGAATCTATATCTTGTACAAAACTTAAGAGCTTTCTTGAATAGATAGATAGTTGTAAGTCTATCTAGCAAAAAATAGTAGACTTCTATTGTGTTGTATTGTTGTTATCGTAGAACTTTTAGCAACAAGTCTACAATTAGTTGTTTTATAATTGAGAGTTTTTGCAGCAATTCTATAATCGACAAACTAATTAGCAATTCTACAATTGTTTGTTGTTGTATTAATTCTTCTACAAGTCGCAAGATTAAAAGATAAACAATTTCTTTATATAGTTTTTAGTTAACAATAGCAAGTTTCAAATCTATCTAATTGATATCGAGTTTAAAAATTATAGATTTTATATTAAAGAAGAGCTAAAGCAAAATAATTAAGAAAGAAGATATATCAAAAGTTCTAGAGACAAAAATTAGACAAATTTAAAATATTTAGACAGATTAAATTTTAAATATTCGAAAAAATATATTTTAGATTTATTTCTAAATTTGTTTCTAAAGATTTTGCAGAGATAAAACGCGTCTAACTATTAAAAAAAACGCATTTTCTTAGATTTCTTATTATATATGTTTTTGCTATAAGATTATAGCTTATTTTCTTAAAATAATAATAGATTGTTACGGAATTCTCCCAGAGATATGTAGTCTAGAATCTGTATAGAGTTAATCTTGACAAACATATATAGATATTCTGCTTCGAAGTATATAGTTTGCTTTCTAATTTAACTATTATTATTACAATTACTACTTACAGCAATATTCTTACAGTTGTAATATATTTTCTTTTTTATATAAGTTGTCTTTCTCTATATAATCTAAAGCAGACTTGCAATATATAATTTGCAAGCTTTTATCAAATCTCTCTATTACACGTTTTTCTTAGATTAACAAGTTATTGCAAGTTTTTTTCAATATTTTTAGTTAATATTTGTTAGCTAATTAATATACAAGCTAAACAATTGTTTAATAAACAAAAATCTGCAAAATTAATATTTCTTGTAGTATTAATTTATTTAATAAATTAGTAGATTTTCAAATTCAAGACAATTGCAAAAAATTAATTTAATATCTACAAATACTATAGCGATTCTAGAATTTTTGTTATTAAAAATAAAAATATTCTTTTAGATTATTTAGAGAAAACTTATTTTTTGTTTAATATCGATTGCAAACAAAATGCAAGATATATTGTTATTACAATATTCAAATTTTTAACAACTTGATACAAATTTAATATATAAAAGATTGATAGAATTAATTAAAATATATTTGCTATTTATATTTAACAAATTTCTACAAATCTTAATTTAAATTAAACAAAATTTTTAAATAGATATTTCGAAATTTTTGTAGTTGATAAGATTTATACAATCAAAAATATACAATTTCAAATAACAAGAATATTAATATAGCTAAATTGCTTTTTTAATTATTTAATAATTAAAATCTCGATTTTTAATAATATATTGAATATAGCAAAATATTATTTGTTAATCGAGACTTGCAATATCGAAAAATAGTAATTTAACAAATTCTTGAAACAAATAAATTTTATTAGTTTATTAATCTTTTTAACTAATTTAACAATATCGAGATAGTTAAATTAAAAATAATTAAAAAAATCTTTTAAAAATTTATTTTTTTGTTTAATATTCTTTCTAATATTTAAGAAGCACGTATTGCGCAAATATAATAAAATTGTCTAATTTGACAAATTAATACAAGCTTATTTCTATTTAATTTTTTATCTACAATTAACAATTGTCTTTTCAAAATTTATTCGATTGTTATTAATTGTTGTTATATTATTGAGAAACAAATCAAATACAATATTATAGAGAAACAATTACTAGAAAAGCTTATTGATAAAAAGACGCAAATATATTTATTCTTTGTATATCAAAAACTAGAATTACTAATATTCTAAATAAGTTTTTTAGAAATTAACAAGATAGTCAATTTTAAAATTGAAAATATTAAGAAATATTTAAGTACAAAAAACTTTGTATATTAAATTGCTAATTTTGCAAAACTAGATCTAAATATTAATAAGAATTTTAAGAATTCAAATTAACTATTGGCAATTGTAAGAGTTTTGTATAATAGCTTTTTAAAAATACAAACTTTGTTGCAAAATCTTTGTTTATAGATATATATATATATATATATGTTTAAAAAAAACTTGCGTTTTCTTTTATTTGTTTTATAAAAATCTTTTTTGAAATTTGCTATTGCAAAAGTCTTTTACAAAGTTTAAACTAACAATTTTGTAAATTATTTAAGATATTTATAAGATTATTGTGTAATATTGTATTTTTGTTGTCTTTCTATATATTTAAATATTGTTTAAACTCTTGCAAATCAACTTCTATATAATAATATTATATATATTTGCGATTTAATATAGAGAAATAGCTTAAAAATTTGATAGAAATTTGACAAAATACAAAGTTTTAATTATTCTATATATTCTATTTTGCACAAAATACAATTTTTAATATAATTGCTAATATTTGTATTGTTTCGAAATCTTACTTAATAAAAGTATTATTGCTTAAACTATCGAAAAAAATTGACATATAAATTGTTCTAGCAATATTGTATACGTCTATTTGTACTATATATCAAAAATATTTAATAATCGACAAATAATTAATAATATAATTAAAACTATATTGTAGATTTTTGCAAAACTTAACAGAAAGATATTTTTCGATAATAAAGATTCGAACAAAAAAGTAATTTGCAATATAGAATAATAAACTAATTGCTAAAAATTTAATTAAATAAAAGAATTGTTTTAATAATAAAATAATTCGAGAAATTTATTCTCTATACAAATTAATGCTGCAATTGATAATTGTATACAAAGACAAATATATAGTACTTAAGAACAAGAAAACTAAAATAATAGACGTTAAGAACAACAAATAATATTAAAGAAGACTTTTAACAAAAAAGAGAATTAAATAGATAGTATTATTAATACTAATGAAGATTTACAATAAAATCTAAGAAAGATTTATAATAAAATCTAAAGAACATTTACAATAATTAATAGTAATAGACTCTAAGATATTCGGGCAATTACAATATTTAATTGCAAAAACTAAATTTTTTTTTATCAATTATATTAGATAGCAATATAAAGACTTTGAGAAAGACTTGCAACAATAAATTATATAAAAGACTTTTATAGCGCAAATCTTTGTCAAATATATCTTCTTTAATTTATTTTTATTTTTAATTCTTTTTCGATTAACTTTTATCTTTAATTTTTTTTTGACTAACGTTTATCTTTAATTTGTTTTCGAACTTACTTAAGATTGAGCTATAATATTAGTATTATAGTTTCGCGATTTCGAAAACTAAACTCTCTAAAAATATTGATATAGACAATAAATAATAGTATTTTAAATATTGCATCTTTATTTTTATTCTTAATTTCGATATTATTAGCAATTAATATAACAAATGCAAATAGTAAGAATTCTTAAGATAATAATTCAATAGAAGCAGATAGTAACATTGAAAAAAAATTGTTCAATTTATTCTCTATAGAAAACTTGTTTAATCTATTTTCTGTAAAAAACTTATTTAATTTGTTTTTTAAAAAAGACTTGCAAGACTTGTTTAATCTATTTTTAATAAATTTTTTTGTTAGTATATTAGATAGTAATATACAAAAGCAAACAACAAATTATAAGAATAAAAGTATTAACAATATTTTTAAGAGCAGCAATTTGTTAAAATTTTAAATTGTCTTAAACAATATCGAATTATCGATTAATAAAAATTTCTTTATTATAAGTACTTTTTTTATTGCTAGACAAAACTAACATTTATAGATTAGCAATAACTATAGTATTTTTTAGAAATCTTAATTACTTACTTTTTGACAATATTATAATAATTTTTAGTCTAAAAATAATAGTAACAATAATATGTCTACTATATTTGCAGATACGTTTTCTATATTTATTATCTACAAACTATTTTTTTAAATACAATCTCTCTTTTAGATTTTTTTGTTTAAAGTAGTTGATCTACAATTAAAAAAAAGTATATTTTTATCTTTATTCTATTTAATTTTAAGATTCTAATTTAAAAAAACTAATAATATAAGATCAAACTATATAAAATTGATTAAAATATTTCGACTAAAAAAGATTTTTACAAAAAGAAAGAACAATTTAATAGATATACTACTATTTAAGTTAGACAATCTTAAAAGATAGATTTGTTGTTATATTTTTTTGTTGCAGCTAATACAAAAGATTTTGTTAATAATTATTATAAAATAGCTTTTTTTAATTTAGCAATAGAAAAATAAAATTAGATAACAATATATTAAATAAACAATATAGCAATATTAATATAATTTATTAAAACTAATACAAACTATTCTTTTTGTTATTAATCTACAATCGAAAATATATTTTAATATAGCTTATTTTGTTAATAAATTAACAGAATTATAATATTTACAAATATAGAATAGTTTAATACGTTTTGTATCGAATAATATATACTATAGTACTATTAATTATTTAATTATTTTAGATAATATTATTTGTATTTTCGAGAATACAAATAAAATTAATTGCTGTTAATATAATTGCGTTATTTTTATAGAGCAAGATTATTGCTAAAAAAAAAAAAAAAAAAAATAGTGCGCTTAAATCTACAAGCTGTTGTTAATATACAATATTATATATTTATCGACTTTAAATCTCTATTTTTTAATAACAAAAATAAAACATTTATTATAGAAAATCTTATTCTCGAGATAGATATTAATAGCGTATTTGATTATTTAACTATTTATATTAATTGCAAATACAAAAATAACAACCCAAAAAAATTAATTAGTTTTTTCTTTTAATTTTTATATTTTAATTTTTTTTATAATAGATATTATATTATATATTCTATATAACGCTTGTATTAAACTAGAGAAAGACTAAAAATTAACTACTTTAATCGAGACTATAAAAAAAAAAAAATCTATAATTTTTTTGCTATATTTTCTATTTATCGACAACTTTAATATATATAAAAATATATATCGAGCACTTAAGATATTTTATTTGATTTTGGAATATTTTTTCTACAATAAAAAACGCAAAATACTTAACTATTTTGTTTTAATTTTAAAATTGTATAAAGCAAATATTAAATCTTTTGTAAAAAAATTTGTTAGATTAATTAAAAAGATAAATCGAAATATAAAAATAACTATTAATAAAAAAATTAAAATAGTTTGTATTTTTGTTATAGCTTTTCTAGAAAATCTTTTTTAATAAACAAATATTGCAAAGTTTCTTCAATATAGTACTACAATAAAATATTAATCTTACTATTGTTTTAAAGAAAAGTATAACAATATAGAGTACAATATAATAAATAACAAGCGCTATTATTAGAAAACTATAAAACTATAAAACAACAAAAATATATTAATAATAGTATTATTAACAAGAATCAAATTAATTTCTTAAAAAAGTTAATATTAAAGCTTAATTATTGTTTTTTTAAAAACTTGTATTAAACTTAGATTTTATATTATTGCAAGTATATAATATTTCTTATTCTAAATAGAGAGAATTAGTACAAAATTTTCTAGTAAAAATTGTTTTTATCAAAAAAGAAAATATATTATATTTTAAAATTTTTTAGAATTCTTGTTTTCTATTAGAGTAATTATATATTTAATTGTTTGTTTTTTATATTTAATTATAATTATTTTTCGAAACAAAAAGAGTTTTTCTATTAATTTCTTTAATTCTTTGTATACAAATTACAGTAAACTAATTTAAATTTTTATTTATTTAATTAACAAAACAATATTTGCAAAAACAAAAATCTATATTATTGCAAGCTATTGTTAAAATCTTTGATTTAATAATTAAAGTTAATACTTTAGTAGACAATTAATACTATATCTATAAAAAGAAATTGCACAAGATAATTATAGAAAGTCGAAAAATCTACAAGTTTTTTATTTAATATATTATAGTTGTTAAAATGTCTCTCTTTTATAAGAAAGTAAATAAAATTAAAAAATATTTGCAAAAAGATAAGAATATAGATTACAAAACAAAAATAATAAACAATAAAAACAATATTTTAAATAAGATTTTTTTAGAAACAAGAAATTTTAATTCGAATTCGAATATAAATATTTTAAATAGAAATAGAAATAGTTCGAATAAGATTTTTTTAAAATATTAACAATATAGACTCTTTAAAAACAATCGATTTAAAAAAAATTAAAATTTTTTAAAATTTATACTAAATTATATTTGACAAAAATAGCACAAGAATATATTATTGTAATAAGTATAAATATACTAGTAAAAAAACTTATATATATATAATCTTGCAATTTCTAATTATATTAACTAGAACTCTACTTTACTAATAGTCTATAAAATATTTAAATATATAGCAAATATAATTGTTCTATTAAATCTAATAAGATATCTTTTTGTTAAATACACAATATTTTAGTTAATAAAATTAAAAATAATAAACATATAAAATTACTTTTATTTTAAGTTAATAGAAGTTTTGCAATTATTAAAAGACAAATATTTTTTGTTTGTAAAAAGTTTTTTTTTAATTAAAGAGCAAAACTATAATATCGAGAATAAAAAATACAATACTTAGAAAGCAAAAATCGATTTAAAGTATTATTTGTTAATAGTCTCTATAGCAAACTTTCAAATATACAATAGACTAAAAATTAGTTCTAATATCAATATAATATATTTAAATTTACAATATATTTTTGTTCAAGATCTAACAAATACTTATCGACAAAAATACAAACTATATATTTTTCTCTTCGATTATAAAAGATTAAAGTAGTTTCGAATAAACTGATCGTCGGGTCGGGTTTCGATTCCAACTTTTGGAATCGACCCGACCCGACGGTTCCAACTCTAGGAATCGACCCGAAACCCGACGATTCCTAATATTTTGGACACGAATCGACACAACCCAAGTCGATTTTCGATTCCAATATTAGGAATCGAATCGAATCGCCAAGAAACCGAAAAATTGCGTTATTATGTCAAGAATTACTATTTTTAGAAACAAACTTTAATTTTTAGTTTTTTAGACAAATTCTATAAATTTAAAATAATTATTAATTAATTGTAGAAAATAATAATGCATTACTATAATGCATTACCTATATCTATAAGTGTTATAAATGCTATTTAAATTTTTAAATATTAAAAAATCAA
>JAABUL010007665.1_pt1 | contig 11478 bp, 10 predicted proteins | sample 5559151 | NCBI WGS metagenome assembly JAABUL01 (sample SAMN10711876, study PRJNA513368) | rock metagenome | isolation source: Antarctica rocks | place: Antarctica: Victoria Land, Pudding Butte sud | reverse complement strand
CTTCTGCCATACCTTAATATAAATCTTACAACTCTTATAAACCTTCTTTAGCTCGTTAATATACTGCTTTTCGGTACGCTCATCGCGGGCCTTTTGCCTCAAATTCTCTAAATCTAGCCTATTACAGGTCATAGATCGAGCTTCTTTGACGTATAGAATGCCTCCCGTTTGTAAGACCCGAGCAGATTGATCTTTACATATATTTCAAGCGTTGATAGCGGCTTCCGTGGCTGCTATTTTGACTTTCAATAGCTCAATTCTACGAATCATCACATTGACTTCTTTGATATACTTGACTAACTTTTGATGAAGTTTGGGTTCATAGCCGAAGCAAAGTAAATTCACTTGTTGTCTTTTCAGCTGTTTTCTAGTAGTAAAAGTCTTTCAGATATCGAATGATGTTGTGAATGAAGATGTAATAGAGCGAGCTGAGAGCTGAGTTTCTCGCATCTTATTCAGAACCAAAATGAGCTTTCAGAAGCTCAAAATTATGTGCATTCTTTCGTGCAACGGCTGGAGGCTTTCTCTTCGCTTTATGAAGATCTGGTTGACGATTCAACCATCGCTTGACCCATTGAGAGTTCAATGAGAAGGGGTAGACCCATTGGGGATAGTTCTGCCGGACCAACGCGTTTGCCGTGAATTGAAACATGTTCAACCTCACTGGTAGGCTCAATTCATTTAATCTTTTGATACATGTGTGTAGAGCTAAGTTCTGATCAGACTTTAGCTTTCTGTTATGCAACCCTCGCACTGCTGAGGCGGGTGAATGATCAGCCAGCCTGGATCGTAGCCTCCGCAAAGGTACATCGAATTCGCGTGCAATTTCGGTTTGACTCGGGTTTTGACGTGTGTTTAAGGCGTTGATAGCCTTCTTGATTCGATTCTCAATAGCTATGTAGGTAGAAGCCATTGCGTTGAATATTGATCGATTTTTGAAGGTTGTTGGTTGAATATTGGTTGAAATTTGGTTAGGTGGCCGATTTGGTTACATGGCCGGTGAGTACTAAGCGAAGAATGACGGTGTACGGATATCGTATGAACATTGCACGCTTCGATTGAATTGTTACTGTAGATTCGCATAGAACAAGAAACTAATATTGCTATGTACATCCTCAATCCTGTATGTTCGCCAACCCTGTCACGCCTAATCAGTTAAGCGGCGCCACCGAAACAACACCTTTACGTTCTCACCATCTACAGCATGCTCATCAGTTGATCTTGTTGTTGCCGCTATATCAATGTCACTGTCGCTGTCGTATGTCTCTGCCATCATTGCTTCTCGAAGAGCTTCATGGCTTGCTTAATCCCTCGTCGACAGCGTATGTAAATAAGCTTACAAGGAAGGATATGACAGAAGCTGTAGAACAAGCATGGAGCTGTGGGACAAGCAGAGGGTGGGGGTAGGGTAGAGATAGAAGACAGGGAAAGGGGAAGAGGAAGAGGAAGAGGAAGAGGAAGGGGGAGAGAGGGGAAGGGCGCAACAGGAGCGAAGGAGGCCCCCTCACGATGCAGACGAAAGCAGCTAAGTTCGCAACGTTTCTTATGCACTTTACAAGGTGAAGTGGTAAGACGATATATTTAGTATAGCCAGCAAGGTGCTCTGGAAGCGCCTAAAAGAACGTGTCTGGTGCATTTCGCGTTTTAGATGAAGATATCGCTAAGATGAATGTGCATGCTTATGTGTGTGCTTAATGTACCACCAAATTTCGATGAGGTGATGAAGGTCAATTCTCGAGCATTGACAATATCTACCTTCCCAGCTGCAGGAGGGAGTGGTACCTGTAGAGGTGGTGGTGTATACGTAGGATAAAGTGTTGTACCAAAGTTGGATCCCATCTCTGATATAGTACACGTTGTCTTGTAATTTCCATCTTGACAGAGGTACAACCCTTTCAGTGGTGTCCCTCGCCACCACTTGCCTCCCCGTGTCCGTGATGTTTGTCTTTCACGAACAAATATTCGAAGCCGCAGTACGCTGCAAAGGCTACCGTAGCTATACCCAGGCCAGGGAAGGCACCCTTGAATCGATTGAATCTTGAAAACGGCCCTGTGTATCTCCACGTTTCCCTACAGGAAGACCCCGTTAGCTCTGCCTTGAAAATGCTTGATAGTAGTTGCCGAATGAACTGTGTCTAAAGGCCTCATACATTCTTCCCCACGGATCTTTGGCAGGGGTGCCAGATGATGCAACAAGCTTGCGGACATCGAAACCGGTGAGGTTGGCTCGAGGAGGCGCCATGATGCTATGATCCAGGTCAGCGACACAGGGAGACACTATTGTAGAAGAGTATTCATCAAGGTAGCCCACCAACACTCAAGATGTAGTACAGGGTTTCTTCAATTTCATGAGTCCATCAAAGTCACACATCTAATGGTGTCAAGGTAAGGTAAGGTAAATGTCGCACAAGAGGCGGCTCCGCAAGTGATCGACAACGCTAGTACTGTAGATTGCGGGATCCCTCGTACTGTCCTGTCGTTCGCAACTATTGTTCGTGGACTTGCGAAAACCATAACAGCACTTCAGTAGTTAAGTAAGCTAAGGCAGTATCGACTATCGCTTCTGTTCTTCGTCTTGCGAACAATTACCCTTCAAGAACAGCCATCTCTGTGGGTCCAATGATTGTTTCAAGAAGTCCTCGACCCAGCACCTACTCGCCGCCCTCGAGTCAACCTCATACATCATGCCTCCTACAGTTAGCAGATTTGGACCCCCAGCATTAGGGGCACCTTTCGGACATCTACAACAATCACTTCAACACCACTCGTCGCAGCATCAACCTCCAGGCTCTGCCGGTCTCCCTCCGCCTTCTTTCAATTCGCACCACAATTTTGCCCCAACTAATGCAAACTCGGGCATGAATCCTTTTGCCCCGACAGGTAATACCAATGGACTGGCCTCAGGCTTCGGATCAGGAGGTGGCCTTGGTGGTGGAGGCACAGGGCTTGCAAGTCATGCCGCCGTGATGGGATTCGCACATGGAGCCCAAATGCAACAGCAACAGGCACAACGGGAGGCTATGAGGAGGAGTAGTGGAGGCGTTGGAGGGGGAAAAGGACAGATGAAAGGTAGGATACGGGACGTGTGGCGGAACAACTTAGCCCAGGAGATGCAAATACTACGAGGACTGGTAGAGAAGTATCCCTACATCAGCATGGTAAGTCACTATTGAGTCTGAGGGTTCTGATCTTGGCAGTATTGGTTGTTAAAAGGGCTCACCTATGGCGTAGGACACCGAGTTTCCGGGTATTGTCGCTCGACCGATGGGTTGTTTCACCACCAAGGCAGACTACCACTATCAAACTCTCCGCTGCAACGTCGATCTTCTTCGAGTTATACAGCTTGGAATTACTCTCTTCTCCCAAGATGGTGAAATGCCGCCTACCCATCCAACAGATATTTCAGGAATGAACGTTTCGACATATCAGAATAATCTTATTCCTTGCCCGTGTACATGGCAATTTAATTTCGTATTCTCGATGCAAGAGGATATGTACAACCAGGACTCGATTGATTTCCTGACTCAAGCAGGCTTGGACTTGGATCAGCATGAGAAGATGGGCATCGACCCGGCTGATTTTGGCGCAATGTTGATAACATCGGGTCTTGTACTACTAGAGGATGTCCGCTGGATATCTTTTCACTCAGGATACGACTTCGGCTACCTTGTCAAGCTCATGCTTTGCAAACCGTTACCCGATGATGAGACGGAGTATCGCAAACTCCTTAACATCTTCTTCCCTTCGATATATGACATCAAGTATATGATAAAGCACGCCCAACGGAATCAAGCCGTCAACGATACCCCTTTGTCAGCCGCAGCAGTGAACATACTTAACGGTCTTGGTCAAAAATCAGGGCTACAAGATCTCGCAGACGAGCTCGACATCAAGCGGGTTGGCACAGCACATCAGGCAGGTTCAGACAGTTTACTCACAGGCAAAATATTTTGGGATGTCCGAAAAAAGATATTCAATGGCACCATTGATGACGACAAGTATCTAGGCCAAGTATGGGGACTCAATGGTATGGGCGCAAACCCAGCATCTTCGGTTCCTTCGGGATTTACACCATATACATATCATAACGAAGAAACACCAAACTTGAATGGTGCAACAATCTACTCAAATAACGGAACGCCAAGCACGCCAGGTACCACCCATACAGCTTTGGCAAGCACACCAGTTCAGAACCAGGGCAACGGAGGAGGTATGGGATCTTTGACTCCTGGTGGTGGTGGTGGAGTCTTTGGAGGGTTCCGCTTCGCGAAGGCATAGGCGTACTCTTCTTGATATGTGGCATGGCTGTAGCCTGTACGGAGGCGTTTCAGGAGGGTTGTTTCCTTGTTCCTCCGAGTACATTTTAGCGGGAGTCTTGAAGTGGTATCTATAGCTTCTTTGAAAGGATTCCGTGTTTTCTACCGCACATGAACGTTAGTGGAGTCCCATATGAAGAGTATTTGCCCATGAATTTGTAGTGCTAGCCACATTTGGCAAATCTATCCCCACCTGCTATCGCAACCAAAATCTTATCGATCTTCCTATATCACCTACATGTTACTCCGTACTAGCTCGCAGATGAGGGGTGGAGGGGCAAAAGGTAGTTAGACACTGGTTTGCTCTTTTCACTGCTTCAATCGGGAACTGGATACGTCTCTCATTATCAGCGGTGAATTGGATTGCATATATAGACAACTCTAGAGCCCCCCCCAATTGACTTTGTGCCTTCACTTGAAAGCTGCTCACACTGCTCTAAATACTACGTTTCAATCTAAAGATTCTCCTACTGACTAAACAGCAGCACTTAAATCAAGATGGTCCTTCAGCGACTGAAGCAGGTAGCCCAACATGTCACTGGCACAACTCCACCACCGCACCCTTTCGACCCTCTGTCGGCCTCTGAGATCGAAAAGGCAGTGGGCACTGTGCGGAAGGAGCACGGCTCGCTGTACTACAATGCGGTTACACTCGCTGAGCCTAGAAAGGTAGACATGCTACCATGGCTCGCGGATCCAGATCATACAGTTCGTCCTCACCGTGTTGCAGATGTAGTGGCTATTGGGAAGGGTAGCAAGGTATACGATGGACTAGTCGACTTGGACGAAGAGAAGATTATCCAGTGGGAATTTACGGAGGGCGTACAACCTTTGGTATGAGGATATGGTTTCATAGTTCGCTTGGGCTTTGCTAATGGTTCGCAGATTACAATGGAAGATCTCCAGGTCGTTGAGCATGTTGTTCGAGTCGATCCCAAGGTCATTGAGCAATGCCAAATCATTGGGATACCCAAAGAAGACATGCACAAAGTATACTGCGATCGTACGTAGGAAATCTCTCGGGGACTTGGGTTGATTCTGACCAGTGACAGCTTGGACGATTGGCTTCGACGAGAGATTTGGCAACAAAGTGCGACTACAGCAAGCTTTGATGTACTACAGACCGCATGTTGACGACAATCAATATACTTTTCCTCTTGACTTCACCCCAATCTTCAATGCAGACACTCAAGAAATTGTCCATATCGACGTACCATCCGTACGAAGATCCGTCAATCAAGCTCCACCAAACAACTACCACCCTGCAGCAATTGAAGCCGAGGGTGGCTACCGCAAGGATTTGAAGCCAATCAATATTACACAACCCGAGGGGGTGTCCTTCAAGGTAGATGGGAGGATCATTGAATGGCAAAACTGGAAAGTCCATGTTGGTTTCAACTACCGGGAAGGTATCGTCTTGAATAATATTACATACAACGATAAAGGCAACGAAAGAGGCGTTTTCTACCGATTGTCTCTTGCGGAAATGGTCGTACCCTATGGCAATCCTGAGCACCCGCATCAGAGGAAGCACGCCTTCGATCTTGGCGAATATGGAGGTGGCTACATGACGAACAGTTTGGCCCTAGGCTGTGATTGTAAAGGTGCTATTCACTACATGGATGCCAACTTTGTGAACCGGGCAGGGTCAAGCCAGACTATCAAGAATGCTATTTGCATACACGAAGAAGACGCCGGCATTTTGTTCAAGCATACAGACTTTCGTGATGACTCGGTTATCGTGACCCGTGGTCGTAAACTTCTCATCTCTCATGTCTTCACGGCTGCAAATTACGAATACTGCGTATACTGGACCTTCCATCAAGACGGTACAGTACAGCTTGAGATCAAGCTTACTGGAATCCTGAACACTTATGCGATGAACCCTGGCGAGGATATCCACGGATGGGGAACGGAAGTTTACCCGGGAGTCAACGCTCACAACCACCAGCATCTCTTCTGCCTCAGAATAGACCCAAACATCGATGGACCCAACAACACCATCTTTCAAGTAGATGCCAAGGCAGCAGCCGGCGAAGTTGGCAGCGAAGAGAACAAGCACGGAAATGCCTTTTACGCTCACAAGACCAAGTACACCACTCCTACAGAAGCCATGGCAGATTATGACGGAAGCTCAAGCCGAACATGGGAGATGGCGAACACAAACAAGGTCAACCCCTACAGCCACAAGCCCGTCAGCTACAAGCTCGTCAGCCGAGAAGTCCCAACCCTGCTCCCGAAAGAGGGCGGTTTAGTCTGGAAACGAGCTGGGTTCGCAAGACACGCCATCCACGTAACGAAATGTAAGAAACCTCCCATGAACTACTTCCCAATCTTGACTAACACCTCTCTTCTATCTACAGACCAAGACGATCAACTCCACCCCGCCGGCCGCCACGTCCCCCAAACCTCCGGCCACCCCTCCCTCGGCCTCCCCGAATGGATCGCCTCGCACCCCAACGAAAACATCGAAAACACCGACGTTGTGCTCTGGCACACTTTCGGTATCACGCACTTCCCCAGCCCAGAGGACTACCCTATCATGCCCGCGGAACCGATGACGTTGCTGTTACGGCCGAGGAATTTCTTCTTGAAAAATCCAGCGTTAGATGTGCCGCCGAGCTATTGCGCGACGCCGAGTCAGAAGGCCAGTTTGATGAGGGTGGGGGTGGTGGATAATAAGGATGGGGCGAGTAGGGCTATTTAGGGCGGTGTATTTATTTTGGTTTGTTTGAGGAGAGGACTTTGTTGATATTTGGTAGTGTATGTTATGGTTATATGGTATACGATGTTTACGGCAAGTTTCGAAATTTGACTGTGAGCGGTACGGCATGCTGATGGCCTTGTTATCCGTACGCCACAACACCATCTCTTCTGTTCGAACCTTCCATTACTCCATTCAGCTTACCGTTTACCCCTTCGACTTACATCCCCCCGTTAGAAAGAAGCTCCTTCAAAATCCAAAGGATCCCCAACTCCCTCCCTCCAGCTCCGCAGCTCCTTCCCCCTATCCGCCCACACAGCCCACTCCCATCTCCTCATGAAATTCCTTCTCTCCCATTATCACTTAACAGAATACGACTGTGTCTGCTGCTCCCACTGTCTCAGTTCCGGGAAGTTGGGTCAGTATATATATATATTTTTTGGGATGAAGCTTAAACGGTGACGGAGATTGCTGCGAAAGGAAGAAGTGTGGAGAAAGAACGAGAGGAGGAGAAGGCGAGGGTTGCGTATTCGTAAGCGATAGGGATGGGACGAGAAGGAGGAGGAGGAACAGAAGCGAAAGAAGTGTAAAAACACAAAGTTCCCGTCCTTTGAAGAGATAAAGGGGGTTTTTATTTCCAAACGTTCAAAAGCAGCATCGGAGGAATTCCTCGTTCCCGGAACCGAGACTTACCCAACCCCCTAACCCTACTCTACCAGAACCCACCGCCCCCGCCCTTTCCTCCTTCTCTCCAAAAATTCTCCCATCCCTATCGTTGGAGGTACAGTAGGTGCGGAACCCCAAGTTGGTCGTCCACACATATTACCCCGAGATAACTACTCGGACCGCAGATCCTAAAACCCGTCTCAAAACTACTTTGGGGGATTTTTAGAAGTCCGAGTATCTGCCAGAGGGATTAGATCGAGGGGTGTGAGGTGGGGAGGTGTGAGTTGTTAGATCGCGGTTGTTTTCTGTTTTTTTCTAGAACCAAATTGCCGAGGAGTAAAGCTTTGTGCATTTGAGTGAGGGAGGTGGTTTCATTGTGGTACTTAGGCTCGGGGAAATATGGGAGTTGCAACTGTATTACTGAATTGAGGAAGTTTGGACTATGTTACTGGCATAAGGTCTATCGAGGTATCACAGGCTAAATCAGAGATCCCCCCAAATACCAAATTCCCTTTCCGTTTCTTTCCTTTTCACATCATCTCCTTATCCACTCATCCAGCAACAGCGAATTTACTCCTCGCCCTCAACGTCGCCCCGGTAAAGTACAACACAAACATGCCCACCACGCCCAATGTGCTCAACGCCCCTAGCAGACTTACCCCCTTGCCCACGCCCAAATTGATGAACAACGGCCGCCCGAAGAGGATACTCCCGCACGCAAACGCACTTCTGTAGAAATCATTGCCGGCGAACAGACTCGCGGCGTATTGCGGGTAGCTTAGGGGCACGTAGACGAAGATGCATTGCATGACGACGAAGACCGTGGAGCCGTAGATTGTGATACCGATGACCGAGGCGATCCAGTGGACATTTGGGTTCGCGGTCCAGGCGAAGATGAACAGCCCGATCGGGGGCCCGAAAGCAGCAAAGAGGGCGGGCTCGAGGCGGGATTCTTGGGCGCGGAGTCCGCGTTTCATGATGTCCGGGACGAGGTAGAAGTAGAGGTAGCTGACGTAGACGGCGATGCCGAGCAAGCAGGAGACAAGGATGCAGGTGAAGACGACGCCAATCATACCAAGGCTGAAACCGTACATTGGTGGGTAGACAAGAGGGAAGACTTCAAAGAAGGAATAGTAGATGCCGTAGACGATGGAGGTGTAGATGTTTACAAAGGCGATAGCGGGGTCCTTGATTGTGATTTCGATGGGTTTTATTAGGGCGTCTATCAGTACGGCGGAAGCTTTGAGGCCCTTTTGGTCGATCTCGCTTTGGGATTTGAGGCGATTGTCGCCAGTAAGTTTGCGGAGGCGGTTCGCGCGGCGGAGGAGGATGTTGGGCGTGGAGGTCTCGGGGACACACAAGAACATGAGGACGAATACGGGGCCAGCAAGCCAGAGGATCTCCCATAGGGACCAGCGCCATCCTTTTGCTGTAACGGCAAAGCCGGAGAGGAGAGGTCCAAGGGCGGGACCGCAGTAGGCGGCTGAGACCCAGACGGTCAGGGCATAGGGAAGCTTCAGGAGTGAGTACATGTCTTGCATTGTTGCACCGCCGTTAGCGAGACAAGGGCTACCGAAGAAACCTTGAAGGAAGCGGAGAACGAGAAGGCCAGCAAAATTGTTGACGAGGGCGGTGGGGATGGAGAGAATGACGAAGAGGAGGAACGTGACGGTGTAGACGGGACTACGACCGACAGCAGGGATTTCACTCAATGGAGCGAAGAGAAGAGGTCCAATGCCGTAAGCTAGGACGTAGAGAGCCAAAGGTAGTGATGCATCTGTGGGATTGACGCCAAAATGCTGCATGACGCCGAGCTCGCTGGATGTGTAGATGGCAGAGCCACAGTAGACGGCAAATGTGTAAAGGCATATCTCGAAGGTGACAAAGCCGCGCTTCTTGTTCGACCAGTTCTGCGGGTTTGCCGGGTCATCCGTCGTGTAATAGTCGACCAGGATGTTGCCATCTGAAGTCTTTTGGGGAGTGATTGGTGTTGTCTTCGTTCGCTCAAGCGCCAACTCAGCCTCGACCTCAAGCCGCTCCTCAGTGAATGGGGTCGTCTGCTGTCGGCTTTTTGTCCGTGTTAAAGTAGCTGCACGTAGACCTGCTCGTTCGATATCTAACGAATCTTGCTCCAAGCTGTCCTTCTCGCCCCGAGGATTTCTCGAAGAGTTTGACTTTGTTTTTTCAATTACAAGAGGGATGGGCGGCTCTGAATCAGAGGTTGACCCGGGCTTTTGATTGAGTACCGCGTTGTATGTAGCAGGAAGCTCGAAACCTAGACGCTCCTCGGGATACTTGAGGTATTTGGCCTTGGTGAGCCACCTGATGACTTGCCCAATTGGCGCTTCACGTATCAAGTCGGCCATTAGTGAAATACGGTATGCTCTGGAGAGAGTGAAGGGGGAATGGATAAAGCAGTCTTGAGGAGGATTGGCGGACAAGTCCGAACAAGGCGAAGAAGGATTCAGCCTTGGGAAAGTGAAAGAAGTGGAGATGAGAGTATATGATTGAGACGGCAACAAGATAAGTCCAGCCATCATATACTTTATAGCTGGATTGCATCTTGTCAGCATCAATCACATTATCAAGCTCATCCTGGTCGATCAGTATTCCAGCATCAATGACCAACAACTGTACTGTTTTGTAATCAACAATGAAGCCGCTAGATTGGTGAATTTGATAGTCGAGGGGTGCTATAAAAGCTTGTCTCAACACTTATCAGAGGAGAGGTTTCGGTGTGGTGATTGGTAATGCACCACGTTTGGCGTGGCACGGCCATCCATGGTATTGGTGAGCATGAAAGCAAGAATGGAAGTCGGTGGAATGCAAAGCCCGTTTATGACTCTTCAAGATCTTACTCCGTATAGTGCAAGAAATCCTAATGATGGATCACCCGTCTTCATTTTGATACGGTCGACGGTGCCCTTGGTCCCACTATTCGAGCCCACCCCCCAAGGCCAGTCAACTCAGCAAACTCCGTCGGGGATTGCCATAAAGACCGAAGGCTTTGTACGGAGTATGATGCTCCATAGTCTTTCTAGACCGGTTGTCAAAGTCGCTTTTGGCACTTAAAATTTTTATTTTATCATCCATCTAGAGTAGCTTGCATGCAATGTCAGCAAGTCCCCGGCCCCAGAACTCCAGGCTTCCTCCCAGAATAAATGGAGGTCTTGGAACCGACGCACAATCGAGTACTTTTACTGTAGACGTTTCTAATTGGACACTCGGTGCTATCGACCTCTCTGAGGCGTACATCGTTCGTCGAGCTCTACATCCACGACGTTGTGCGACAAGGATCAGGAGAGAATGGAAGTGTTTGAATGTTGACTGTCAGCCCTATTCTACTCAACGATGTGGCTGGATCTTAAGCTTGGCCCTGTTTGGAACAACTTTCGAAGCTTCATGTTCCTACCAAAGCAAAGGCGTGTCACAGAACAGCGTCAAGCTTACCACAAGCGTCTAAGCCAGTCTTTGTGCTGTTCAGACGAAGCTAAGACTATCACCTTTAATTTATTATTCAACCTAGGTCTTCGACCGACAATTGCCCACAAGGACCATCATTGATTAGGGAACACTGGGGAGAACCCTCGGAGAAATACTCCAGTCCGCAGCAAGCACCTCGATATTCACGACCACCTGGCCTAACCCTCCAGCTATCCAACTCCCGCTCCACCCCATCTCCACCATGGACCTCCCTCCCGACGAAACCTTCACCCTCCTCCCCCTAACCCTCGACCCCACAACCAAGGCCCTCTCCTCCCCCTCCCCCTCCCTAACCCCCCACCTCACCGC
>JAABUL010007664.1_pt1 | contig 11479 bp, 15 predicted proteins | sample 5559151 | NCBI WGS metagenome assembly JAABUL01 (sample SAMN10711876, study PRJNA513368) | rock metagenome | isolation source: Antarctica rocks | place: Antarctica: Victoria Land, Pudding Butte sud | reverse complement strand
ATCTCACTCCTCCACCACTCTGTGGCTAGCCCGGGCTTTTCCTGCCGTTTCCGGCTGCAACGAAAAGAACAACATAACCGGCGAAGGCGACCATCGCGGTTTTGGGCATTGAAAGGAATGCAACAACGATCCTTCGTACACGGCAATTGTGGGAAAGCCCCAAGATCTACTCGATAACGTCCACCTTATGACAGAATATGCTGCCGTTGCGTATTGGCCCGATACTAACAACCCAACTGACTCACCTCTTTCATGCTCGAACAGGCCCTTGCAGCACTGTTCCAAATGCCAATTATCCTACGGTTGAAGCACCCAAAGCGAGGACTTGACCGGAGTTAACAATCACTGTGAATCCTCCAAAAGTCAAGTTAGACATCACTGCTCATGGTATCGCTAGGATACATTGCTCTTGACTCTACCAATAACATTGTAGTGTTCGTCTTCCAACGGACCGTTGAGCAATAGAACTAGGTAGAGGACATAAATTTCTTCCCAGTCTGCTCTAATCTCTGTGATGCCTGCAGAGTACATTAAAGGTTCTGGCAAAGCTGAAACGCACTGCGACAAACGACGTCGAAACATTTGGAGATGGAAACGCTTTGGACCTATAGACTGTAGACAAGCCTTCGAGGTTGAAAGAATAATCGTGAGGAAATAGCTGTATTTCCAGACCAATCATCGTTATACTGAGGTGAAAGTCCATCCGTAGAAGTCAGCCCCGGGGCCTGTGCCAGATTGATGGTGAGTGGCTAAAGATGGTTGATGATAACACAAGCTTGGAAGAACTCTCGGGGACTATAATGAACGCCTGTACAATGAACGCTGTGGACATTGTTAAATTTTCTACTGGTGAATATTCGTCAGATAGGAGGAAATCGACATGGGAGAACAGCGAAACAGAAGCCCCATCGGCCCCACAGGATCTTCTTTGCCCCTTTTCGCCCCCAAATGTCCCTCTCACAACCAACATCAATCCCTCCACCGGATGTCTTTCTGGCATCCCTCTTCTCAATCCTCACGAACAGTCCTTGTCTTTCATCCGACCTTACTGCCAAAACAGACAGCCCCACCATCTCCGCGGCCGCAAAACCAACCCTCCTAACCCTCCACGCTCTCTTCCCCACCCTCCTCCTTCCAGCACTCGACCTACTAGACCGACGACTGGTCACCCGATTCATTCTACAGGATGAGCCCATCGATCGCTCCACTGTTGCCGAAGAGGCGAACCAAGATGGGAATGGGAGGAGCGATAGCAATACGATGGTCTACTACGTGAAATCCACCGCCCAACGCGACGGTCGCTCTCGATATAGCAGAAGCAGAGATGTAGGCGGCACTAGCTACGAAGTCAGGACCCGGGCTTGGAGCTGCACTTGTCACGCGTTCGCATTTGCTGCGTATAACGGCGCCGGCGCTTCTCCGGCGTACAAGGCATACGAAGATGTCGACGACTTTGGGGGGCGTCGTATGAGCAGGGATGGGGACGAGGAGATGCTTGATGTGCCCGAGACGGAAACAACGGTTGAGCAAGATGGGCCCTGGCAATGGGGTGGCTTGATGCTGGAGGGTGAGGATATCCCGCTTTGTAAGCATCTGCTCGCTTGTGTGTTGGTGGAGAGGTGGGATATGGGTGGGAGTAAGTCTGACGAAAAGGTGGTTGGCAGGGAAGAGATGGCGGGGTGGGCTGCTGGGTGGGGAGGATGAATAGGTTCGGGATTAGAGTCTCGGTGGACCGTACGTGGGGATCACGAGTGTGGAGACGTTGAAAGGGATCAGCAGAGCGATTGAGAGCAAAAATCACATCGACACTGAAGTTCTAAGCCCGTCGGTGAAATAAGCAATCGTTTGATTGGTAAGAGCCATCCGTTGCATGATGGACTTGAGTGACCGATGAGCTAGAATTGAAGCTGACGCAGTTGGGCAAGCTATGCATGCAGAGAGGAATTGAAGAAAAGACCGTGTTAATGCTCGCTAAAACAGACGTTCTATGCTGTTTTGTCACATGCTGAAAAAATGTTTTGAGCCATCCATCGTTCGAGTCCTGGAAATTGAGAAGCCAGTCGCAGACCCTGCGAATCGGATAATCTTTCAGTCGTCAGGCGTAGCCCGGTGATCGATCTTCAGATGCCTACGTTCGAGCGCTGCTGACATACCAGGAATATCTCTGCCTAAGATGCTCGTACCAGTCGTAGTACTTGACATGCCAGACGTTGTATTCTCTTTGCCAGAGCGGTAAAGATGACCGGATGAGCTGCCAGCCGCATTTGCCTTGCCAAGTTTGCCGCTAGGGGGTGAAATGTATTGAGCAGTGGAGTGGGAACTGCCAGTTGCGGCTTTGGAATGATTCTTGTCTTTGCTGCTTGGTGTCGAAACGTACGTCCTGCTAGGGAGGATGGCACCTTCTGGCTTTGCCTGCTTGTCTTTGCTACTGGGAGTTGAAAAATACTGATTACCGTGAGCGTTGACGGGCGTGACAGGCAGAGGAGTGTTGGCTGCTTTCATTGCCGGATTACTGATAGATGCTGGGAGAGGCGGGTTGCTATAAGCGGCGCCAGTGACAGGAAGACCAGGGCTGCTGTGAACGTTGGTGATGTCCGTGAGGTTGTGTGGCTGGACATACTCGCCTGCTGGGAGGGTCTTATTAGTGCCGATTAATCATAGGTGACGGTAGGATTTCTCTTACCGAGCTGAACACGACGCGTACCGGGATCCCCACTGCGAGCATTGCGCTGGTTGTCTGAAGACATGCCAGGAGTGGTTGTCTTCGAACGATCCCCTATGCTCACCTTACCAACGCCGCGAGTGATTGTTTCATCTTCAGGAACATTGCTTGCTCCGTACCCCAAAACGCCAGCCATAGGAGAACCTGAGCCATATACTTCCAGGTCACTCTTGCGTACGAATTTACGACCAGGGTACTTGGCAGGATCATAGTCGGGCAAGACGAACCCGCTTGCCTCAGCGTTGGCGACGGCAGTCTCCGTACCATTTCTGAAATAATCATTCTCTTGAAGCTCCAGGGTTTCGATGCGACGCTCGATCGCTTCAACGGGTATCACATACTAGTGAACATGTTACCAGCGATCCCCTTGTTGTCATAGCTTAGGTTCTCACTTACGCCATCAAGTTCTGGAAACCTTCTCTTCAGAAGCCTCACCATTGCTGAAGCGTACACTTCATTCTGCGCTTCCATGTGGCATATAGCCCTATCCATCGCTTCGTTCCAGCAAGATGGCAGCTGACTGCCAGAAGGAAGACTCTTCGGCAGTCGAGGCTTGCGTGTCTCGTCGCTGCCTCTAGAGCTGGGGATATCCAGGAGCGATTGAAGGGTTTGACGCTGCATGCTGACCGAATGCTCAGTGGTGATTGATTTCGGACTGGTCTCTGCGAGTGAATTGAAAACCTACTGCCGTTGGAGAACCGTCTAGAGACACCAGGCGGCCAAATCCTTAGATATGGGTCCGAGGAGTCCACGAATCCAACTTTGGTGATCTGCTCGCTTTCGATTGAATTAATAGCTTGCGCTGACTGGGAGAAGAATGTGCCTTGGACTTCCGTGCCCGATCAGATGCTGATCGTTGATCGGGTTGCTGACGTAAACTTGGTCTTTCTTGAGCTCTTGACGAAGGTCTCCAAATTTGGTACGGAGGAACACAGCCTTGAGAGATTCTCGAGCTTTCGAGGGTTGTCGGAGTGCCTGTGGAGGAAGATCAGTAAGATGTGGATGGGTGATGTTGATGGCTTGGCGTCAACACAAGGCGTGTGAGATAAGTTCGGACAATTAATGACTCTACTTTTGATCCGAATGAACACAATGACTTGAAGAAAGGTTTCGTCAGGAAAAGGCGGGAGCAGTGTGTGCCCACCGCTGGGGTAGAAGAATTGAATAATTTATGACGATTCGATCTCGTTCAAGGGCCTAAATTGTTCAAAGAACCCTTTGATCAGGGCTACGGTCATGATCTTGGCATACTGGTAGCGCTCATCAATATTTGAGACCAAGCACCATGGGGTATGAGTAATATGAGTATTGCTCTCTTTGTGATCGTTGGATGTGCTAAGAGACTAGTAAATCGACCTCTTGAATGAGGGTATGAACAACAATCCGAGGATGACTGTGCTGTTTATAGTTAAAAGAATATAGCATGACTGCTCCTGAATTACCATCACGGACTGCACGTAGGCAAGAGCATACTTCGGGGCTCCGAGCTCTATAAAGAGATTGCAGGGATGGGTTGCCCATTAATAGAATCACAGGGTTGAAATAGAGCTCTTTGACCTCAATGCTTTCGACTTGTAATCTTGGAGCGCAAGCAGTGGAACTCGTTTTTGGGGGATCATCACAGTCGTAAATGTCCTCTTACTTCGTGTCTGTTGTAGAACATCTTTAGCCCTTAATGGATTGTGTCTGCGCTGGATGCATTTAGTAGTCGCGGAATTATCCCAATGATTCTGCATGCGCATGGTGAGGAGTACATGTATATTTACAGACAATGGAAGATGGTATACAGACCATTCCGCATGATATGTCCGATACATACGCTCGTCATCAGTATCATTGCCATGCTGAGATACCGCATGTATCCCCCAATATATGCTCATTTCGACCGCCACAGATCAAGAAATTTGGAGGTAGGGCCTAGCTTCTCAGCCCAATCCGAGTAAGGAGACTGCTATTCGTACTTGAAGTTTTGTCTTCTCCGAAAACCCCAAGCAAGCTCTTCCACACCTGCCCTGGCTCTTGACTGGCATCAACTGGTCTCCAGATGCCGGTCTTTTTGTAATATGCTACGACTGGCGAAGTTTGATCGTGGTAGGTCGAAAGTCGCTTCTTCAGCGTATCAGCGTTATCGTCAGATCTTTGGATGAGTGGCTCGCCCGTCACATCGTCCTTCATTGTCTCTTTGGGTGGGTTGAAAATTTTGTGATACGACCGACCAGATGCTGGGTGAATGAGGCGCCCTGTTATCCTTGAGACTAGCAAGCCGTCATCGATCTGTAGCTCCACAGCATGCTGTAACTTTTTGCTTTTCGCCTCAAGCATGGCGTCCAGCCGTTCTGCTTGCGCGACCGTACGGGGAAAGCCGTCCAGGATGAAGCTATCAGATCCTCTTAGCTCAACTTACTTCGTTCGTTTTGGCATACCTACCCTTTTTGGCAAGCTTGATTGCTATCCAATTCGTTCTTTATCATATTGATCATGATCTCGTCACTGACCAGACCCCCTTGATCCATGATCTTCTTGGCTTCCCGTCCCAGTGAAGTTTTCTTCGCTACTTGGGATCGCAGCATGTCCCCCGTTGCCTGTAGCAAAGTGTTAGCATGTACTGGCCTGTATCGCATACAGCCACAGCACGAATAACCATACCAAATGGCAAGCACAGTATTTCTCTTGTATCTTGGGTGCTTGTGTTCCCTTGCCTATGGTACATATAAGCTATTGACAGCGAAGGCCATGCTGTCAAGGAGCCCCCTACCAGCTCCAGGTGGCCCCATCAAGATCATTCGCACAGATGCAAGGTTGCTCTTCGACTTGGATCCATCCTCTCCACTCATCTTGGCCTCCAACTGGTGCACCCGCGATTCGAGCTTACGGATGGTGTCCCGGAGAGCCTCGACAGTATCATCTGTGATTGGCGCCATTGATGGCGATGATGATCAATGATGGGCCTGACCAAGGCGAAAGACACTCTTGAACAATGAACGAGCGTGGGCGATTGAAGTTGGGCGGAGGGCGGTTCAGTGGAAACAGTCGGGTGTGGAAGAGAGTCTGACATTGCTATATTGTCTTTGTGGCTCACCGTACTTCAGCGCTGCCGAGGCTAGGTTCGACCAAGATGAACCCCTCCAGATGTCATGCCGTAGTACTCTTTCAATTCAATCGAGACAGCGGTGTCCCAGTCCTACAATCTCGAGGATCCAACTATTAGAGAATTGGCAACAGCCTATGGACCCGACGATCTATAGCAGATGGGATTCTGTTTGTTGGCTGCACGGACCATGGGCCTCTATAATATGATCATGGTGATGTGGGAGTTCATCGTCGCGGTCTGTTCAATTTTCATAGGACAGGGGAAGCGTCAAGAACGAAAGGAAATGCTCCTTAGAATATCTGGACACACGAACAGGCTGTGACGGCCGAGGCCAAAACCAGGCAGTCTCGAAGTACCTTCTGCTTGAGTGCTATTTACTGACGTGGCATTTGCTCTGGAGCCTCGCAATGCTATTCTACTATTTTCCCGGGCCAAGAATCACTTTGGCTAGAATCCGCAATGGAGAGCGACTTCGTCAGGGCCTTGCTGTGCGGTCACAACGAAGCACGCCCGTCAAGTCTCGTGCTCCATTTGTTGGCCGTCAGTGATCCACGTAAGTTTGACGGTCAGAACCAGATTGTCGGAGAGCAGTCCGTTGGTGTAGCAGAGCCCAATGATGGGCTTGTCGTGGGGGCGGTGTGACCTAAAATAAGGGCAAACACCCGCATCCGTCGATGGCTGGGCCTACCCAGAGACTCACCCCAAAGCCAAGGCCTAAAGCGCTCATCTCCTTGTGTCCATGCTGCACTAATGCATCGTTGTGGCGGCATTGTTCCTGAAAGTGCTAGCCGCTACTACGCCTCCCCCGGCCAATGGTACACGCGATGCTGTCCCACTAAGCCCAATGTGAGGCACACGATACCCCTGTCGCACTTTAACGGGCTGCCGCTTTTACGGGTAGAGGAATCTAATTCAACGATTCAACCAATCATGGCCAGCCACACCATGAGCGCTCGCAAATTGCATCTTTGGTGCCCCCCTTTCCCGTTCCGCTTGGGATATTTGCGCGCTTTCTACTTTTTCATTCCTGACTTCCTCAAAGCATCACTCTTTTACGCTTACCCACGACCATCGACGACGGCAACACTGCTAGACGCAGTTTCGCACTTTCACTCCTTCAAGTGCACGTCGCTCTAACCAGCTATCCAATCACTACAACATCAAATCAATTCAGTCGGAAATTCAGCCAGCCTCATTCAACCCACTCCTTTGTCGCAGGAACTTGAACAATCGCACAAAATGCATTATAGCAGGATCGCACTAGCTGCGACGCCCGTCTTCTTCGCCTACGTCTCCGCATACGGCTCCGCCATCGTCAAAAACTCGTGCGGTGAAGATGTGTACTTCTGGTCTTGCGGTGAGCACCCTGGTGATATGATCACCGTCAAAGCTGGCCAAAGCCATACACAAGGGTACTATTCGAAGCCGGATGGAGGAGGTCCATCACTCAAGATTGGCGTCAAGTACTCCGAGGGACCAAAGAAAGGCCAAATCCCCGATATCTGGGACCTGCCTCCGCCAGACATGACCCAGTTTGAATACACCGTCGGTACAGCGGGCCCTCCCGCCAAAGCAGTCTTTTACGACATATCCAATATCAACGGCTACCCTTTCGTGTCTGGAGGAGTCAAGATGACCAGTTCCGACAGCTCAGTCAATGTCGTGTGTCCCAAGGGGGTGAAGCAATGCCAAGCGGCCTACAATCAGCCATTTGATGACCGTGCAACTGGCAGCGCCCCAGACCATCTGGACTTGACCTTGGAGCTGTGCTCGGACGCACCTGGCATGATCGTTAGTGGAGGATCAGGAGGAACGGGTGAAGGATCATCTGGATCAGGAGGAAAGGGTGGAGATTCAGGCGGAGAATCAAGCGGAGGTTCTACTCCACAGCAGCCAAGCTCGCAGCCAAGCCCACAGCCAAGCAGCAGCGCGCCAGTAGCCTCGTCATCCCCACAGCCAAGTCACTCAAAGGTCCAACCACAGCCGCAAGACAATGCTCCCGAAAAGCTCGCAGTCAATGCTCCACCTCCAGGACCCAGCTCCACCAGCTCCGCGCCGACCTCTTCAATCACCCCACCACCGGAAGACGTGGTCGTCTGGCAAACAGTCACTGCCGAACCTGTCGTAGTAACAGTATCACACAAAGAGAAGAGGCACGAACACATCCACCAGCACGTCCATAACAAGATCAACAAGAAGCGTCACGGCAACTAGATTCCCGACTCTGCAATTCGCCATCTATAATCTTTTACTCTTCTTCTTGGACAAGCAAGCATATTGCGAGGTGGCGAACGGGACGCGGCGCCTCCTGGGGGAGCGGGGCTCTCTGCATTCGTTCAATCATCTTCACCTCCTCGCGAGGTGCAGGTTGGGATTGCGACGTGGAGGGGGCTTACTCACGAATGGATGTCATGTCATTGATACCTAGTACTGCCATCTGATCACACCACCACATTCACTTCTACTTACATATGCATATGGATGGCCATGCATGCAGGGAGCGGAAAGAGAGAGATTACATTATTGTAAACACCTTTACACCATTTTCATTTGTTCAGGAGGGTTGGATAGAAGAATGCAAGCAATCAAAAAAACAATTTGAAAAGCAAAACCAAATCTTTGCTCAAATTGACGTGTTGACCATGCTTTCTGTCAGACACGCTTGAACTGGAAATGGCGTCCACGCCTCCTGTCAGACTTGCGTGTGTCAATGTCAAACTTATCCCCTTGAAGACCAACGTTGCCCTTGCTTCGCCTGACACTTTCTTCCCCATGTGGCTCAACGCTTTCCACGTCGCCCCTCGTAAAGCGTTGCCGATTGTGAAAGCAGTTGAAGAAAGACCCACTCTATTGTGACCTAGGAAAGTATCCACGGTAGGTAAGACGCACTCAAAGCTTGGTACGACCATATTCCCATACCGCCACGCCTGGCAACCTGCGGGCCTATCGACCGACCCGCTCCATTTCCTCGAATGCAGGTACCCGAGCACGCTGCTTGGCAAGCACGCGGGTTGCAAAATATCTCAGACACTTGGTGGGCACGTGGGGTGATTGGCCTACACTTGTTACAGGTTCCTGTGTTGTGCCTCTTACAAGGAAAAATAATTTGCAGCCTTTCGATTGGTCTTGACTTCTATCTACGCTTTAGATGCGGTTCCGGAGATAGTATGAATGGTGAGAATGTTAGAAAAGATCTCGTCCTCATCGCTGTTTCTGGTCTCCCAGTGCTGAGCCCTTAGCCATCGCCGGCCCTGACGTTGTGCTGTCATCTAATGCTCTTGAAAGTACGATCCTGACCTTTTTGCTCGCAACGAGTCCAATCACTCGAGTCCTCGCCTTCAACTCCCCGTAGAGACCATTAAAGCGATATACTTGCCCTTCTCCTTACGGAGCCCGTGACTACTCTTGCCATAGCATTTCACGACCTAATGTGTCAAAAGAACATCATCTCCCCCAACTGCTCCCCTTCAACCCTCAATGTCCCCAGTAATCCTCCTCCAAAGCCTTCCCCACCCAATGGTAGTTATTTCCCGGAACCCCACCTTTCCATAACCGCCGTCTCCCTTACTCGTTCCTTCTGGTCTTGTATCTTTCGTAGAGGATACCATGGACGTTGTGGCTATACCGGCTCTCTTCTCGTTCTCTTCGCGGCGTATCCGGATACCGGCCGCGGCAATGCCGATGGCGATGGCGAAGATGGGGTCAAATGTCCTGGAGTCCCAATATGGAGTAAGTAGGGTCGCTGGGAAGGGCTGCGTGTAAGGGGAAAGACGGGAGGATGGAGAAGCGATGAGGGGAGATACCGAGAAATAATGTAATTGTAGCGTGGAAAGGTGGTGGCCATCTCGGAGGGTCTAGTGTTAATAGCGGAGACTTTGCAGTGCACTTTGCGTTCACAGAGGGGGTGCATGAGATCTGACTAGTTCTACGGACAGGACAGGCCTACAGGCCCATTTCGCCACACTTGGCAGTCTTTCATTTGGAGTAAGATATATTCCCCTATATATCTTCTGCGTATAACGCCCGTTTCTTAGTAATTAAAAGGCTACGACATATATATATATACTGTACTTCAATTTACCCTTATATAATTAGTATCATAACTTATAGTCGCCGAGGTAAAGTATTTGCGATAGTCTTCGGTCTTGGACCCTGTTAGCCCGACATGGGTCTTGCAGGAGCAATTGGGCCTGTGGGCCTGTGGGTTTGGGCCTGTCCGTAGCCAAGTCGTTGACACTCATCCTCCTTAGAGGCTTGCTTTCGCGTTAATAAGGTGTGTTGGATTTTGAGTATCGCCATTTCCACTGAAGCAAACCGAAGCTTTCGATACATTAGTCGCAGCGGCCCAGCATTAAATATTATCATAATTCGTGGACGAAGCCTCCGCAAGAAGAAAACCCTGGCCAAATCAAGGATTTTACCGTGAATAATCTCCCTATAGAGACCTCTCCACCGAGCAACAAGCAGCCTGCGCAGCCTTGGAGAAGAATGTCTGGCTTCTGAACTGCAATCACACAGTCCAGGCAGGATGCTGTCCAACATCAAACGGGTGCGTCCACTGCCACCAGCATAGCGCATTGATGCCACCATGATACTCCCAATACCCGCATTTGTAGTAGATGTCCTGCTGCTGGATATAGAGCATGCTTTCTACCAGCCGTTTGCTTGCTGTGGGAAGTAGCTTCAACGCGGTGAAGACACCGCGTAGCCAGAGCGGTGTGGTTCATAGGTAAAACGGAGAATTTCTCGGCGTCTATTGCGACAAAGGCCTTCATCTTGAACAATGAAGAGGACCCCAGTATTCTTTCTTTCTTTCGAGCCGGGCGTCCGCGACCAGGAAGTCCAGTATCCAGGCTTGAACTTGAAGTTACCTGGCTCCAGTACATAGCCGCCTGTCCTGGGTTCTTTGTGATAGCCGAACTTGAGCTCGACCTTTACTATGTGAAGAAATGGGCAGTTTTCCAGTTCCGGGCAATGCCAGTGACTTTTCGTTTCCAGATACTGTTTGCGGGTATGGTGATGCGAATTTGGTTTGGTGCGATGAAGTCGAAGGTTGCCGACTCTGGGCCAGGCAGTGTGAGCGACCGGTTGGCGGTTGTGTTCGTGCGGTCCATGGTGTGATATATCTGCATCTGGACGCTTTACCATCCGCCATGAAACGTGGTGGTAGCAAATTACAAGTCAAAAAGGGGTATGGTTAAAACTGCGAGATGGGAAGGCGCACTTTGTATGTACATCGTATTCGTTGGGCGAGCAAGTCGCAGTGTCCTGTGTGGGGGTTTAGGTTGGGGCAGATTTTTGTGACCTTGGCATATCACGCTATTTGGGCTCATGTACGATAGTGTACTACGAGGTGAGCACATAGATCTGATTATGATCAACGCAAAGACCATCAGTCCTCAGTGTTCTGGCAAATTGTACTCTTCAATGAAATCAGTGAACAAAGTAGGTAGTTGGGGAGCGTAGACAGAAGAAACTTTCTATGAGCATGCAAGTCCTATCCAGCAAATAAGAAGCCTGTCCGTCCTATCAGAGAGCCCAGCACCATCTTTGTCTTGGTCAGGGCAAGGATAGGACAGATTGTGAGAACCCACGCCGCAATAACTTGACAGTCCGCCCGAAACGCCCACGGCTCATCCATCATTTACCGGCGCAGCGAAGCGCAT
>JAABUL010007663.1_pt1 | contig 11484 bp, 12 predicted proteins | sample 5559151 | NCBI WGS metagenome assembly JAABUL01 (sample SAMN10711876, study PRJNA513368) | rock metagenome | isolation source: Antarctica rocks | place: Antarctica: Victoria Land, Pudding Butte sud | reverse complement strand
GCGGTGGTGGGTTTGGTGGTGGTCGATCAAAGGTGATGTGCTGTAATTCGCCAAAGAATCTAAATCCTTTCTTGCCGGTGTCCCTTGACAAACTCTTTCCCACTCTGCCACCATCGGACGACTTGCCCCAGTTTGATCTGCAGCAGATTGCTTCGGGCCCATCCGTCGTTGGAGGCTCTGACCCCCAGGCCTTCGGACTGGTAGTAATCGACGGGCCAGAAGGCACAGTCTCTAGCTTGAGCCGCCGAGATGGGTCTCATCTTGAATTCTTGTCCTGCGACCAAAACAGAGGTACGGGACCGGGATCGGCGCAATTCGTTTGCATGGACACCTCGGATACTTCGAATTGTGATGACATGCACAAGGATGGTCTACCAGGCACGATACTACGCATGCCAGAAGACTGCGGCTTTGCGACATATAGTGTGGCGGACTCAGTGACGCGCTCACTGGATCAGAACCTACCAGGCCATCTGCGAAAACGAGCGTCACCAGGCGCAGTTATATATAACCTTACATATACATATAATTTCAAATTGGCCAAACGAGACTCGGGCGACATCTTCATACGTATCGATTATTCAGACTCCCATGACTACTTCGATAAGATCGTTGCCGCAGATCCAGTGACAGGAAAGGGGAAGAGAGAGCTTCATCCAAGATACTGGAGCCCGCTATCTAGCAGTTGGAAGAGTCGTGAGTTCCATCCCGGGCCAGCTCTTATCGATACTGACTCTAGATAGTCTACAGCAGTCTGAGGTCTGGCCCTGATCAGGATTTTCAGCCCAGCCTCAAAAACGACAATTTCAACGTTCTCCTCTTTGGGGACGATGGATCTCAGCATAAGTGCCCCAGCGGCAAAGACGGGTTCCTCAAGGTTTCCCTCTCCGGATCTGTCAAGAACGATTTGAAATGGGGTGTCACGCTTGTTGGAACACTTTCACCGTCGCTAGCACTCGAAGAAGCATATAGCTATTTCGACAGTGATCTAACCTTTGACGGCACCCTCGACTTCGATGGTAGAGGCGTACTCAAAATTGACGGGGGCAATCCAGAGAAACCTATCTTTTCAAGTCCGATCACCAACTACCAATTCAGCCATCCTGGCATTGTCTCGTTCTCACCCCAGCTTAATGTTGACGTTCAACTATTGGGCAGCGGGCAGATAGACGGGTAAGTTCTATAAGGCTACTTGTTCATCATGCAAGCTGACGACGTCATAAGTAAATTTGCTGTGAATTTTGCCGGTGGCTCATCGAAGACTCTAAGCACCAATGCCCCTTTGGGACTTGGTGACTTTGGTGGCCAAGCGGGTGGGGCAATTAAGGGCAACGCTTTCACTGGAGATCTGTCTGTCAATGGAAGTCAAACATCCAAGACAATGAAGAGGCAGTCTGGAGGCGGTGATATTACTGCATTCGGGAGTAAGTGGTCCTGCTATTGTGATCCAGCATGGCAAGTATGCAGTACTCAATATCGCTGTAGTAAGATTGAATTTGGAGACTCGGCTCCAGTTCAGTGTCTTCAACTATGGAACAACGGAAATGGATGCGGGCGCCACCGTAAGTCATGCCCTTATGAGAGACCGCTGAGATCTTATACTGACCATGAGATAGCTTGCCGCAAGGGTGCCGCACGTCATACGCGTTATCGGGGGTGGTCAGACAGCTGTCAACGACGCGTTGGTACACTCCTGAAGTGCTCTAGACCCTGTATTGACAGAACCAGGGATTTACAAGCGTCATCGGATGTCGTCCAAAATGGAAGTATTTCATCCACATGGACCGACGATGTGACTCACGGCGTTGGAGGTACTCCTCTGGTCGCAATCATTCATAGCGGAGATTCGACCCCTCCGGAGCGCGATGCCCCAGCCATCGACGGCTTCGCTCTCTTCGGGGAACGGGATTGGGTAGATTGTTCGACTGGCTCTGACGCGAAAATCAAGTGCCTTCCAATGAGCAACATGCTCACACTGGACCCCAGCCTTGCAGACGAAGATGATAACACTGGTCTTTCCAAGCGAACATTGGATAGTCGTGCAGGCCAAGGTGGAGAACGTCCGTACGATGTGCATGGTCCGAATGGAGCATTTACAATCAACAGCCACACCTACCCAAATGGAAGGAACGGAGCGACTCTTAGGGGAGTAAATCCAGCAGCTGGCTATTACGATCTTGAGAACGAGGATGACTGCGTCGGTACAGAGTTTCGAGATGATGGTGACCCAAGCACTACCACATTCATTACCGAACACATCCTTGAACTGCAAACTCTACCACGATTCTTAGAGTTTGCGATGGGAATCCCAGCTGACCTGCGAAATGGAGTCCAAATGACGACCAGACATACGCCAATTCCCCAGAACGCACTGGGACTTGGCAGTAATTTCTTGACTCGGTATAGCACGTGGGATCCTCAGGGATCAGCTAACAATAACGAGGCCCCCGTCGATGAAATCTTTGGCGCATTTGGCGACACGATAGATCCGAGTCATTTAGTGAACGCAGAGTCGGCGCTCAACGCTATGAAAATGCGAGTCTGGAGAGGCGATGCCCCTATAGCAGATTCCACATGGACCAACAATCAACTTGACGACACCAGCGACATTGCACATGGTGAGCAAGCATTGAGTACGATCAGGAATGTAAGCAGTCGATCCAATCTTATTGGGGACTCTTTTGTCCGAGCTCTGCAATTGAGAGCTGATCAGCTGACCAGACGATAGGTTGCCGCCGTCTACGGATATCTGAACACGGCTGCCATCAATGAGAACTTCGCCAATGTAATCGGAAATATCCGGGCACATCTGGAAACATATCAGAATCGATACAATATTGTGATGACTGCCAATATAGACATCGTGGCGATCTGGGACGAATATATATATCATGTCTTGGTGCCCCAGCTCCAGAATTCTCTCAGTCATTTCATCGGACGGCGCCTGGACACGCTGTTTACCAACTGGAATCAGGAGAATGCCCGAGACCCGAACAGCTTTAGAGCACCGCAGGTTCGAGCTCTCATCAGACAGATTCGCGCACTACGAGATGAGGTTGACGTGATGTTTGTTGACACATCGCGTTTTGGCGGAAGCAACTCCTAAAGTTATGAGCAAGGTGATTTGTGCGGAGAGTCTGTCGATGGGGAAGCAATATCAAGGTCCCACCGCGACTGTGTTATGTGTGCTTGTATTCTAGAGTTGAGTTCATTCGTCGGCGATAGAAACAAAGACTTGGATCATTTCGGCGTAGCAAAGCTCTACAATTTTGTTGAAACATGTAGTGCCAAATGATTTCAGTCTTCATGGGCCAGCCATCAGGTGTAATGTTTGCAGAGGTGTTGGTTCACCCATCAGCATCATCGGATACACCGTTGCAAGAAGCAGAGAACAAGGCACCGCCACGGCGCCCGGATACCCCACCACGTGCGACTCGTTCGGATTGAATCCAGCCTCCCAGACAGGTACGATGGGGGTGTTTTCTCTTCTTTGAAGGTACCGCACGACAGTATCATCAGCCGATATGAAGTAATCCGTTCGTATTCCCTCTGAAACACCCCCAGCTTCGACCAAGCTCTTGAATCTCTCCCTTAGGCCCTCAGCTTCTATGCCCTTAAGCGCTTCGTCTTCCACATATTGTATCTTCCACGTCTGTTTCACAACATCGGCAGCGCTCACCGTTGCCAGCGCTGCCGTTGTAATCGTTGCCATTCTGTCCTTCGCCCTTGTCCATGCCTCGTCGTCTCCGTAGCTTGAACGGAAACACACAAAACCCCACTCTGCCCAACACTTGTGTTCCAGCGTCTTCACCCAAGCTTTCTTCTGCTCGACCCTGTCACGCTCTTGTCCCGGAGCAGCCCTCGCGGCTTCTCGCTGCTGCCGGGCTGCTGCTCTCTTCTCTGTATCCCTCTTGTCTATCACGTCCCAAGCCTTCAATTTTGCTTCCGTCTCCTGTGAATCCGCGGACACCCTCCGAGCCTCATCCATCAAGTCACGCTCTTCTTTCGGCATGGCCATGAAGCCAGCATAGGTCTTGTTAATGTCTGCGCTGGAGGGTTGATTGGCGCCATCGGAGAGGATACGAGCCTCGGTGTCGGTCAGGGTAGAAGGTTCAGTAATAGCCTTCTGCACGAGGGCGTGGAAAGTGTAGGAAGTGGCAGAGAGGCAGAGAGCGTCCTCCTCGGATGGTGTAGGGCGACTTTGAATCTGGTTTCGCTCTGCGCGGGTGATTGTATGAGGAGAGGCGATGGCTTTGTGGTAGAGACCTTGAAGAGGGGACAAACCATTGCTGGAGTCTAAGTTGTCTGACATGATCTGCTTTGATGGTGTATGGTCTGTTGAACAGCGAATTCGAAAGGATGTGGTTTAAAGGTACGCAGTTGCCAAGCCATGGCACGTGACGACTTACCTAACTTAGGGTAATCCGGGTAGAGGGTTGGCGACCAGTAAATCCATCTATCCGCCGTGCTACTTCGGCATTACCTACCTACTTGACTTTAGCCTTACAGCCTCAACATGTAAAGGATGAAACTATCGTATGCAAAGAATCCGTGGTGTCTGTTATACACCGCGCCTCCGCCACGTTTCTTACTGTTGTAAAATCGGATCTGCTCGACAAGCTCGGTTGTTGTTTCAGACACGCTGTGACGCTGTATTGATACTCGAAGCAGTGTAGGAGCCAACAATTACGCATGAGACGATGTGCCAAAGGTGCTTGGAAGAACATGCTCGTCACATTTACGATTGCACGTAACATCTGATCCAAACATCACTCTGTTCTTCCCCAAAGACTCGCCACTACCCTACCTGCTACAATGCGTTCCCCCAATTCACCCGCTTCCCCCGCTTCCCCCGCTTCCCCTGCGTCCTCTTTGGACGAATGGGATCTCCACGAGATCCGTGTGGATTTCCGGAACGCAGCTTACGCACAAAACATCGATCGACTTCGGGAAATACTCGATGCGCACTCAAGCCGAGATATTCTCCGCCGCTGTGACTTGGGTCTCGCCCTGCTGGCCGGCATAGGCCGGGGAAACTTGCCCATCATTGAGCTCCTACTCGACCATGGCGTCCCCATCGACATTTCCGCCAACATCATCGCGTCTGGCGATGATGTTCCTAATCGGCTTGAAACCCTCAAACTTTTCCTACAGCACGGCTGGGACACAAACAGTACTGCAACCAGGGATGGAGAAATGACCATGAACTTCATGATGTCGGGACCTGATGCCGAGGAAGTCATCGTTTGGTTCTTCGCGAATGGCGCCAATGCGAATGGCATAAGATCAGATATCAGGGCGCCAATACGTGCTGCGGCTTCCAGAGCACACAATCTGGCAATTCCTCAGCTTCTACTCTCTCATGGCGCGACTCTGAAGCATACGGGCGCTCTGCATGGTGCGACTGCTCGTCCAGGCGGTGACGAGCTCGCGCTTGAGATGATGGCTCTGCTGCTTGATCACGGCTGCGATATTAACGAGTGGGAATATGAGGGTAAGGGGCCGTATTCAATACCACAGTATGATTTGGGGAGAGATCAGGGGACGGCGTTGCATATGGCTGCGCGAAAAGGCTTTGTGGATCGTGCGAGGATGTTGGTTGCGAAAGGTGTGGATATTGGGAAGAGGAGTGAGAAGGGGTATACGGCGAAGGATTGGGCGCAGATAAATGGATGGGAGGACGTGAAAGAGTATTTGGAGGCAGTGATGAGGGAAAGGGGGATGATGGTACAGGATATTCAGCTGGAGGAGTGGCAACGAGGTGAATGCTTTAGTCCGGGGGATATGCCATGATCCTTTGTCGGACGAGGCAAAGAAATTGCCAAAGCGTGCACGAGAGTCAGGAAGGCGAACAAGACCTTCGAGCCCTTGCTTACATACGTCGAAGGAACGTAGGAGCAAGTCCTAGGTACCTTACAGCTAGCGAAGGACGGGGGAAATACGGACATCAATCCAAGAGAGATGGACCAACAGCTTATACTAGTATCAGGGGCGGCTGTTGAGACCTCGAGGCCGGAGAAGAAAATCGCGAGTAGGAGGTATTCTGGCTTTTTGGCTTCAATTGAAGCTTTAATTCTGACCCCAGCATTGCGGCACATCTCGCTCGACCCACGCAGGGAATCCGGGAAGCGGAGGCCTGACCAGAGAATGTAGTTTTCGTCGTAAAGGCGGTCAAAGAAGGTGGCATGCTCACTTATCAGGCACGTTTTCTGCATGCCTACAACATAGCCTCTGGGAATATATTTGTAGGGGATGATCAACCAAGGCCATTGCGGGCACACGGTAACCAAAGGAGTCTGGAATTTAGAGACGACGTCTTTGGGTGCTTCAACATGGTATTCGGCAGAAACGATAGTGAAACGATAGTGAAATTGACCAATTCTTGAAGTTCGGTTGGTCGCGCATCACATATCGACCGTCGTGATGTTTTGAAGATATGTCGATATGTACTTCGTCCGTATACCAAAGAAAGTACCCTGTTGCTGCGTGTAGTCCAAGCTTCTTCAGCACGGACGCCAGTGCTTCTCGAAGTGTGAATCATTTCAAGTGTTCTCCAAAAGACTCAATAGCCGATTGATTAGTAAATACTTGACTTGTCTACGCGACAACTTGTGTGTAATTTTCGACCACCTTCAATGGATTGCGCTGCTAGCTAGAAGGATGAGCTACAATATATTGAGCTTTCTTTCTCTTTGATCCAACATTCCCAGATAGACCCTTACAAGTACAACCGTATCATCTAGCCCAGCTACATACTCCCAAAAGCCTCTTTCAGACCTTGGGACCCTGTGCTAGGCCCATATAGATCGCGTGCTCGAAAGATGTGATTCATTGGAGACGATGACATGTTGATGCATTCAACGTAGAGGCTCAATGATATAAGGCTGGATGACAAGAGAAAAGCTTGCACAGGATTGTTTTGTAATAAAGGACACAAATTGCAAGATCGAGACAGAGAAAGATGTTCGGCGCATGGCTGGCTCCTTACCATCGCACCTTGATCCTGTTGCGGAAGTCGCATTATCAATTTCGATAAATCCTCAACCCAAAGCCCTTGCCAGTGAATGAATCAGCGTCCTTCCAAGCGGTTTCCGAATGCAGGCTCGTTGCGTAAGTGCTTGCGTGGCTGAGTGGGTGTCGGAGCAGGCAGCGGCATTGTTTTGAAGCCGACCTTCTGCCGCTCACTTCGGGCCCCACCCATTCTCTTTCCACGTAATTGCTCTCCAACCTCGATCATGAATGTCATAAAGCTACAGAAGTAAGTCGTGTGCGCCTAACATACGTTTCGAGCATTTCGCACCCTGCAGAGTTCCTCTGGCGAATAGACAATTGCTGAGAGCGCGGACAGAAAATACCCGCAATTCGAGCAACAAGATATTTTCGGCTTACAAGACGCTTTCCGTAAGCTGGACGTCGAGGACAAAGGATATGTGGATGAAGCTACGGTGATCAAGGCGACCCAGGCGTCGGAGAGACAGCCATATGATGTCGTCAGAGGGGCACTCAAGCAAGTGGAGCTCGATAGCTCGAGGAGAGTAGAGCTGGACGACTATGTGGATGTGAGCGTTTCCCGGCAGGATCCGAGCAATTCCAGCCAGAACTGATTAGGCAACACCAAATCAATGGGGAATTGGGCTGACGAACGTTCTTGCACCAGCTTATCTCAAAAGTCCGTGGAACAGCCGCCTCAGCTCAACAGCCCGCATCCACTGGTCGCGTCCGAGGTCTCAGCAATGCCGCTGAGGGCAAAGGACCAGCGCCTTCTCCAGGACACAAACCACGAGGCAGCGTAGGAGGACGGATACAGGTCCAAGGCTCCTCAGCCAATGTTACACACACGATCAACGAGGATGAGCGAACAGAGTTTACGAGACATATCAATGCGGTGTTGGCCGGAGACCCTGATATCGGCCAACGGCTACCTTTCCCAACGGATACCTTCGAGATGTTTGATGAGTGCAAAGACGGACTAGTGCTGGCGAAGCTCATCAACGATAGCGTAGCGGATACGATTGATGAGCGTGTGCTGAACCGGCCAGGGAAGAAGATCAAGACCTTGAATGCATTTCATATGACTGAGAACAACAACATCGTGATAAATTCGGCAAAGGGTATCGGGTGTTCTGTGGTCAATATTGGTAGTGGAGACATCATCGAAGGCCGAGAGCATTTGATATTAGGCATGATCTGGCAAATCATTCGGAGAGGGCTGCTGTCCAAAATTGATATCAGACTACATCCGGAGCTTTATAGATTACTGGAGGACGACGAAACCTTGGAGCAATTTTTGCGACTACCGCCAGAGCAGATATTGCTGAGATGGTTCAACTACCACTTAAAGAACGCAAAGTGGGACAAGAGGTACACTTTTCTCGCTCTGGCTACTTCAATCTTGCTAATGAGCTCTCAGAGTATCGAACTTTTCTTCCGACGTCAAGGAAGGCGACAATTACACCATCCTCCTCAATCAGCTGGCCCCTGATGTCTGCAGCCGATCTCCCCTTCAAACCCGTGATCTCCATCAACGAGCTGAACAAGTGCTTCAGAATGCCGACAGACTCGATTGCCGCAAATTCCTCTCTCCCACCTCCCTTGTAGCTGGCAATCCTAAACTCAACCTCGCCTTTGTCGCCAACCTATTCAACACCCACCCAGGCCTCGACCCCATCACGGAAGAAGAAAAACTCGAAGTCGAAGACTTCGACGCCGAAGGCGAGCGCGAAGCCCGCGTCTTCACCCTCTGGCTCAACTCCCTCGATGTCCGCCCAGCAGTGAACTCCCTCTTCGACGACCTCAGCGACGGCAGCATTCTCCTCCAAGCTTACGACAAAGTGATCCCCGGCAGCGTCAACTGGAAGCACGTCAACAAACCCCGCGAAGGCAGCGAACTGATGCGTTTCAAAGCCGTCGAAAACACAAACTACGCCATCGAGCTCGGCAAACAGATGCACTTCTCCCTCGTCGGGGTCCAAGGCGCCGATATCACCGACGGCCAGCGCACACTCACGTTGGGACTGGTATGGCAGCTCATGCGCCGCGATATCTCAGAGACGCTTTCGGCGCTGGCGCAACGTCTCGGTAAGCGAGAGATCACCGATGCGGAGATGGTCAAGTGGGCCAACGAGCAGTCGAAGAAGGGCGGGCGCAATAGCAGTATACGCAGCTTCAAAGACCAAGCGATTGGCAGCGGGGTGTTTTTGCTGGATGTGTTGAACGGGATGAAGAGTTCGTATGTGGACTATGACCTTGTTACTAGCGGGAAGAATGAGGAGGAGGGGTATTTGAATGCGAAGTTGGCGATTAGTATTGCGAGGAAGATGGGGGCGACGATTTGGTTGGTGCCGGAGGATATCTGTCAGGTGCGGTCGAGGCTGGTTGTTACTTTTATCGGTGAGTGGATCTCTTGGTTCTTGTTGATTTTGGGGTTTGTGAATGGATGGATTGGCTGATTTTGTGCATAGGTTCGCTTATGGCTACTTTTGAGAAGATGTGAGGGGGTTGGAGCAGGGACTTGTGGGAGGAGGGGGATGGTTGAATGTGTATTTTAGTTTTTCATGTCTATACATGAACGATCGGTAGCGATGAGCCATGAATGAAGAGACTATATTTATATGAACACCCAGCATATATTACACTCAAGACAACATCGTGGAATGAAGTCTTCGATGATTATCCAATTCCAGAACCAATAGCGTTGCGCTATACACCTACCTACCTATCCCAATCATCCATACATATATACTCCTTCCATATTCCATCCCTATAACCTATACCATGTCCCAACAAAGCACTCGTCTCAGCTAGGCCGTGGCAAAACCCCCTGAAACGAGTGCCAAAGTCCTTTCGCCAGGACAACCTCCTCAAACCTCACAAACACAAATCCTACAACTCCTTCCCCACAACCTCAATCTCATCCGCGCGTCCATTGCGCGCACTCTTCCCACTCTCACTCGCGCTCAGTTTCTCGTCGTCGGAGGCGTGTCCGCCACCTATACCGATACTGTGCAGGACGTCGTCGAGGCCGATTTCTTTGTTGATGGCTGCCATGCGTTGGGAGTCCTGGAAAGGGGGTTAGTAATGGGGGTTTGAAGAGGGATGAATGGATCGGATGAGTATGGTAGGGAAGATAAAGGGGGGAGGATGTGCAATGTACACAGTGCAGTGGGGGAGAAGGTAATGAAAAAACGTACAGCTTCAGCGACACCGATACTGCCAAAAAGCACATCCATCTCCTCAAGCGTCATGCGCTTCGTCTCCGGCACGCCCAACCAGATAAAGACCGCGCCGCCAAACGTCAGGATCCCAAAGAAGATGAAGGTGCCATATGTGATCTTCTTCAACATGATCGGCGTGATCTGCCCGACGATGAAATTACTCATCCAATTGCTGCTCGCGCCCAGCGCGATACCATACGCACGGTTCGACATCGGCCACACCTCGCTGATGATGACCCAGCCGCAGGGACCCCACGAGTAGCCGAAATTAACGACGAAGAGCCAGACGAAGGTGACGGCGGCCCAGCCGGCGGCTTTGTGCGTGGCCCACTGGTGGACGTTGATGCCGAAGAGGATGGCGATGATGGCGTGGCAAATGCCCATGCCGATGGCACCAGTGATCATGACGGGTTTGCGGCCCAGCTTGTCGATGTAGAGGACGGCGGGGATGGTGGCGAGGAACATGGCGACGCCGACGACGCCAGTCGCGAGGAGGGAGGTGGTGTTGCTGGAGGTGCCGAGGGCGGCGAAGATTGATGGAGCATAGTAGAGAACAGCATTAATTCCAGTAAATTGTTGGAAGAACATTGTGACAGTGGCGACGATGACGCGGCGGAACATGGCGCGGGTTTTAAAGAGGGAGGCGATGGCTACGAATTGCAGTTTGAAGATGTTCCAGGGGGTGAGGGCGGTGAGGTGCGGCCATTGGAGGGCTGTGCTGCGTTTTTCGAAAACGGATTGGGCTTTGATCTCGAGGAACTCGAGCTCGATCAGTTCGTGATCTTCGTTGAGACTGCGGAGACTGGCGAGGACGTGGCGAGCTTCGGACTCGCGGCCATGGTGGATTAGCCATCGAGGGCTGAAGGGCATGAAGAGCATTCCTACGCCGAGGGCGAGTCCGGGAATGAGTTGGAGGCAGATTGGAACTAGCCAGGCTGCATCGGACTGTGTTTTGCCAGTCCCTCCGATGTTATTGGTTCCATAGTCGATCCAGAACGAGACCATGATACCGGCCGTAATGGCAAGCTGCTGCAGAGCTACCAAGCTGCCTCGCACCTCCGGAGGTGCAACCTCTGCATTGTAGTTCGGAACATTCACAGACATCGCTCCAACGGCCAGACCAGTGATAAAACGACCTGCCATGATGCAAGAAGCTCCACCAGGGGTGACCCCAAGGCACTGTACAACGACGCCAACAACGAACAGACATACATTTGCCATGATGGCATATTTTCGTGAAAGGGTTTCAGCCAGGAAACCAGAGTAAAGA
>JAABUL010007662.1_pt1 | contig 11488 bp, 8 predicted proteins | sample 5559151 | NCBI WGS metagenome assembly JAABUL01 (sample SAMN10711876, study PRJNA513368) | rock metagenome | isolation source: Antarctica rocks | place: Antarctica: Victoria Land, Pudding Butte sud | reverse complement strand
GACCGATTGGCTCGTGGCGCTGGGCTATCCGCCCGCGACGGATGACCACCCGCTCACGACCGCACCCGGCGTCCTCAAGGCCGCCTGATGTTTCAACTGTCAAGTCCATTTGAACCATGTCTAAGGGAAAAAGATAAGATCCAAGCCCCGCCAACTGGACCACTAGGTTTCGGCAAGACCTTTCCGACGCCGATACCCGCCTCGTCGCTGCGCTCCTTGTCGTTGGGCGCCTGCCCTCACTAGCGGTACGGATAATGACAGTGCGCCGACCGGCAAAACATCCCTTGATCGTGTCGCCTCGCACTCGATCGCGATCGAGGTTTCCGCACACTGGTCGTCGAGGGGCACATGGAGCATCCCATCGCGCAGTTCCCCGCGATACCAGCGCCCCTTATAGGACTGTACGTCGAAGTAGGCGCAGAACCCCTTGGCGGACACGCGTCGGCTACGGGCCTCTCCATGCGGGGAGGACACGCGCAAGGCGTGCTTCTCGCCCTCCACGCTCGCCTGGACGCCGATCGTGCGGGTCGCGCGGTCGTAGAGCAGGCGGACGTGGCTTGGCAGGCCCAGGGCCGCGCAGGTGGCTCCGTTCATGTGCAGCTGGCCGTACTTGTTTAAGGTGATGCCAAGCCGCTGACTGCTCGACACGCAGTCGTGGTCATACGGATAGACTTCGAAGGCCATCGTTCTCTTCCTCCATGCTGCTTATCGTCAATGGTCATCGTCACGTTGTCCCCTGCTCAAGGCGGCGCTTCAAAGGGGACCAGAGTCCCGCGCGCCGCGCATATCACGAGCCGAAGGGGCGGATTGCACCGTGCGCATCCCGCCAAATCGGGCCCCACGGCCCACTCGCCGACAGCGCGGTGGCCGTGGTCGCGCGCACGTCGAGGGGCGGCCGGCGCCGGTCGCGGGCGATCTCACGCGCTCGCGTGAGCGGTCCCTCACCCCGTTTTGGGCCGGGGGTGACGAAGAGGACGCTGAAGCCGTCGTCGCCGGACCAGGCGCGATAAGCGTCGTATTGCTCCACTTTGCCGGCCAATTGCTGCGCTGATTCGCTATCCAGATCAATCTCCACAAAGGCGCGGAACGGGCCGCCCGGCCCATCGTAGCGCACCTCGGCGTCGGGCCGCAATGTATGGGTCCGCTCCCGTCCGTGCCTGTCCGGCGCCAGGTACGGACGCGTACAGGCCCACTCGCCGCGCCACCATAGGTTCCCGCCATGCGTCCGCGCCGCCGCGAAGAAAGCCAGGAAAGCCGCGTTGACGCCATCGGTGTGGGCCAGGTTCCCCCGCGCGTACGTGAGCCCGCGCTCGCCCGAACTCCGCGCGTCATCGAGCACGCCGTGGACACGCCGATAGGTGACGGGCGCTAGGCCGGCGCCCTGGGCGAGGAGGCTCGTGCCCCGCGCGGTCAGGCTGTAGCGCCAGGCGCGCCCGTGTCCTGGACTGTTTGGTCGCCAGACCTGACACAGCCCATAACGGCAGAGCGAGCGTAGCACGTCCCAGGTGTCGAACGGATAGCTTCCCGTGATAGTCGCCAACGCGCGCCGATCCAGGAGCGGATGCTGGCCGACGTGGAGGAGTAGCGGCCACGCGCGGGGCGGCAATGCGAGGGGCAAGGCGAGCACGTCCCCACGCGCGGGCATGGTGGGCGGCGCGGCGCGCACAACCACCGCGCGCCGCCGCAGGTCGTCCGGACCCGCTGGAGCCGTGCCCTGCATCACCGCGCGGCGCGCGGAGCCGGGCGTCGGGCGCGGCGCCATGACGCCCAGGCGGTCGAGCGCGGCGCGAAGGTCGTTGGTCCGCTGACCTTCAGTTCCTTGACCGTCGGCGCGGGCGGCGCTCGCCCAGCGCACCGCGAGGGGGCCGGACGGACCGGCCGCGTCGAGGGACGCGACGGTCGTCCACAGCAGGCCGGGGCGATAGCCTACCGGGATACGCGCCGCGCTGGTCGTGACGAGGAGCACCGGGGGCACGCGCGTCCGGGAGGGCGGCGCGTAATCGGGGCACGCGCGCGCGGCGGCTAGCTGGTCCAGGCGCGCGGCCAGGGCGTCGGGCGGCGCGTCAGGGTCGTCGTCCCAGAGGTAGCCGACGACACACGACACGCCGTCCGCGAAGCGCAGGGTCGCCTCGCCGTCGAGGATGAGCGCGTCCGACCCGCCGACGCACCGGTACGGCCAGCGCACGGGGAACGCTTGCCACGCCTCCAACGTCCCGCCCCAGCAGGGGAGCGCCGCGGCCAACTCAAGGAGAAACCGCCGGCCCGCGATGAGACGTCGCAGTGCCGGGAGCCGGCGCCGTACCGCACGCTCACCCAGACCGTAGCGGCCCGTCACCTCCTGCGGGCTCATGCCCGCGAGAGGCGCGGCGACCGCGACCCCGTCGGCGGTCAGATAGTAGAGGTGGCGGCGCGAGGTCGGGTCGGTCACATACCCGGCCTCCCCTCTGGACACGAGCGCGTCGAGGGCGCGGCTGGCGCCCCGCTCACCAATCCCGCATACCAGGGACAGATCATCGGCCGCGAGCAGCGGCGCATGGACCAGGGCACTGAATGTCGCGTCACGCATGGGAGACCTCCCTTCGCCCCGCCACTGTTTGTCCTGGTGGCGGAGGTGTCGGTGTTGATGTATCCGGCGGCTCAGGCGCCGCCGGAAGGACTAACTGGACCGGCCGGAGCGGTTCCGGCCGTGGGTTTTTGTGGCGCCGGCTCGCGCGGCGTGGGCGCGCTGCTCCGTGCGGGACACGCTGGACAGGGACGCCGAACGCGGGCCGTGACCCCGTCGGGACCGGCGATGGCGCGCCGTCCACGCCAGTCGTCGGCACGGTGGAGCCCTCGGTTGTGTTCGTCGTGGACGCGCCCTCGGTTGTGTCCGTAGGTGGGGCGGTGGCGGCGCGCGCCGCCGCGCGGTCGGCGTGGTAGAGGTCGGCCAGCCAGCGCTTATAGGCGGCCACGATAGCGTCACGGGGGCGGCCGTAGCGGCGGGCGCAGGACGCGGCGATCAGGCGCGCCGCCGCGCCCGAGGTGGGCGGGGGCGGCGGCAGCGTCACCAGCACCGGGTCGAGCGGGCGCCCTCCGTCCGTCGTGGACACGTAGCATTGACGCAGCCCCAGCAGTTGCAGGTCGCGGTAGGTGAGCCTCTCGCCGTCGAGGACATGCGCCAGGTAGTCGGCGTCGTGGTAGTCGCGCGTGCGGAAGAAGACGTGCGTCGCCGTGTTGTTGAAGACGGTCTGATGCAGCCCCTCCTGTAGGGCGTCGACCTGCCCGATGCCCTGGGCAATGCACACATAGGAGCCGTGGTGCTTGCGGATGCGCGGCAGGTACTTGTCGTAGAGCGCGGGCGCGTGCTGGAACTCGTCCACGATGATGAGCACCTGCCGCGCCGCTTTGTCCCCCTCGGGCCGCGCGCAGATGAGCGTGTGCAGGACGTTGATGAGCGTGGCGTCGAGGAGAGCGGCCGCCTCGTCGGTGATGACCTCGGCAGCAGAGTTGAAGAGGAGCGGGGCGCCGCTGGCGAAGAGGGCGCGCAGGTCGAGCGTACTCGCCGGCTGACCGAGCAGCGCCAGGCTGTACTGGTTGTCGGCGAGCTTGCCAATGCGCGTGAGGACGGGCTTGGTGGCGTTGAGGCGCTCGGAGCGCGGCATCTCCAGGTAGTCCTTGTGCCAGTAGCGCGTCACGCGGATGTCGTCGGCCTGGCGGACCATCTCGGCGCGAAAGTGCCCGTCTTGCACGAGGGGCTTGACGTCGAACAGCGTGAGTTGATCCTCGGGCCGGCGCGTGTGGTTGACGAGGAGCAGGGTGCGCAGGGCGTTGCGCAGGAGGTCTTCGAGGCGCTCGCCCCACGCCTCGTAGTAGCGGCGCCACGCCTCGACGATGGCGCCGACCACCTGGTCGTCGTCGCGGCCGGTGTGCGCGTCGAGCAGGTTAAGGCCGGGAGCCAGCGTGGGGTGGCCGACGTCAACCACGACCGCGCGCAGCTTCTGCGCGTCGGGCAGCCAGCCCACAATGTCGTTCACTAAATCGGCGTCGGGGTCGATCACGATCACCTGCACGTCGTCCGCAGCGACGGCGTGGTGGACGAGGTGCTGGGCGAAGGTGCTCTTGCCCGTCCCCGTCGCGCCCAGGACAACGGTGTTCCCGCGATGGATCGCCGCCGGCAGGTGGACCATTTCGCGGTGCGTGCCGACGACAGCTTCGCCGATGGGCACGCCCGCGGCGAAGGCGTCCGAGGAGGGCAGGAGCGCGCGGGGGCCGCTGCGGGCGAGGCCGGGCACGTCGACCGCCTCGGCCGGCAGGTGCCAGAGCGCCGCCACCTCGTCCGCGCAAAGGATCGGCCACGGACGCGGCCAGAGACGGGGACTGCCATCCATGGTGACAGCGGCGATCTGATCGGCGTCACAGCGGCGGGCTACGAAGCTGTTGCCCGTCTCCTCCGTGAAGGCGCCGTAGGCGGCGATGAGCGTGTCCAGGCCACGCTCACACGCCGCGCGGTCGCTGCCCGCGACGAGCAGGCGTAACCGGACGGTAAAGGCGGGCGAGGCGGCCTTGCGGGCGAGGAGCGCGGAGGAGGGGACGCGTCGTCCCCTGGCCAGGCGCCAGAGGGCCACGAGCCCCACAAGCCCACCCCCTCCTGCTTCGCCAAAGGGAGCCAGCCCGGCAAGGCCGTGCATGCTGTAGGCGTGATAGGCGACGACCGCCCCGAGCGCGCCCAATGCGCCCAGGGCAGCGAGCGGCCCCGCCACGACCGGCGCGTCATCGTCCCTGACGACGCCGAGGGCGCGTTCGCGCGCCACGGCCCGGTCACGCTCGCGGGCGATGTGGCTGCCCCAGCGGCGTGGCCCCGGCCATAGAATAAGCTGGCACACCCCGCGCGTTCCCCCGTCGAGCCGGCGGAGCGCGCCGATCACCCGCTGGAGTCCGGCCGATGGGTCATCGACCTGCGGCGCTGTTCCCGCACGCTCAGGAATCTTGAGGGGCAACTCGGGGCGGTGGCGCAACCGCAGCTCGGCCGCCACAGCTCCCTCGCCCTGCTGAAGGCAAGCCGGGTCATCGTCCCGCGCGGTGAGCAGAATGACCGAGCCCTGGGGGTAGTAGCCCGCGAGCGTTCCCTCCAGCGCGGCGCGGGATGCCGCGTTGGCGGCGCGGGCCACAAAGCGCACGTGGCCGTTCTCGCCGGCTATCTCCAGGGCGACGCCACGGCGCGCCGCGCGCTGGGTGTGAGCCAACCCGGCTAGCATCTGTGCCTGCCCGGCCAGCGTGACCGGGCTTGTGCGCGGCGGGGTCACGGCCAGGAGCGACGGAGTGTCACGCATGGGGCGCCTCCCCCTTGGGCCGGGATGGTTCGCCTCCGTTCCCACGCCCCTGTCCCCACCCGGCCGCGGGATCGGTGAAGACGAGCGGCGCGAACGCGGGACTGACCATGATCTCGAAGGGCAGGCGCAGGCACTCGCCCTTGGCCGACGGGTGCTGCGCCAGGAGTAATCCCTGTCCCGCCGGAGCGCGCAGCAGGAGGGCCTGCTCCCGTTCTGAGAGGTGGGCCGCCCGCGCTAGGTCGGGCAAGGCCACCTCCTCACAGCGCAAGAGCCAGGCGCGGCAACTGTTCAGGATGAGGGCGCGGCCTGCGGCCGTCGCCGTGAAGTCGAGCGGGTCCTGGCTCGCCGCGATCGTTTCGCACCAGTGCTTACGCGCTTGCTTGGCCATACGCGCCAGGAAATCGCCCGTACTGGCGAAGCGGGTCACGGCATGCGCCTCGTCGACGAGGACGGAGCGGCGCCGCCGTTCAGAGAGGACCGCCCGCCAGACGTGCTGCGTCACCAGGCTCATCAGACCCGCGCGCAACTCCTTATTCTTCTCGACACCGTGCAGTTCGAACACAGTGAGATCGTTGTCCAGCGCGACGGTGGTGCGGCCGGCGAAGAGACCGCTCAAGGCCCCGTCGCAGTAACGGCCAAGGCGCTCGGCCAGTCCGAAGTCGTCGCCCTGGGCGTCGAGGGTCGCGCGTAGGTCGGCCAGCAGCGGGGGGGGCCGGTCATGCGTCTGGCGGTCATGCGTGATGCCGGCCTCCCGATAGGTGCGGAAGAGCGCCGCCTCCAGTCGCGCCTTCGGCCCTGTTCCCAGCTCGGACCCCTCGCCCGCGATGAGGACATCCAGCAGGTCGATGACCCCGGCCACATGCTCACGCAGCGCGTCGTACTCCTCGTCAGCGTCGTCACCAGTGTTCCTGGCGACAACCTGGGGCAGGTCAAGCGGATTGATGCGGTCGCGCGAACCGGCCGAGAGGCGCACCACCTGGCCGCTGACGGCGGCGCACAGGTCGCGGTACTCGCCTGACTCGCCTGGGTCGATCACGATGCGCTGCACGCCGAGTTCGCCCATGCGCAGCAGGTGGACCTTGGTCCAGGCGCTCTTCCCCGACCCCGAGGAGCCGATCACGATGCTGTTGCTGTTGGTGAAGGCATAGGGGTCGACGATGAGCGGCGTGTTGTTGAGCGTGACGCGGCCGTACCACACTCCGTCGTCCATGCAGAGCGTGGGGGCGCCGAACGGGTAGGTCGCCGCGACGATCTCGCCGGGGACGGGCCGCCGCCAGTCGAGTCGGTCGCGCGCCGTGGGCAGCGTGCTTTCCAGGCCAGCAGGGTGCTCGAAGGTGGCGCGGCGCGTACCCATGCGCGCGGCGCCGAACGCTCCTTCGACGCGGCGCGTACGGGCGTCGAGGTCCTCACGCGTCGCGCCGTGGACCTGCGCGTAGAGCGAGCACTGGAACAGCTTCTCCTCATTGGCCTCCAGCCTGGCGACGATGCCGGTGATCTCCTCGATGGCCTGACGGCGTCCCTCGCTGGGCAGTCGTCCACGTCCCTGGGCGAACAGGCCGACCGATTCGAGCCCGACGAGCAGATCAGACAGTTCGGCGACGGCGTGAGCCGTGTCCTGGGGCGCGAGGTGCAGCGAGAGCACAAGCCGTTCGCGCAAGGCGGTGAGGCGGGTGAGCCAGCCCCAGGGAACGGAGCCCGCCCAGGTGGACAGCCCAAGAGTCCGCGTCCACTCGTCGTCGAGCCGCAGCTGGCGAGCGCTCTCCTCGATGCCGTCAGGGGCGAGAGCCGCGCCGATCGACCCCGCCGGTCTGGCTGGCTGTGCGTCGCTGTGCCGGATAGGCCAGGGGGTTTTACGCGTTGTCTTTGCCATCGCTGTCCTCCTCATCGTCCGCGTCGTCCATGGGCGCGTCGTCGGCCGGTTGGGCAAAGACGACTCGTGCCGTTGCGACCGGGTCCGCGTGCCCGCCATCGAATGGTTGCAGGCAGGCCGTGCGCGGGCACAGGCGACGGTAGTACAACACTCGCAGGGCGGGAGTGTCGAGACGCCAGGTGTGGACGCCGGCGCGCGCCAGTCCCTCACGGATCGCGTCGCAGCGCTCGGTCAGCAGGCGGGACGCCTCGTCCCTCTGCCGCCCGTCGGCCTGGGGCCGGCGACGATAGCGCAAGAGGGTCAGAAGTCCGGCGCCATCCGGGGCGGGCGCGGTTGGCGACATCGTGGCCGGGATAACCACGTAGACATGCTGGTCGAGCGCGCCTACCCGGGCCATGGCGCGACGCATGTAGGCCGCGTCGGCGCTCCCGAGGCGGCGCACGGCCAACGGTTGCCCGGCCAGTCGCGTCGCACGGCGAGCGACGTAGGAGCCGAGGTCGACCGGGTCGGCGCAGACCAGAACCTGGACGGGAAACGACAGGCCGAGCAGGAAGGCGTGGTAGGCGGTGTGCAGCGCCCGCTGTTGCTCGGGGTCCATCCCCGCGACATTGGCGCCACCGCACTCCAGGACGGCGCAGTGGCGCCCGTCGGTGAAGGTGACGGTGTCGTCGTCGATCGCGACCGGGACGAACGGATGGGCGTGGGTCGCCGGGTGACGCGCGCCAGGCGCATTTGGGATGGGAGGCGTGGGAGCGCCGGGCAAGGAAGATGTCAGTGTTCCAGCGTCCGGCAGGGCCGCGAGGTGCGGCGGCCGGATCGTGTCGGTAGGCGACGCCGTCACGGCCAGGGCCGCCGGGGGCGTCCAGACAGACGATCGCGCGCCGAGTGCGTGCGTCATCGCACGCCGACCCCAGTCCACGAGTGAACGGCCGCCGGGACGGACGAGGCCGGTCGCGCCACCAAGGACGACGACGGCCAGCGCCTCACCAATACGAACGGGGGTTAGCAGGTGGGGCTGGCCCAGGACGCCAGCGGCACCGAACGCGCCGGCGACGACGGGCACGAGGTCGCGCGTCGTGTATCGCCCGACAATAGGGTTGCGCCCATCGAGGTGCGTGGGAACCTTGAGCATGAACGTCATGTGCATGTCTCCTTCATACATAGGTAAAGCCGGATGTCAGGAGAAGAAACCCTTGAGCGAGTCGACGATGGGTGTCGCGGCGATGACCCCGATCAGGCCGATGGCGGCGTGCCACCAGGTCGAGATGGCGGTGCGCCGCAACTGCGGGCTCGACCCCGAGACGATCCAGAGCAGACCGCCCCAGCCGAAGACAAGCGTGCAGAGCGCGACGCCGATCAGTAAGAAGTGGGCGCTGATGAAGTCGGCGATGGCGGCGATCTTGTCGAGGGCGTCGCCGAGGCCCGTGGGTGCGCCGCTCGGTGGGGTCGGACCACCCTTGCCGACCACACTCTGTACGACGTGTGCGACGTGCGCGGCGACGAGGTGGGCGTCGGGGCCGTAGACGGTCAGGAGATGCGCGATCATCGGATGTCCTTCCTTTCTTGTCATACCTTGTGGTGTGTGGGTATGTCTGTGTCATGTCCCGCGGCATGGGACCATGCATAAAGGGCGGCGGAACAGCACGGTGGAGCACGCTCACCCATGGCCGCCTCCTCTCCCACCAAAGCCACCCGTGAGCGACCGGAACGCCAGCAGGCTCACGGCGAGCGGCGTCCCCGTGTAGCCACGCAGGATGCGCGGGACGCGCAGCACCACCACGAACACGCCGAGCGCCACGAGGTATTGCGCCCAGGTGATCATGTTGCCCAGGCTGGTCTCGCCCACGATGGTCGCGCCGTCCTTGCCGAAGACGAGCGGAGCGTAGACCACCAAGTCCTCACCCATGTGCAGGACCACGATCTGCACGAACTGCGTGATGAGCGTGACGGCGAAGAGGCGGCCCCACAGCTCGGCCATCCCTTGCAGGCGTGGCCAGGCATAGCACAGGAGGGCCGCCGGCGCCAGCACGATCAGCGCGTCGAGCAGGCCAATGCGGATAATCATCTGGATCGCCAGCAGCAACTCCATCAGCCCGTCGACGAGGCCGAGCAGCGCCTCCAGGAGCGCCTGATTGGCGGCGTCACTATGGACGCCGACGGCGAAGAGGCGGGTTGCTTGGAGCGCGACCGCGCCGTCGGTGACGGCGTTGGCGAGCTGGATCGCCGCCCCCAGCACGGGCAGGCTGCCGTTGGCCAGGAGCGCGACGAGCAGCAGGCGCCAGAAGCGTTCGAGCGCCCCGGCGTAGGTGCGCTGCGTACTTGCGCACAGGAGGATCTCGACGCAGATACCCAGGAAGACGAAGATAATGAAGGCGTCGGCGAGCGTGCGCACACCACCCCAGTAGGTGGTGACGACGGGATTGCCGAAGGTCAGCGTGGGATCGGTATTGGTCCAGATATCACTGGCGCCGATGGTGGCGTTGACGTTATCCACGGTGTCAGCGACGCTGCTGATCGTGGCCGCGGCGATGCACGGCCCCCACGTCCCAATGTCCCAGAAGTTACAACTACCGTCGCCACCTTTGCCCGATCCTGCCGCCATGGTCGTGGTCCCGGTGGCAGAAGCGTCCGGCGTCACGGTGGCATAGCGCACCAGGCAGGAGGTGTGATCAGGTGAACAGACCGTATAGGGAGTAACAGTGGGTGTCGGGGTCACGGTCGCCGTCGCCGTCTGGCGCGGCGTCGAGGTGGAGGTTGGCGTAGGTGGCGCCTGGGCTACGCGCGTGGCCGCAGCGGCATGCGGGGCCGGCAGCGCCATTCCCGCGCTTGCGCTGAGCACGAAGATGCTGATTATCGCATACAACCGCCCGTCTTGCCGGCCCATCATCCTCGTCTCCTCGCGGTCGCCGGATCTGTCCTGACGACACGGTCCAGCTTATGAGAGGAGGTTCCTGGGAATCTCCGGGCGGAGATTCCCAGGAGATATTGGGCGTATGGGCACCAACTTGGAGATGCAGCGTAACAATGGCCGATGATTGATTAGAACTGTAGCATCATGAGAGCGTCTGCTAGAGGGTAAACTCTTAACGGGGATGCTCGCGAAGAGGGCATGTCTTGCAAGCGTTCGGCGCAACGATTGCATGCCCTGTTGGACAGGCACACCACAAGCGGGCCCTCGCACGGTGGCTGGTGCGCCGAACCTCGAGACAAGTGACAGCCGGGGTAACGCTAGCGCCGCGTCCCGTCGTGAGTGACACGCCGCATCCCCCCTGCACTCATTGACATCCGTCGGGTAGCGACGCCCGCTGCGCGCCCTGCTCGTCACATGTCGATGGTGAAGATGCCGGAGTGGGCGCGCCACAACCAGGTATGGACCATCCGCCCCGTCGAGGCCCGGAAGTCGCCGCCCTGTTGCGCACAGCCGGCGGCCGTATAAACGGGGAGCACCGCGCCGCCGCGCAGGCACAGGTTGAGGTGCCGGTGCCAACTCGCCAGCGACGGCGGGAAAATCGCCGCCAGCTGCTGGGGCGTCGTCTCCGCCGGCAGGTAGTACATGAGGCCCTGGAGCACGAGACGGCCATGCACCATGTCGTAGACGAGGAACGGCGGGTGCAGCAGGTCGAAGCCGCGGTCCAGATAGGCCGGGTTGAGGTAGTGGTAGCCCTGCCCTTGTACGAAGGCGAGCGAGGAACGGGCATAGCCATCCTTGACGGCGACGGTGAAGTCGCGGTACTTGTCGGTCGCGGCCTTCGCGCGCGCGAGCAGACCATGCACGCGGTCGAACTCGGCCCAGGTCGGGGGCGTACAGGTGGTCGGGTACATCTCCATCTGGAGCCCGCCCTCATCCATGCGCATGGGGGCCGTGGTCCCGCCCGGCCCGGTTGCCGCCGCACACATGTCGGGGCTTGTCGCCTCCGCTCCTCTCACGGCTGCGGGGGCGGGCGCGGGCTGGGCGGCGTACGACGCGACCGCGGCGCGGCTCGCCGCGGCCAGGGTCCCGCCGATGAGGAGGGCAGTCACCATCAGCAGGAGCGCGCCCTGCTCCATGTCGCTGGCCCCATGGAGCAGGGCGCGCGGGGCTGGCCGTCTCCGTGCTCTGTTGACGTGTGGCGCGCATACGGTCCCTCCCCTCATTGCGTGACCTCTCTTGCTCCATGAGGTGGCAAGCAGAGACATCCTGAGACTAGATGTCTTGAACAGGGACATATCGTGCGATTGCGTCAAGTTTAGGCGGCAAGTTTGGCCTGGTCGATCCAGCGGTCAAGGGCTCCCTCCAATCTGTTGAAATAGGGCTGCAGCGCCGTATCGC
>JAABUL010007661.1_pt1 | contig 11489 bp, 13 predicted proteins | sample 5559151 | NCBI WGS metagenome assembly JAABUL01 (sample SAMN10711876, study PRJNA513368) | rock metagenome | isolation source: Antarctica rocks | place: Antarctica: Victoria Land, Pudding Butte sud | reverse complement strand
AGATTCGCTTAGAGATATACAGATATGTCCTCGGCGGACAGCTCCTGCACATTGTTCATCGTCCAAAGCGTCTCGCTCACATGTTCTGTTGTACGAAGGTCCCCTATTCGGCGCTCTTCTATAATCCCGACAACGAGAACATTTCCTGTTCGTTTACATCGCAAAGAGCGATAATCTGCGATACGGTACTACGACCACGGAATAAAAAACAGTGCTCCTACCGCCGCCAGCAATATTTGGCCCTACCTTCCAACGTCTGACCAACTGCTTGCGCTTCTCAGAGCCTGCCGGCAAACTTATGTGGATGCCATTGATCTGCTTTATTCTTCCAACACTTTCATCGTGGACAGCTTCGATGAATTCATCTGGTTCTCGCGGTCGGCTATTCCCAAGCGTCTACAGACGATTCGAAACCTACGGATGAACTTTACCCTCCTTAGCGGAGTAATTAGCACTTATCCCAAAGGATTCTAGAGACCATGGACACGACTATGGCACATCATTGAAGTTGATATGATTGGTCTCAGATGTGTGCTGTAGATTGAAAATACTGGATTCCAGGGGTGATAAGCTAAACCCAAGGGCCAAATGGGTCCAACCTATTCTGAAGGTCCAAGGGTTGGCAAGTTTCCAGGTGGATATTATCACCGATCAAGAAAACCATCTATGTTTCGGTCGTTCTGTTCAAAGCGAGAAACTGCAACGACATCTGCAAGAGACTTGCACAAGGCCAAAAGTATTGATCCAGTGATTACGACGAGTAATCAATATGGCTTTTTCAGCGTGGGTTGCTAACGAGACGGTGATGCGGGCTTGAATCGATTGAGATGTTTCAAATATGCGCGAGGGGGTCGACTACCCTTGTACCTGCAAATATCCGTATGTGCGCCTGCTGCCAGGCTCTGTGTAATAAGTCCCATTACTCGCAAGAATCGCTCCGCCCCTGCCTGGTATCCGGACAGTTAACGCTGTCCGATGAATCTTTCATCTACAATTTGTCTTCTACAACAACCCATATCTTCTTGTTGCTACTTTGACGCTCCGTAGCATCACTTGGATTGATAGGCCGGCTATCGTCGCTACTTCCTATGTTGATCCAGTCACTTTTCTTTGGGTATGATCTCAAAGAGGTGCTGTTGGCATTACTACTCTTCTCCTTATCCAATATACCGGCGAAAAGAGGACGCAGAACAGGAAGGCAAGCGCAGATGATAGCGACGGCTGGCTCGATGGTCCAGACCGGCAAAGTATCGATTGTGCTGTCTGGACCAAACATATTAAATCAGCGGGATCCCTTTAGTCTGGTTCAGAACAAGGGTGTCTTACAACTAAAGTCGGCATCTTGGAGTGAGGCTTCAACTATCCTCATAGCGGTCATGATGGTACCTCTACAAAATATTAGCAAGTATTTTTCGGAGGGTCTCTCACCTCCACTGTACATACATCAATCCAAGTAAAAAGATACCGGACACAGCAACTTTTTGCTTCCGGGGCATCTGAAGGCCCCAAACCATCCGGACAGGCAACACCACGAGCGTTAGATCAACGAGAGCATTCCAGCATCCAAAGACAACTGCATGCGCATTGCCCGATGGGTGGCAGGGCTTTTCGGGATTCCAAAAATGGTTGATCAACTGGGGTGTACATTGAAGGAAAATCTGAATATTGATTCCAATGAAATAGCTGGCAACAAGCACGACATTAGCCCACCAGCCAATCCGGAACCACCGCACTCTGAGTGAAAAGACCCGACGATAAAGCATGAGGACCGAGGCTCTTGCCAACGCAGTCGTGGCGGCATAGGTCAGTTGAAGCGCAAACTCAATCTGGAGCTATTCAGTAATTTTTCCTCGGCAACGATTGCGCGAAGGAGCTCTGAAGCCATGCCTTGGCTATGGCGGTGAACATAGGGAGCGTGACTCCAGCACCATGTTTGCCGATGCCGTAATGTACGACTGGGGCAAGGCTTAGCTGATACGATACCGATAAAGTGCTACCGCGACGTATTCACGGCAGAAACATTCAATTGCAATTCCAAGAAAGAAAACCTTGTGACGGTTATGTCAGGAGGTATCTCTTATATTGGACGAGTACACCTTACATGCGCGGCAACCGCCAGGTAATCATCACTTTCAAGCTCAGCCTTTCTTAACCGTCTGGCACAGAAGCGGCCGCCAAGCACTGCAGAGCATAAAATCACGAACATACAGGTGACCCCAATTGTTCGAGGCCCTGATGCCTCGTTGACATGTGATTGTTCGAAGGCGATCTCTGTTGGAGATGGAGGTGCCATTGTGAAGGTCCACCAAGTCAAAGGCCAACGGAGAAGACTAGTTCAATATGTGGCCTGCGATGGGGAAAAGACGCTTCGAGGCCGCAAACAAGATATATAGGAATGCAGAAATTCGAGCCTTTTCACTAACATGATGCGGTACTGTGGGTCCACAGGAAAACAAAGATTGTCGGGGTAACAGGTCTTTGCATCACACCTGTTTCAGGGGCACCAGCATTTCAGGTCGGCGATCACCTTTTCGCATTCAGGCACAGGGGTTAACATGCCATCGAGACGACACTTTTGCCATTCCGGAAATCCCTCAGTCGCTTACAGTGATCCATACGTCATCAGGCCAATGGATAATACCAGGGCGAAAACCAGCGCCTCATCCGTCGAATGGAGGGACAAGACTTGTCCTCGAATGAAGAAATATCAGCAGGAGGGGTCGACGATGTGGACGATGTGGGCTGCATAGGACAAAAGGCACCCATTTGATATTCTTCGTTGAAGCCCTAGAGTAATAGAAAGTAATCGCGACCGCTGATACCCTTGACAGCAAATGGAGTACATTCGGAGCGACGCTAAACGCATCTGAACCTGTGAACGCCACCTGGAGCCCCCTTTGGACTAACTAGGTAAGTTGAGATTCGTGCAGCCGCGGTCCGCGATCCGTTTAGTTCCCCGGGAGGCACGTGCATAATAGACTGACGATCAATGCATGTGGCGCCGTCGAGGTTGCAGGCCCACGTTCCTGTTTCATCCACACGCCTGCTATGTACCTACTTGGGCGCTGATCGTTATCTTGTGCATACCTTATGTATCATTGGGGAAATTACTCAAGAGGGTGTGGTTCAGCCTTCTCAATTGTGAGGAAGCTGAGATGATGGCTGCAAGCCGACATCCTTGTTGCCTTGTAATTTTCTGCGCTGCGCCGCACACCTTATCTCCCCAAGTTCAATCACCTTTCTTAGATGTGGTGCTCTCGTCTGAATAAAACATTAAGGTATAGTCAATAAGGATCTCGCCGCCAGCTCGAGGCTCGCCTCATAAACACCCTGATCTGGCGCAGATAATCTGCACAATCCCTCCTGATGTTCTTGATCAGCTTCAGGTGACAAGGAGCCTACTATGTACCATGCTGCTGCACCATCACTCAGACAGCGGGCGCAGATGACATTGTTTGGCAGCCGGTATTATTCCAAGCAAGCCCCTGAGTCATGTCGTTAAGGTAGTAACTTCAATGGCACTCAAGTACGTTACTTCGATATGTTCGAGACATTCACGGCCATCGTTTGTCGCCACTAACAATTCCCACACGTTGCCATTTTCCTCCGCTGTGCAAGGCATAGGAGATGGAGATGGGGATAGGAAGTTTGGTAAATAGAGTAATACTATATAATATAGTAGTTCTTTTATTGACTCGAGTGCGAAGCTAACGCTACAATAGACACTCCCTAAATATGTAGGCCTGGTTACCCACAGATTATACAATCGCCACCGAACTGTACCATCCTCAAGACAGGTCCTCAATACACGAGATTCCTCCTATTCGTACCCCCTCCTTCAGTACTCCAGAATAGCTGGCCTTTGTAGAATAGCCCCACGGAAACGAAAAACCACCGATTTTTTTATTCGATGGAAACTCTAAACCGTAGAAATGCATCGATGTCTCTAGGTATAGAGGCGTATGAGGGAGACTGACAATTGGATCCAGTCCTGCACAGTCCCTGGCTCTCAAACGACACGTCGTTAAGTCTTGATTCCCCCTCTTCCTGAGCATTCCAACTTTCCAATCAACTTGTATACCTTCCATCGTAGTGAGCGCTGAATCCAAGAGCCAAACTCCTACCGAAGGCCACCCTATAGCCCATATAGTGTGTTTATTGACAAAGCCTCATTCCCAACAGAACAGTGATTTGAACGAAACGCAGTCGAATAAGCCTCGAGAGCTTAACCGTCGAAGATCGCTGAGAGTCCCTATCGATAGAACTTCGGCATTGAGGTATATAAGCCGTGTGATGAGGACGCAGTATCTTGCCCCTTGGCTCGGTGGCTTCGATGATCGTTGTAACAGTCGCACATCGCTCGATAAAGATCGTTAACAAGCTTCTTCGGCTGCGTATCGTCGGGTTCGTGACTCTTCTTAGCTCTGATAGAATAACCAATTGTTATCAGGTTCCCAGCCGGCACCACGTGGAGGTGAGAGTCTTGCCAGCCAGTAATACTATAATCGTGCACACAAAGGACGCCCGCCCCTGACCCCCCCGATTCCCGGTATCTTATCTCATCTTTTAGCTATATCTCTTCCCTCTTCCCTCTTCCACTCTCCCTTCTTCCCCTCTGTCCAAGATCCGGGTTGTGATACAGCAATGTCCACACGGTCGGGATGTTGATTTTAGAAGAGTGAGGTTGGTTGGTTGGTTGATTGATTGGTTGGTTGGTTGGTTGGTTGGAGAAGGGGGATGGAGAAGGGGGATGGAGGGTGGAGGATGGAGGATGGGGGGATGGAGGGTGGAGGGTGGAGGATGGGGGGATGGAGGGTGGACGGTGGAGATGAGAGATGAGAGATGAGAGAAGAGAGAAGAGAGAAGAGAGAAGAGAGAAGTGAGGGGGTTTTGCTGGGATTGGGAGGGATGAGGGCGGAAGGAGAGTGGGGGTTTCCTGTGATTGATATGGGAGATATGATATTGAGGGACTGAATCGATTCTTTGATACAGCTATCTGTATCCCTGATTAACCATCACCCAGCTATAACCCACAACCTACAACCCCCGACTCCAAACACCCCCACCACCACCAACACCCTATATACACTCCCCAGCCCCCTGCCCCCTCCCTCTTCCCCTCAACCTCATTGCCCCGGCGATATCAACATCCCCCTCTTCTGCGCATCATGTATCCATCCACCAGCTCTGGATTCGCCACCCGATTTGGCAGCATACCCTCTTACTCTTTCTTCGAGTTCGGGGCGGAAGTGCCGGACTAGGCCTTGAAGGGGCCAGGCAAAGGCTTCGCCTAGGGCTGTGATTTGGTGATCAGTTATGTTCTTTTGTGGCGGGGTAAGGGTAGGGGCACGGGATGGGGATGGGAGGGTTAAGAAGAAGGAGGGGGGGGGGCTTACCGCAGATAGTATGGCCTTCGACCTGTTTTGTCAGTTCCTGCAACATATCGATCTCGCGCTCGCGCGCCATGCCCTTCTCGAACCGTTTCATGATCTGCTCCGTCCATTTGCTGCCTTCTCGACACGGCGTACATTGCCCACAACTTTCATGCTTGTAGAACGATGCGAGTCTTGAGATGGCCCTCACGACATCTGTAGATTTATCCATGACAATGACGGCCGCGGTGCCGAGACCGGACTGGCTGTCTTTTAGAGCATCGAAATCCATTAACTGGGTGTCGCACGTTTTGGCGGGGAGGATTGGGGTGGACGATCCTCCTGGGATGATAGCCTTGAGATTGTCCCATCCGCCGCGGACGCCACCGCAGTGTTTGTCGATGAGTTCACGGAGGGGAATGCTCATTTCTTCTTCGACGGTACAAGGATTATTTACATGACCGGAAATGCAGAAAAGCTTTGTACCGGCATTACGATCGCGACCAAACGAGTTGAACCAGCTAGCGCCACGGCGGATGATGGTTGGAGCGACGGCAATGGTTTCGACGTTGGCGACAGTTGACGGGCAACCGAAGAGACCAACTGAGGCGGGGAAGGGGGGCTTTAGCCTGGGCTTCCCTGGTTTTCCTTCCAGTGATTCAATGAGCGATGTCTCTTCTCCACAAACGTATGCGCCCATTCCTCTGTGTATATAAATATCAAAGTCGTATCCACTACCACAAGCGTTTTTCCCAATCAAGCCCTCTTTGTACGCTTCCTGAATCGCTCGCTGGAGGACCGTAGTTTCGTGGTAGAACTCGCCACGGATGTAGATATAGGCTGCACTTGTATTCATGGCTCTGCCGGCAACGAGACAGCCTTCGATAAGTTTGTGGGGATCTTTGCGCATGATTTCGCGGTCTTTGCAGGTTCCGGGTTCGCCTTCGTCGGCATTGACGACGAGGTAACGGGGTTTGGTGTCTTTGTCCCAGTCTTTGAAGTTCATAAAGGACTAGAAATTTAGTTTTATGGTTGCCAGTTGGAATAGCTAGACTGCCATACCCATTTCATCCCCGAAGGGAATCCAGCCCCACCACGACCTCGAAGACCAGAGGCTTTGATCTCTGAGATGAGCTATAGTCCTGAGTCAGCGCCACGGTCTGTACCCAATGACCAGTGTACGAACCCAGTCATGACCCTTCAATATCATCTCTTTGGTCTTATACCAGTCCCCATACTTCATAGCACTCTTCAAGTCCGCCCCATGATGACCGTAAAGATTCTGAAATATCCTATCCTGATCCTTCAATCCTCCAAAGTGTGTCTTCTTAGGCGGTGGACCATCTTGTACGGTAGCTAGCCCTCGGCGTTGTTGCCGGGGGGTTATACTTCGAGAGGCGGCAGAGACGGCGGGGAGGGCGCGGTGAGAGAGGGTGTTGATGGGTTGCAGGGTTACAGCCTGCCGTGAGATCATGACGATTGTGAGATATGGTGTTGAAAGGTGTAGCGGGCAGTGGTTTGAGTGTAAGTGGCCAAGGATCAAAGGCGGCGGACGGAAAAAGTCGTGGAGGTCATCGCGGGTAAGCGAGATTTTGATTGGCTACTGGACAATAGCCCTCGATATGCGGCTTTGATATCCATCAACGCAGATCACGGTCAGGAAAAACATCAACAGGGAGGAGATTACAATGTACAATTTATCCAATCCGTAATGTAGTACTCCAACCGCCTCAATAGATTATACCAGAAAACCAGGCAACAAGGGGTATATCCAAGCCAAACGCCACACCAATCCAACGTCTCCCATTAAGTCCACATTATTTACAGTCCCAAAGCGTCAAAACTCCCTGATACCGCCGGCTTTGTCACCTTCACCCTGGCCACCGCGAGTCCAGACGTCCCCAACTTCGGCTCCCTGTCAAGACGTCGTGGCCGCTCCCCATCCGGCCGGTGTCCGTTGCCATTTTCCTTTCTTTTGATAGTTTCTCCTTCACCACCTCGATCCCCTCTGTGCCTCTCCTTAGTAGAGCGTTGGGCCTTCTCTTTTTGCTGCTCTTTCTTCCTCTTGCGCTCCTCTCTTGCCTTACGCTCCCGATTTTTGTCCGATCCCTCGGCTTTTCGCTTTGCCCGGGCTTGTTCCTTCTCGCTCAACACCCATGGCTTGCTCAAGATGTCCTTGCGGAATTCTGAGAGCTCGTTCCAGGCGGCAGCTTCTTCGGAGGTACTATGGATTAGAGCTACAAAGACGCAGTGTTAGTGAGGTCATCTTCCAAAGGCAACCCGCGATTTCCGAGAATAGGTGGCGCAACGTAGATGGATCTCTTAACACGTACATAGCCGTTCTAGAACCAATTGCTTTTCTCCCCTAAACGTTCCAATGCCGCCCTTAACCTTGACCACAGCCCCAACATCAACTCCTTTCAGATCTATAGTGCGCCCCGTAGCAGTCGTACCGATCTGTGAATCTTCGCCAGCGCAAGCAACCCCGCCCAAACTAATTGCGCCCTTTGTTGCCACACCTTTCTCCATAGAAACCCTCGCCGCAGATCGCCCACAAGTAACCTCAATCGTACTCCCACTGCTGTCATCTAGCACCATGATCCATCTCGTAGGGAAAACATCGAACGCGACAATCACGCCCACCAGTCGCACCCATTTTATGGGATGGTTGAGGTAGAAGTAGAGGTTCTGACCCTCGAATCCGGACCGTTCTCGCAGCGCGTGTACGTCGGCGGCGGTCAGTTTCGCCCAGGTGTTGTGGGTTGGGGCGAGGGGGAAGCAGTAGGCTGGGTAGAATGTTAGGGGAGGGTGAGGGGAGATGGGCATGGCATTTTCGTTGAGACCACTGTGCGAGTGTATGGCGGGTACGGAATCAGACTTGTTAGAGAAGAGTTTGTTGCATAGTGTTGGAGAACCTGATCGGTCTCGGGCGATGCCGAGGTTACCCCACGTGACACCAACCAATAGACATTTGAAGTCTTCAATATAAAGCGGTGTTAGGGCAAGTGCTTCCGCAGCCTTCACCAAGTGACAAACAAGTTCGTCCGTTCAGAAAAACACGATTCATTTCGAAGAGCAAGCAAATGGCTTCGCAATATGTATCCACCACTCGCACGGCCAAGCATACTCTAGCCCCATCGCCAGCGGATCAAGAGAACTAACTATCCCTCATCAATTGTTTGCCCAACATCACGCATCATTATCAAACAGGTCTGACGAACCTCCAATACCAACGTTATCATATTCAGCAAGCTGTATAACAGCACAAGACCGAACATTCAACCCTTGAATCTCGTCCCGTTCGCTGGCGATCTATCATGACAGCTGTCGTGCACAGAAAACAATACCGTTGGATATCCTGCACCTTACCATATTGCATATAGATCTCTCGTAGATTCCCTGCGTTCTTTCCACGTTTCTTTTTTGTTTCTAGAGGCCTACTTAGGTTCATCGTCACCGTCCGGTTGTGTTTTCCACTGCTGCGTTCAGACGAAGCTCGACTTTCTCTACTCTAATTTCCCGCTGCCGTCTATTCAAGACTCCTGCTATCACTCACATTGCTCTCCTTTTCCCCCTCACTCACCCTACATTCTCTCCGAAAATGCTCCTCTACCCCCTCCTCGCCCTCCTCCTTCTCACCCCTCTCATCCCCGCAACCACAATAAACCAGATCAACTACTCCCCCGCCATCTCCATCTCCATCACCACCTCTATCTCCCCCAGCCAACCTCAACCATCCGCCATCCTCCCCCCCTTCCCCTCAACCACCACCGATCCCTTCGCCCCCGCCGGTCTTCCCCCCTCCTGTCCCCTAGACCACCTCTCCTGCCAAACCATTGGCGAACCGAGCTGGTGTTGCGCAACGAACCAGAACTGTGCGTTCGATAATGGCGGGGATGTGGCGTGCTGCCCGATGGGAGATTTTTGTAGGGGGACGATCAGTCATGGGAGTGCATCGGGGGGGAATGGAGGTGGAGGTGCGAGTGTAGGGGAGGGTGGAGCTACGCAGGGGGTGGGAGCTGTGGCGACCATGGGAGTCACACCTGGGGGAGCACTGGGAAGCGGGGGGATCATCATTGTGAATGCTGGTACGGTTGGGACTAGGGGCTTGCCAGTCAGAACAATGTTGGCGGGACTAATCTTGGGCAGTTGGGCATTTTGAATACAAGAGATAGAAAGGTTGCTTTTATCTTGTGATTCGTACGGTATATTTTCTTAATACAAGAAGCTAGTTATTTGCCATTAAACAAAGGGCTCAAGCAGCTGGGAGAGCTACTGGTTTCCCCTCTTCGCGTCTTCCTCGTCAGACTTAGGGACGCCGACAAACTTGGGCACGGTAACGGAGTTGAGTTGGCGGAAAATCTATCAATATGTCAGCAACAATCTCGATACTTTGACTCAGTCATGTTCTCATCAAAGGTGGCAGGTAAGTGGTAGTTTTCCACGCACCTGCCACCACCATGTATCCCATGTGAAACTCCACGTCCACCACGCCCAACCTTCGCCGTAATCCACCAACCACCACGGACTAAAAAGTTGTTCAATACTTACGTTCGTGAAGCTACTGTCTGGTAGATTCCCGTTCCACTTGTCCTCAACCTTCGTGATCTTCCCTGAAGCCTTATCATAGAAGATGTTGATCTTGCTGGCGATGGTCTGTTCTTTACCGATGCCTTTGACGACATATCGGGTTTTAATATCCATCTGAATGGGGTTGCCGGCACTGGTTACTTCGTGGTGGAGACGCTCGATTTCTTTGAAAGCGGTTTGTAGGCCGTACTAGGGTAGAAGTTTAGAGATCGAGGGGATTGTGGGGGCGGGTGGGCCTACCCATTGAGGCTCGTACTGCTTTCGGCCTTCGGCTTTGGTGATAGGGTCTTCGAAGACGCCGTCATCGGCCCATAGTTGAAGTTTTTTGAGCGAAGGGCGTCCAGCGAACAACTAAAGTGCACGTTAATCCACTGAATTGAATGATAGTATGATTAGAATCCTCACGTCGAGGACACTTCCGACAAGCGTCTTTTGGTGGTCGTCTAGCGAGACACCAGAAGCAGTCTTGATGTTGGTGTTCTCAATGTTGGCGTCGACTAGAACGAACATTAATTCTCCGTTTTGAGCTGCGGTTACAATGGTGGGCAAACCTGTAGACATCTTGCGGGACTGATGGATTGGTGAGCTTTGGTTTAGTTTCGCAGTAAGTATTCGGTTTGAGATTTTTGACTGATTGAAAGTCCGTTGGAAAGTGGATGGAATAGTAGAATAACGCATGAGAAGTTTGTAAAAGGGAAAAGGTGAGAGAATACATCGTTTAAGATCACTGAAGGCGTTGTGGTACGCTTGAGCGCAACATTGTCAGATACCGTATTGCATCATGACAGTTCGGACCAGGCTAATCTCCGAAGGCCGCTCCGTCATTGGTTCCCGTCTGCGTGACACGAGATCACATGACATGGAGCTCCAATCGATCAAAGCTTTGATATTGAAAAGAGCGAGGAGAAGGGAGAACCATTGTTCTATTCACGATGGATGACCTGCTGTAGCGACATCCAAGATCTCCTTTTCGAAACCAGTCACGTGCACGCATTCAATGCCCGCCTCCTCAAGTTTTGCTCGTCCTTTATTCTCTCCGACAAATGTTTCTGGCTCTTTTACCCCGAGATAGACGGTCTTTATGCCACCCTTGGCAGCTGACCCGGTTTTGAGGATCCTTTCCGTACATGGCAAGTTGCCAATTGATCTTTTGTTGCAAGGTTCTATTGTGGTGTAAAGAACCGTGCTTTCGGGCAAGACCGTTCCAACGTCGTCTGCTGCAACACCCTTCGAAGCACTAAACTTTTTAAAACAGCATTGCTCGGCATGCGTGTTTCCTGGCAGCTCCAAAGTGTATCCCGTTGACAGTATCTGGTTCGAGGCTTCGTCGACAAGAACGGCTCCAACGCGGAAATTTGTTGGCTTTGGGTCGGACTTCTCCGCGAGGGACAACGCGAAGCGCATATATGCTTCGTGATCCCGTGGTGCAATAGATTGGAAATCCGCCATTATGACCAGAATGTGCAGAATCCAGAGAGACAGATGGCTGTGCAGAGCCTGGGGTAGTTTTGATGGAAAAAGGAAACT
>JAABUL010007659.1_pt1 | contig 11493 bp, 12 predicted proteins | sample 5559151 | NCBI WGS metagenome assembly JAABUL01 (sample SAMN10711876, study PRJNA513368) | rock metagenome | isolation source: Antarctica rocks | place: Antarctica: Victoria Land, Pudding Butte sud | reverse complement strand
TAGTCAAGATGACGAAGCGAGAATAGATCTGACAAGACTAGAAGACTGAGTCTGACAAGGCTAGAATCGTGACAAGTTTCAATAAGACAAAACACAGAATTTCATTAATTGCTTAACTCACATCATCAATCTTGTGACTTAAGATTTTATTCAAGCTCTTGAATCAAAGACAATAACTGATAATGTTATTGTTTAATTAAAGAATGAGCAAGTGCAAAATATTGAAACAAACAGAGAATTATCTGTTGTGATCAAAAAGATATTGCTTCAAATGATAATGCAAAAAAGTAATGCATTTATTAATCATGAAATTAGATTTGTGCTCTGACGATAGCTGTCAACAACTCTTCTCAGCAATTAATTTGCTTCAGAACTTTTCAAGAGCAGAATGACAAAAGATTTAGAAAACTGATACAAGATATTTGCATTCATTGAAACTCTACGTACTTGATGCTTCGTTAAGCATATCAACTACGCGAATTTGTTAATCTTTGAACAGAGAAATACTGCAAAGATTTCAAGATTGCAAAGATTAAACTTGATGAAAGTGAGTGATTCATGATTTTGCTTGTTGACAATCTATTAAATCTCTTCTACAAATGCACTTTAATAGTATTATGAATAACTAATGCAAATATTCACTTGAGATTTCAAATATTTAATGCACTTTTCAATCATCTTGAGCAGATTGAAAAGAATATAAGAAGAAGTACTTGCTCATCAGATGCTGTTATAATAAAGACTTGCAAAAAAGTCTCAATTAAACTTACAAAGTATTATGTCAAGATTGAAGACAGCAATGAAACAATATATAATCTTGCAAATATTCTGAATTCTACAATGAAGCTAAATCTTTACAAGACTTGAGATAACAAAAACAATGAAGATACAGATCATGATGAAGAGTCTGTTCACTATGAGATCAAGTACAAAACAAAGTTCAAAGAATATTTTCATTGTTACTATGAAGATTCAGCTGTTGATTTGAGAGCAGAAGCACAAAGAGCAAAAAGTGATGCTGATGAAATAATGCATTATAATAATGCATTTAATCATTTACTAATGATCTTGTAATCTGTTGCAACAGTTAAAAGATCATTGCTTCAACAATCTTAGCATGCTCATTCTTTTCAAGACGAAGATAATTGATATTTTTGCATTAATGTTATAGATGAGAAATGTTCAACATGACAATTTTGAAAAAACAATGCTTTGAATTTTTCTAGATTGATGCAAATGATTAAAGATGTTCTTTCATGCTTGATATTCTTGATAGATATTGAGCGAACTTTCAGTCTTGCTAGAAGAGTATGTTGATGAAATCGATCATAGATGAGTTTGAAAATGATGAAATAAATAATGTTGATAAAGTATTACAATTGAACTATGAATTTAAATTCAGACGAGACTATTATTGAGTTCTGAAATATTTATTGCAGAGAGAAGAATGATGATCAAGAGATCAACGAGTCTGCTGATTTATTTCTTGAAGATTGTTCTGATGCAAATTTATTCATAAATTTGCAATATCACTTCATTTATTAAAAGTCTTGCATTTAGAGTAAGTACTTATTAGAAGTACAATTAAGTCAATGCACAAGAATAATGCATAAGAATAATGTGAATGTGATTTCAAGAATTACATTGTTTATTTAACTGATGAAGACAAACATTTTTTAGTCTGTCTTGAAAAATTTGACATCAAGATTCATCATGAGATTCTTCATAAATCTCATATCTTTATCTTGAATGATGATGTGTTTAACATGAATTGTTGTCAAGTTGATGTCTGCATAGAGCAAAATGTTAATGAAAATTCTACAACAAGAGTGATAATGCAAAAGAATAATGCACTTATTTTTCATAAAGAAAATCATAAAGTCTTCAATGACTTCTTGAAGAGCACTCAAGACAGAGCGCTGAATGTGAAAATCATATTGTAGCATTAAACTGATCATCAAGTCAAGTTTTGATATCAATCTTCTGATTCAACTCAAGTACTCGATATCAATCTTCTGACTCGACTCAAATACTTGATTTCAACATTCTGACTTAATCTGATATCAACTTCAAGTCAATACTTGATTCGAGTTCTTGACTCAACTCGTCAAGAAATCGAATATGACGTCAAGAGAGCTAAATATAGAAATTTTTCCGGTTTTTCGCCTTTGCATTACCTTTTTGCATTACCTTTTTGATAGAAAGTCATAAAGAGAAACATGAAGAGAAACATAGAGATCATTTGATAGAAAACTTTGATAGAAAACTATGATAGAGAGTCATGACGAGAAACTATGAAGGCTATTTGATAGAAAGTCATGATAGAAAGTCATAATAGAGAGTCATAATAGAACATCTATTTATCTATCTTCATGTCTTGACGAGTTGAGTCAAGAATTTCAAGTCAATACTCGATTTCAATTCTCTGACTCAATTCAAATACTCAGGCTGAACATCTCGATTCAACTCAAATACTTGAGTCAAGAATTCTGACTCAAATCAAGTCTTGACGAGTCAAGTACTTAACTCGAACTCAAGTACTCGACTTGACGCGATCAGTCTATGTAACATGTTCATTCAAGCATAATCATGCATAATCTCTTTAATCAATCTTTCGAAGATCATTTTGAGAATGAGATTTTCTGCAATCTTCTGATATTTTTGAATTTCGCGCAGCGCAACAGTGTTTGATTTGTAGCGTCTTTTCTGTTGCAAAGCATTAGTATATCAATAGATAATGCATTACTCATGTGCATTATCTTTTTAATAGTAATAGTAGATTTAAAGACTGAAGTTTCTTTGATAGTATAATGATCAGTTGAATGCATCAAGCTCTTAAACATTTTACGTGCTGATGCACATGCTAAAAATGAACTTATCAGTAATAAATAAGTCATATTGCATTATCAGTATGCATTATTAATAACATGCTTGCTGCATGTCATTGTTTATCAAGAATGATTGATTTGATTTATGTAAACTTGATTTTTGAAAGTATTATTTATTGAAGCGTTGATTACTAAAATGATTCAAGAAAATATGATAGAAGAAGTGATTGAAAAATCAGAAAAGAAATTGAAGAAAATATTGAATAAGTGTTAAGAAATAAGTGTTAAGAATAATAATTAAATATTTCTCATTGCATTCAAATTCATCTTACTTGATGAGTTTTTCTCTTACTTTTCAAAATTCTCTACCTGTTCATATTCTATCAAACTACTCAAATTTCATCAATACTGTTGCATTACTTAAATGCATTATCAAGAGAACAATGCTGACTTTAACAGATACTTTTCACTCTGTTCAACAGTTCAGAGATAATTCTTCGTGAAAATTAATTCATCTCACTTAATGAACTATCAGTTTATTTCTTACTTTTCAAAATTCTCTATCTGTTCATATTCTATCAAACTACTCAAATTTTATTGATACTATTGCATTACTCAAATGCATCATCAAGAGAACAATGCTGACTTTAACAGATACTTTTCACTCTGTTCAACAGTTCAGAAATAATTCTTTGTGAAAATTAATTCATCTCACTTGATGTTATATCTCTTACTTTCTCAAATTCTCTACAAGTTCATATTCTATCAAACTACTCAAATTTCATTGATACTGTTGCATTACTTAAATGCATTATCAAGAGAACAATGCTGACTTTAACAGATAATGTTCACTCTATTTGTAAACTCAAAGTCTATTGCAAGTTGAAATCATGGTGAAAATTGATTCAATGAGATAAAAAAACACTACAAGCGACAGAACAATGATTATGTAGTCATATTCAAATGATTACACAAACTAAGACAGTTCAATGTTTGAAAAAAAGTGAATGAGATCAATAAAGCAGCGATGAAAAACAATGTAAGAGACGAGATAGAACAAGAGTGAAAGAACAAAGATATTCATGATAATGCATCTCAGTAATGCAATACTAGATAAAGCGTTGATCTGTTTATAGTTGAATGCTTTGAATTGAAAATCAGACACAAGACAGATGCTGAGATTGTCATTAAGATGATAAAGCTTTTTGATATAACTGCTGTAACACAAGATGTGAATAGTACTGCAAAGAAAATTGCTTTGAAAGCAACAAAAATATGCATTATTTATATGCATTATTTCTCAGTTGTAGAAACTAATATCAATTTTAAAAGACAACAGACGAGCTGAACGTAAGCGAAGAAATATCAAAATTTATGATTTCTATAGTTCACTTAATTCAACAAAGAATTCTTCATCATGATCTGAAGAAGTTAAAGCAGATTGATGATACTAATTTTATGACAGCTTTTCAAAATTTTACAACAGAATTCATTATTTTCTCAACTGTCAAAGAACGAGAAATTCAGAATTCAATACATGCAATAAATTCTAATTTAAATGATCTCATCATAGTAGAAAACAATGACACAGAGATGTGCTATGAAGCAAAGAAGAATGAGAAGAAACTACAACATGATGAATATGAAATAATCAGTAGTGAGAAGAAAGAGAATAATGAAAGTGAAAAGAAAATAATAAAGCTGTTCAACTAGCAAACAGCGCTTATCTTACTTTCTAAGTTCTAATCATAACTCATAATCTGTCAGAATCGTGCCTAAATGATACAATCAATGAAGATCAGAATTGATAGTGCTTGATCTTTAAAAATAGCTATAACTGAATATTAAGAATACAGAAGAAGATTGATACAAAAGCTTCTATTTGAATAATGTTCAGAGACTGCATTAGACTTGAAAGAAATGTGTTTGTAACATGAAAAGAAAATGATGTAAATGAACAAAATGTTGATGAAAGAAAAGAATGTTTGAAAAAGAAAAAAGATGTTAAGAAAGAAAAAAGATGTTGAGTTATATCTGAGTTAAATCTGAGTCAGATCTCAATCAGATCATTGACTAGTTCTAATTATTACACAAAGTACTCGCTAGCGTGCATTGCAAATTGATTAAAGCTTTAATCTTGTTCAGTCTTATTGATCTTAATACGCTTGTAACATTACTTTCTTCTTCGAAAATTCATGTTTGCATAAATGTAGTTTCTTTGCTCACTTTTGTTAATAATTATTTCGATATTTAGCGCGATTTGCTTGAATATAGCTTATGAAATTCATTCAAAACTTTCTCTGAGTCGTTAAATATCTCTTTATCAATATAGTATCATTCATCGTTTCTATTTAAATCTTTTCATTTGACTTTGTACTATATTTGATCTTGATAGCGTCTGAAGTTCAATATATTGTCTATTTCTTAATGTTCATCGTCTTTAATAGTGATTGATCTGAGTGATTCTGAATGTTGTTTTGATAAAGAATCTTCTGAATATGATCGTAGTAGCTTTGAGCTGAACATCAAATACAAATGCTTCATGCTGACTGATAAATGAAGATAATAAAAGATACTCATTTTAGCAGTGATTTGATAAAGATTTAGCTGTTTGTCTTTCAAATCTTTGCAAAGTCTCGTTATTTTAACGTTTCTGAAAGATAGTCACACTCAGTCATTTACTTCATATGTGACGTTTCATCTATGTTTATTGATCTGAATTTCAATGATCAGCTTCATCTTTTTCAATTATTGATGATCAAAGCTCAGTAGTTATTTCATTCAAATGACAATATCATCTGCTTTTCTAGCTTCAAGTCATTCATAAGTTGTTTTATAATCAGTTGTATCTGAATTGAAACTCATTCAAGAGTGAAATTCTTTATTGAAGTAGAAGAAAGTCATTGAAGTGATCAAGAAAATATTGAAATTGTTGCTGAATTTCATCATAATTATTTATTTGATTCAGTCGTTCTGCATGTAATTGCAATAGATTTTAAGTTTGCATTCAACGTCTTGATTGACTTATTTTGATTAATCATTGATTTCAGAATGATAAACTGTGAATAAACTAACTGTGATTCTCAGTCGCTTGCAAAGACTTTTTCACATAGTTGATATGAATTGAAAGTCTTTGTTCGAAACAATAGAACTGAGTAAATCATGCAGTTGATAAATGTTTCATAGCACGATTCAAATCATTTCTTCGACTGAGATGTCATCATCTTTTCAATGACAGAAAACATAGTAACATTCTTTGATGAAATAACATATGATTATGCAAATGATGTTATAGTCTTCTGACAAAGATAGTTCAGTAATGAAGTTCATAGTTATATCTTTTCAACGTTTCTATGAAATCAAGAGAGAATGATGAAGTTCATTGATACTATTTCTAAAGACTTTGCTTTGCTGATAAACATGATAGTTTCAAATGTATCATTAAATAGTAGCTTGATGATCTGATCAATAGTAGAAACGCTGAACTAGATCAATGATTCATTTATTGTCAAAGTGAAAGATTGAAGATTGATCATGCACTTTCTGTAGTAATTTCGTGTGCATGTTCTCAGAGATTCACAGTAAATCTTTTCTAAATAGAACATCATCAATAATTTCGCAGTTCTTCAGTTTAATGATATAAAATTTGAGCTTGTTTTCGTTCATAGCTTGTTTATATTCACTGCAAAACTCATCTGTTTGATTTGTCATATATACTCATTGATAGAGATTTGCTTCTGATTCAACAGATAGAACATCAACTTTATCAGAGATCAGAATAGTCTGAAAACAATCTTTAAGATGTTGAGCTGATTCAGAAACATTTGTTAAAGACATTCTGATTAAAGCATCAATCTTAGTGTTCATTTTGCCTGATTTAAAGATGATCTGAAAGTTGAACTTTGATAGAATGTTCAGATAGTTGACTTGTCATTGACTCAACTGTTCATTTTTCATGAAGATCTTCAAAGTCTGATAATCAATGAACATTTGAATGAGTAGTTCAATGCATTTCAGCTTAAGTCATCAATGTTCAAAGCATTGAATAATGACTAGCAATTTCTTGTCATAGATGTGATAATTGATTTCAGCGAGAATCATGCTTTTGCTGTAGAAAGTCATCAAATGAAGAACTTTCTCGTTATCATACTGAGATAGTATTTCACCTTTTACATAGTTCAAAGCATTGATCTTCAGAATAGCTTTTCGTTTAAGATCAAAGTAACGAAGTATTAAGACTGAGCTGACTTGTTTCTTTAGATTGTCAAAGACTTGAACACAAATCTTATTTCAAACAAAAGATGTATTCTTTCTAATCAGTTGAGTGAATGATTTAACTAGCTTCAAGAAGTTCTTAAAAAAACGACGATAGAAGTTAATAAATCTTACAAAGTTCTGAATTTCTTTTAGATTGATTAAAGTAATTCAGCTGACTATGACTGTCATTTTGCTGAGATTCATATGAAAATCTAGTTCTGATATGATGATTTTTAGAAAGACAGTCTCTTCTACATTAAATTTGCACTTTTGAATATTCATCTGCAGTTCAGCTTCATGCAGTCAACTCAATATTAGTTTGATGTGATCTCTATGTTTTTTTCTCATTTTGCTATAGATGAGAATATCATCTAGATAGACTTGACAAAAGTCGTTCAGAAAGTCTCATAAAACATCATTCATATATTGCTGAAAGAAGATCAATTCATTAGTCAGTTCAAATGATAGCATCTTATATTTATATGCTTCTAAAGCAATGATAAAAGTAATGTAATTCTTGTTATCAAGATGCATTTGAAGTTTGTTGAACGCTGATATGATGTTCAATCTAGTCAGATGCTTGCAACTAGATCTGTTGTCAAGTTAGAATTGAGTTGAGTTGAGAAGAGTCAACTTAATTCAAGTCTGAATTCAAGCTGAGATTAAATTGATCTCTCTCAACTTGAGCTTAATTCAGAATCAAGTTGAATTGACTTGAACTTAATTTTTGATACTAAATATAGTATATTATGTACTAAAAATAGTATACTTTTTCTTTATTTTTTTCAAATTTTTTTGCAATCAATTTTGCAATCAATTTGATAGAAAATATGATAGAAAACATGATGAGAACATGATGAGAAACATGATAGAAAATATGATAGAAAGTTTGATCACTTTGATAGAAAATTTGGTAGAAAGTAGATCTGCAATCGAGTTCAAGTCAACTCGTCAAGTTGATCAAGTTGAATCAAGAGTCTGACTTAACTCGATTGAGTTGAGTTGATCTCTCTCAACTCAACTCAACTCTGAAACTCAAATTGAATTGAGTTGAGCAACTCGAACTTGACAACAGATCTACTTGCAACTCACTATTTTATCAATGATTTCATTTATCAATGATAAAGAATATTTAGTTCTTTTGAAAATGACATTTAACTTTTGATAGTTCACGCAGAATCAAAGATCTTCATTTGCTTTAAGAGTGAATAAAACGAGAAAGAAATACAAGATTTGACGAAGAGTGATGAATTTCTTTGACAAATTCTCGTTCAAATACTTCTTTACTTTCAAAAGTTTGACAAAAGACATTTAATAAATTCAACAGCAAGAGAGCGTTGAATCATTGATGAGTTCAATTTTATGATCATAAAAGCAATGAAAGAGTAGTTTATTTAATTGAGCTCGATCAAAAACATCTAGAAACTTATGATATTTCAATGACAGCTTCGCTTTAATATCTTTCAAATTCTGAGTCATTTCATTAATTAAAGAGACGTTTAAAGCATTCAAATTGCACTGAGTATTGTACGCGATTTTTCTATTGATGTTCATCATAAATAAAGCAAAGACTTTAATCTTGTTCTTCTTTGAACAATTCAACAATGTTTTGAATGAAGTAACGTTTATGCTTTGAATTGAGAATGACTCTTTCTGAGCAGTGATTGAAACAAGTCATTTGAGCATTGTAAAAATCTTAGTTTGAGTGATTAAAAAGAGCGAAGTTGATCGCGATCAACTTAAGTGCTTTGAATTGAGCGAAATCGACAAAATCGAAATAGAAGTATTCAATTGATTTGAAAAAACAATGACATCATTTTGCATATTCAGTAATATTTCGTTTTTATTCATTCAAAACTTACTCAATATGACTTCATGATGATTGATATCAGCTATCAACATTGATACAGTCAATTTCTTATGACTTTTGATGATGAGATTGAATAGAATTTTATGAGTGATTGTTTTTTTAAATATTTTCTCATCATAATCTTTTATTAGCTTCTCTTTTGTCAGTGATATAGATTAAATTCTCAGTTTCTCGCATACTTTATTAACTAGATTGAAATGTATGATCATGTAAATGACTGAATCACTGTCTATTAGAAGACGAAGACTGAAAGATCATTTCTGAGAAATGAGATGAGCATCAATTAGAAACAACTTTTCAAAGTAATTTTCTTTCAATAGAATTTCATCTAATTTGCACAAAAATATAATCTTTATCTTTTTGATAACTTTTAAAAAGATGACTAGTTTTTTGAATCGAAATTTGAATTGAAATTGAAGCAATCATATTCTTTGTTCACTGCATTAATTTTAGTAAGTCGATCGAGACACTTCTTAAAACTATGATCTGATTTATGACATATGAAACAGCTTTCGAATAGAATGTCTGCTTCTTTGACGTTAGTTAAAATCGCGTCATGCAACTTTAGCTGATCAGACTTTAAGTGATCGACTGACTGAGTGACAATAGTCACTTTATGAAAGATAGTCTTTGAAAAATTATCAATGCTGTCACGATTCTAGCCTTCGTCTATTCTTCAACTAGTCTTCGCCTGATTTCATTCTAATCGAGTCTAGCGAGAATCTGATCTAGAAGTGATGTCATTGAGTCTCTGCATCATATATGTAAGACGTCAACTTAATCGAGTTTAGCACAGAACTGAGAAACATACATATAAGAACTCGATTCTTTTCTGTAGGTACTTTTCTTTCTTAGCATTTATCTATTAGTTAAATGACATCTCTATGACTCGCTCTAGATCGATCTCTAACAGTAGATAAATGCTAATCAACTACTCTGCTATTGACGTGTAGACGATACAAAATAATCTACTTCATTTATTCAGAAAATTCGCAAGAAATTCTTTGAATTACTTTCATCAAAACACATCTGCAAATTTACTCAAATTTATCAAATCTATCTATCTATCTTTCTCACAATGACACGCGACTTCGAACCAGTCGAATCACGAACAGCTCATCTGCTTAGAAGCACTGCTAATAGACGAGTTTCTCTTATTTCTTTCGATGCTTCAGCGAAATCTCAGAATGTCGCTATCTCATGAAACATCAACACAAATCAACAACTTCGTCAATGAGCTATCAATCAGTCAGACGAGATCATCAAGATGCTGATCGAGTTAAGAGATCAACGAGACATGACTTTGAAACTCAATGAGCAATGAATCGATGTTCAAGTTGATCACATCAAGAGACTTGATGAGCTAGAGACAAATCAAATGACAATAGACATTCAAGAAGAGACTATCATCAATCTACAAGAGAAAGTCTTGAGTCTAAAAAAGAAACAGCGTTCAGCGAATCAGTCTCGATCTCGTCAGTCTACGAAATCTCTATCTCGTCAATCTATCGAGAATCATACTCGACGTAAGTCGTTCACTCTATTCGATAATGATCATCACAAGTTCTTCAAGTTTTTGAACTCATCTATATTCACTGATGAAGATGAATCAACATGAAACAGCTGAAGAATCAAGATGAACAACAAGCTTCAGGCAAATGTCGATCACTTCGATAATGAAAATATCTTTATTGTCTATGTGATATCTAGACTAGAAGGTGATGCTGCTGAACACATCTTCGCTCGATGTCGACATGACGCTTCGCATTCATACATCTCGATCGACGAGCTATTTGAGCATCTGAAAGAAATATACGATGAACTGAATAGAAATCGAAAGTGTCGTCGTGAGTACAACACTCTTAGACAAACAGACAAGTCTTTCAATGTCTTCTACTTCAACTTTATGAAGCTATTCAGTTATCTAGACTACGACGATCGCATTCTGATGAACGATCTTCAGAATAAGATCAACAATCGCTTGCAGAATGCTCTATCAGTCTGTTCAGAAAACTTTACTTCGCTCACTTGCTTAAGAATCTTTCTTCAAGATGTGAATAATAAACAGCGAGTCAACTATCAGCTACGCAGTCAGCTTTGCACTGTCATCGTCAAAGTCACTGTCGTATCTGATAAACGTGCTGCTACTTCATTGTCAGCAGTGACGACTTCGATAATTGAATATGTCAAGCTGACTATCTTTTCTATCTCTGAGTCAGTCAGATCGTCTATCGTCTGCTATATCTGCAAGATCTCAGATCACTTATTCAAGAACTGCTCTCAGAACAAGATCAACATCTTGATATCTCATGCATTCACTTCTCGTCTACATGAAATCATCATTTCAAAGAATAAAGAGAATGAGAAAATGTCTTCTTTCGAAGATAGCAAGACAAAAAACTAGAAATTTTTATCAAAGACGCGATGAAAGATGTGTTAATTTCTTCAACGATGAGCATGTCAGATGACTCTTTTGCTTCTGAATCTTTGATTACTGAATGTGTACTTTCTAGCAATGAAATTAGTTACTCATTGAAG
>JAABUL010007653.1_pt1 | contig 11503 bp, 23 predicted proteins | sample 5559151 | NCBI WGS metagenome assembly JAABUL01 (sample SAMN10711876, study PRJNA513368) | rock metagenome | isolation source: Antarctica rocks | place: Antarctica: Victoria Land, Pudding Butte sud | reverse complement strand
CCGGCTAGCCGCCGCGCCGATAAGCAGGCTCAGTGCTGCTACTCGTGAGGCCACGCAGCATGGCACTGGCGTTTTCCTCGGCATAAAGGGCGGCATCGCGCGAGCTGTGTCGCGTGCCGCCAACCTCAGCTGCTGCTGATGCTGTTGCGGCGGGGCCGGCGGCGCAGACACAGGCGACCAACACGAGCGTGCAGAGGCGGCCATGGTGCCCCATCATCCCAGCTCTCTAGACTCTCCTGCATATGGCGCACAAAGTCCCAATAAGATTCCTCAAAAACCAATCCGAAACCAGGACGTGGGAGTTGAGGACGTGTGGGAGTTGCAGCAGTGCCGAAAACGTACGGGACATGCTTTAGGCAGGAACCGGGACCAAGGCTCTTGAACGTGTTCGTCGATGGTTTGTATTTCACAGACGGACCCGTAAACGCTATCGATGTGCCGTAAAAGGGTCGCCCGTGCCTGGGCGGCCAAATTCTGCTTTGAACCCAGTACAAAAACTCCGGTACAAACACCCACTGCATTTGTGGGACCGTGCGCCGCCCAACGACAAAAGGTATGCCTGAGCTACCTTAGTGCCACATTAACTGACAGTCTACACAAGTCTCAGTGATCTATGCCAAGCTTGTGCTGCGGCCTCAGTAGTGCCGCCTGCACACCTGTGGTGCAGCCCATCACGCACGATATCACTCGAGATCACTAGCGATCGTCGCTAGCGCTGGATCGATCCAGCGCTGGATCGATCCACAACACAGAGCACGCTGTGCAGATGTGTGCGACCTGTATGACATATTTGAGGCGGCAGTCCATCGCGTGCAACTGTGAGGTGGACGGGGACAGACGGGTCCGTCCGTCGTCTCCATCAATCCATCAGCACACATGTGAACCGACGTATATGTCGGCTCACAGGGGGTCTCAGCCACTTGCCAGTTGAGCAGGCTACGCTTGCGCTGCTTCTGCCGCCGCATGCGCCACACTCCAGTAGCACGCGACAATCTCCAAATGCGGGCTCCAGGATGTTGTGTGTGTCGATCAGCAAACTGATCTGCATGAGTATCATAGCACACCCGTACATTTCTAATCAAAACCCTTGTCCACGCTGGCTCGCTAACATCAGTGAATCGGTGCGTTCTGCACAGCGCAGGCCGGCGCAGGGCGAGTTTCCAAGTCGCAAATCACCTCAGCGGTAGCATTGCGGAGGGTACTGGCAGCACCTTCCGTGCTGGTGCACATCGTGCAATTCGGCAACTCTGCGTCGAACAGCCTTTCAGCAACAGCAAGCAGTTGAAGGCTGTGCAGTGAGCCGGACATTGTTTGCATTCGCTGCAACGGCCCTTGATCAATTGCGGACGCCCCACACTCGACATCGAATAGGACCTGACGCGTTCACCGGTGTGTGGTTTTGAGGAAGTCCTTGGGACGTGGCTCAGCAACTGGCTACATGGAGGCCTCCGCACGCAGCTGGCGAGGCCACAGGCAAAATAGCAGACAGCGGCGTTGGGAGCCACATGCGCTGGCGGCCTGCCTGCTACTTCTGGCAGCGTCATCACAGCACGCAGGCGCCCAGTTCCTCCCAGGGGCCGCCGACACCTCGCGGCTATCAGCGGTGAGCAGGCGCCAACGAGACTAGCTTTGTTTTATGAAAGTCTTCGGTGCAGCCTAGCCTAGCCTGTCAAATGAGTGGCCATCGTTGGCCCTTCCTGACATCTCCAACACGCAGTGGTGCGCGGCTCACGTCGGCACCTCTTCCAGCCGAGGAGATTACTTTGCAGGCATCTCAACAGGCCTTCCTGTTGTGGACCCGAGTTGCCTTCGGCTTGCTCCAAGGCGTCCGGACCATCAGCAGCATCACTGTCGCTGCTTATTGCCTCGGGCCCCTTGAAGTGCTGTTCACACCGCGCTGGCGCCGCAGTTCAGCGCACAGTCTGGGTGCGCCAGCCAACAGACCAGCAGGAACAGACACACGCAGCTGTGTGGTGCAACTAGTGCAGTTCCTGTCGAGCGTGGACTTCCTACGTGCTCTGTCAGCAGCTGCGCGCAACACCAAGGCGGCCAGTCTGTGCCGCGGAGCACACGCGGGATATCGCGTCGGGCCTTCTAAAAAATGGCTTCTTAGCCTGTCTGCAGCGGTCGGACGCCTATTGCATGGGCGTCTGCTGATGCCATGATGCAGGGCGCCTGCAGGGGCTGGGGGCGGGTGGTCTGCGCGGCCTATGGCTGCTGCGCTGCATTGCCAAAGCACCGTCCCTCCAGCCTGCCGCGGGAATTCACATGGCCCTAGAAGCTTGTCTTTCTTCGGCACCCTGCACAGGCGCCGTCCACAGCATGCACAAATTGCAATGCTCCGCAGGATGCGCAGGTAGGGTACGCGCGCCAGCTGCCCCGCCACCTGCAACTGCTCCAACTTCTTGTACAGCCGCACCCCCTTGAATGTCGTTACAACGTCATTTGTCATGTTCGCAGGCGCAGGCGACAGCGCGCGCCAGCTGCCCGGCCACCTACAGCTGCTCCAACTTCTTCTTCAGCCGGACGCCCTTTTCCGTGGCTGGCGTGCGCTACGACGCGCCGAGCGGCAGGCTATGCTACACCGTCACTGCGCGAGGCAGCTGCCCAAAGTGCACCAGCTTCTCCTGCCGCAGAACAACAGGTATGGTGCTTCTGAGTGTCACTGGCTCCGGGGTGTCAGTAGCTTCAAATTTCGAAGGACACATTTCGATGTGCCGACCGGCAGGCTGTGCTGCAATGTCGCCGCGCGTGGCAGCTGCCCCAAGTGCGCCAGCTTCTCTTATCGTCGGACCACATATGTGTAGTTTCTGCGATGCAACGGCGGAAAGTGATTTCTTCTTCCATCGAGCGGCAGGCTGAACTGCACCGTCACCATGCGCGGAAGCTGCCCCAAGTGCTCCAGCATCTCCTGCCGGCGGTGTGGGGGAAACCTGTCCTGTTGACGAGGCTGTCCGACAGACTCGGCAACCAGCACATGCTTCCATATGCACCGGCAGATGTGTGACGCTCTCAGCTCGAGGCGCCGGCGTCGTGAACATGGTTTCAAATTCGATTTTGCGGGCACGGCGTTGGCATCGCCGAACTGCGGCGCACTTGTGGAGTGTGCATCCGCACGCAGGCTGGTACTGCGTCGGTCCCAAAGCAAGGCCGCAGATGTGGTCCATGTTATCGACCCGCAGGCGAGGCGTCAGCATACAAGATGGCGCCGGACTCGGGTTTAGGGTTTAGGGTTTAGGGTTTCGTGAAGGGGGTCCCTGCGCATTGCAAGGTGCATTTTCGGGTGGTCAGAACCCTGACAGCTGTGCATCTCCAACCCCCGCAGGCGTGGCGTCGGTGTTCCAGCTGGCGCCCGATTCGGGGGTGAAGGGGTCGCTGGCGTCTGCTAGCTTTCGGCCCAAGGGGGGGTCCAATGCCGAAGTGTCCGCGCCCAAATGCGTCTCCAGGGTGCGCTTCTTCGCGCGCTTCATCTGCTTCAAACTGACCGTTGTGGGTGCCTTCGTTGGTTCCAGGCATCACACCAATACCCTACACCCACGATGACACATCCTGGAGCCGACCTCCTGCGGCTCTGCCCGTAATGGGGCGGGAAACTCTCTGGACGCGGACAGACCTGGCGGAATGACGGCTGCCGGAGGTGATTCATCCTTGAACGCTGCTAAATGCAGACCCCTGTCGCAGAGGGCATCTGCTGTCACCACTCTGACGCGCAGGTGGGCGTGGTGGCCACCGCGGGCGCGGCCGCCGGCCCGCGCATTCTGGTGCCGCCAGGACGCCATCTTTTGACGACCCTTGCCTTCAAGCACGTCATATCTGGTGAAGCCAGCTGAAATCAGCATGAGCTGAAATCAGCATGAGCTGAAATCAGCATGAGCTGAAATCAGCATGAGCTGAAATCAGCATGCGCATGAGTCCGCTGGTCCTGGCATCGCGACGGAGGTGTCGGTGGCGGGCGCGGCGGCCGGCATGGGCGTCCTGGTGCCTCCATTGCATCGTTTCTATTCCTATGTTTGAACGTTCACTTGTCGTCTGACAGGTGAGCATCGCGGACGTGTGGGTGGCAAGCGCTGCCGCCGTCAAGCGCATCCTGGTGCATCCTGGTGCTACCCGAACCCGATTGTTTTTTTCCACTGTTTCGTGTTCGTGTTTGAGTGCACCATGCTTCTGGCAGCTGGGTATCGTGACGGAGGTGTCGGTGGCGGGCGCGGCGGCCGGCATGGGCGTCCTGGTGCCCAAGGCCACCGCGCCGGCGTCGCTGTGCGTGCAGTACCCCAAGGGCATGGCCTTCCGCCGGGTGCGCGGCGTCAGAAACCTAAAACCTGCCGGAATACAATCCCTTTATGCGTAGAATATACACTATATACACGTCGCACAGTGTGTAGGCAATCAGTGCCCTTTCCATAGCATGTGCACAGTTTGAAGTTGCTGATGGTACATGCTGATGTTCCCGAAACTCCCGACCGGAATGACCCAGCCATGGCCCAGCCATGCGACCTCAGCACTCGTTCCCGGCTCCTGCAGATTGGGCGAATAGTGGGCACGACGGCACAGCTGCCGGCGAAGCAGGTGTGCTGCACCGCGGCGGCCGCCTACAAGCCGATGTACACAAGCCTCCAGGTGTGCGCTGGCTCTGGTCCCTTTGTGGCCACAGACATGGACCCTTTGCCCCATCTGAAGCCTTTATTCGAAGCCTGTACGAAGCTGCAATCCCCAATCCCCACCCTGCACCGCTGCCACACGTCGCTGCACGCACCACCCTGCACAAACCTGGACGTCCTCACAGCGTTTTTGTAACTTTCACTATTGGCAGTGAAAGCTATATGTAACATAACCGAGTTGCAAGACGCATGAGCCGGCCGCTGACGACTGTCCATGCAGGTGTGGGTGCGCGGCTCCGGGCCGGTGCTGGGGGGCGGCGCCGGCTGCCAGGGCTGCTCCAATGTCAGGGCCGCCGTCACCACGGTGCGCTGCAAAGCCACGAGATTAGGGTGTTTTCAGGGTCCTTAGGGTTTGCACCGCTCGAGAGCCGCCCGCATCTGCAGGGTGGGGATCTGCCGCTGGCGCCATCGACGGCCCTCGCCCCGCGGCCGCAGCGGCGAGGCAAGCCCCACAACTGCACCTGGTCCAGGAGTACAGGGTGACAATTTCGAGGGGCCAGGCTAAACCCTAAACCCTAAACCACAGGAGCAAGCTGGTCCTTGGTTGCCCCTGCTCCCGATCCTTGAAGCACCTGTCTCATCACACTCGTCACATCGTCCTGATGTAGGCGCCGGCTGACGGGGCACGTGCGGCAGGACCGCGACCAGAGCGACGCTGTCAACCCGCGCACCGCCAGCAGCGGGATCGGCACCGCGCCACAGTTTTGATGGTGTGCGCCCTAAACCCTAAACCCTAAACCCTAAACCTCGCAGGGCACGGTGACGGGGCACGTGTGGCAGGACAGCGACCAGAGCGACGGCTTCACGTCCGGCGTGGATGAGAGCTTCGAGGGCGTCACTGTCAATCTGTGGCGCGCGGCCGCCGGCGCGCGGCGCACCTTCCTGGGCTGCACTCAGACCGACGGCAACGGTGAGTACAGCCTCCTGGTTGCGTGTCTCGTCGCTACACATAAAAGCAGTTGATCCATTCCATTTAGGGTTTAGGGTTTAGGGTTTGTAGCGTGGCCGACGGCGCGCCGCGTCACCTTCCTCGGCTGCACCGCGACCAATGGAACAGACACTGCACAGCGTTGCGATGGACCAGGAACCACAAGGACGTGCACGCTAAGGTTTAGGGTTTCAGAAGCACCGCTGCAGCAGGGTTCCCGCCTCCCTCGCCCTCGCCTGGCGGCGCAGACGCACGCGCTCTGACGCCTGCACATGTGCTTAGGGTTTAGGCTTTTCGACGCACTTGGCACGTGTTGACTCCTGCAGTCGCGCAGGCACGTGCGAGTTCACGCGCGCCGCGGCAGGCACCTACATCGCGCGGTCTCTGGCGCCTCACGGCGCACGAAAAGTCGAAGAGTACCCCTGACACGCTCATTCCTCATGCCGCGCAGGCGCGTACAAGTTCACGTGGGTGGCCGCGATGCGTTAAGTTTCTGGCCCTAGACGGCGGCGTCAGCGCGAATTACTCTTCGATGTACGCTTTCCTGACGGACGTGCTCTCCGCTGCCGCGCAGGCGCGTACAAGTTCACGCGAGTGGTGGCAGACACCTACATCGTGCAGTTCCTGGCCCCTGACGGTGGCCCCAACGCGGAGATGCGGTTCGCGCGCAAGGGCAGCGCCGCGATCGCCAGCAACGCGTCGCCCAGCACGGGCCAGACGTCGGCGTTCACGCTGACCTCGGGCACCGCCACCTTCAACGCGCTCATTCAGGTGTGCCTGCTCGGAGACAGCACTGGAGACAGCACTGGATGTCTTATTCACTTATTCAGTGCTTCAGGCCAGCGGTCATACGTCGGCGTCCACGCTGACGTCAGGCACCTCTGCCTTCGACGCCCTCATCCAGGTGCACTACAAGTTTCCTGATTTACCAAGACAGCCCAACCATGATTGGTCAACCACCAAAAGCGGCCCCATGTCGGCGTTCCTGCTCACATCGGGTACCGCCACCTGCAACGCCCTCATCCCGGTGGGCATGGGAAAGGTGGCGGCTGCGAAGGGTTGTTGTGAAGGGGTTTTGCCAAGTTGTTCACGGGGTATTTCTCGGGCCGTCTGCCTCAACGACGGGGCGGTGCCCGGCTGCTTCGTCAGCGGCCTGCAAGAAATTGCCGGCATAGCGCTATGCATTCGCAAATCAGCCTTGAAGCAGCCGGCGCCACCACACTGAGCACGTAGCTTTGTGCTGGATCTAACGGCGCCTGCCCTAAACCCTAAACCCTAACTCGAGCTTCCGTACATCCGGCGCAGGTGGTCCCCACAAGCACAGCACGGCGGCGGTCGTGAGGCATGCATGGCGGGGACCTCTGACACGGGACTGACGGCGCAGCGAGCACTGCTTGCACGCGTGAAACCCAGTGGACGCACAGGACTTGGTACATGCGGCGGGAGTTTGTCGGCCGAGTGCACACTAGGCGGATGGGGCCAGGACGCGCAGGCATAGCTAACAGCAGAGCTAATCTCACGTGGGTGGGGGACACACATGACGCAACACCTGCAGTGTGGCACTCCAAGTACATTGCGGCATGATGCACGCCTCTAAGAGTGCTCTCAGGCCTGTGCTGAAGAGCAAAACACATCGGAAAAAGCACAGGCGTGAGGCTGCGACGCCGTGGCATTCGGCACCGACATTGCAGGCCTGGCCGTTCGAGTTGAAGCCACAGACGCCGGCGCTTGTGCAGGCCCTCTGGCAGTCCACGGCGGTGCCGCAGGTGCGGCCCGCCGGCAATAGTTCGGTGCAGAAGGCGCCGTCTTCGCTGCAGAAGTTCCCGCCGCTACAGTCGCTGTCTGTCGAGCACGCGACATTGGGAGCGGGCAGTGCCGAACGCGAAACTAAAAGAGCATAGTTTTTCAATTAAACTAGTGGTAATTTTTCAGCTGTGCACGACGGTTCCGTTGCTGGCTGCGTCGCCGCCGGCGCCGCCGCAGGCAGCGGTCGCCGGCTGACAGGTGGGCATGTCGGCGGCGCCTGCATCGACGCCGGCGTCGACTGCGGTCGCCACAGATAGACAGCACTCGCTGTCGTCGGCGCACTGCCCGCCCTGTATTGGCGACATAGTTCATTGAAATGCAGAAGTGAGGGAAGGTGAATGATGAGGGGTGTCGAAGCTCTGCAAATAGCTTCTGAGCATGAACAAGCCATAATTTGTCGTCGCTCGGAAACGCTCGATTACCTCATTTGATAATCGAGCTCAGATCACAGGACGCTTCATTCAGCGATTCTATCCATGGAGCATCAGCATGACCCGGTGCAGCGGATGCTGTATGCATGTGTGTCGATCGTGAGGAAGCTGAGACTTCAAGGCGTCACGTCGGCTCAAGGCAACGCCGCATCGCACGACGTAGTCAACGCACGTCGCACCTGCTGTCAGCGCGACGGTGATGCATAGCATCGATAAAACTACGGCGACTGCTGAATTGCGCTTTGAATACAATGTGGCGGATGCCCTCACCGGTGTGAACGCCATGGCTGCTCAAGATTTGTGCAAGGAATCGTAGGAGGAGAAGTTTCATGATTGTATTTCGTTGTGGGGCTGCAAATGCAGAAAGGGGCCCTTGGTGACTGATGATGGAGGTCACGTGCGTGGCACAGGTGCATTGCGCATGCAGAAATGCTTCAGCCAGGCCAAGCTCAGGCACACCCTATTTGTCGCTCGAGGCTCCAGCATGAATCGAGCAGCGCTTCCCATCAGCCCCGCAATGAGCCGCTTCATCGTCAGTGGTCAGCCCACGCCGTTGCGACTGCCTGAGATTGATTTTCAAGGCTGATGCCCAGACCACCATGGGTTGGCTGTTGCGGCTATGGGACTTCTTAATGCACGGTCATGCACTTAATTCTGTCTGTCAGCCGGCGGCGGTCGGCAGCTGGCCTGGCGTCGCCGCCTACGGCGTGTACAGGTTGGGCGCTCGTGCACCACTATTTGAAGAGTGAACACGACATGGGCATGACCGAGAAGGTTGCAGCTTCCATGTCTGATCTTGTCAGGTCCATTGTGTGTAATGTACAGGTGCCCACAGGCGGATATCCTGCACCCAGTGTCGCATACGCAATCCCAGGCCTGTCAAAAGCAACACTGGAGCAGGGGTGCCACATATTGGTGTGCGCTGCTTGCACGAGTGGGGCGGCAGCGGAACACACTTCTGCTCCACGTGAGGGCGAGCCAAGAATCTGCCGAACCTACAAAATCGGTCCTAAACCCTGACTTGGAAACACGCGGCGCCAGGCGACGATCACAGCGCAGCCCAGCTGCTGTGCCGCGGCAGGCACCGTGCACAGGTCCAGTCGCAGCGCAGCCGTCCTCCCACCAGCTGCGGCTGTCGCCTCCCTCCACTGGAGGAAGGGCTCACTCGATCTTGCCGGCGGTGGTCTTGTTCACCGGCTTGCCGGCCTGCGCAGAACAGGTTGCCACTCAGCCCGTTGCAACTGCTTCCAGCTTCAGATCGGCCACTTGTCACCAAGAGCGGCAATATCGCCAGCCATGTTCGGAGGTCAGTGCATCCGTGGGCTGGCGCAGGGCCCACACCCTCACTGGCAGTCACGTTCTACGCCTCACCCACTGCCAAACCGCACTGACAGCGTGCACAGCTGCCGCTCCAAGTCAGCAGTCGAGACACCCTCGCTCCAGGGATATATTCACCGCCGTGAAGGCCTCCACCTGGATCAGCGGCTTCTGCAGAAGCGGGTTGGCTCTGGTGTTTCAAGGATACAAGGGTTTAATCGAGTCGCACCGTGAAGGCCTCCAGCTGGTCCAGCGCCTTCTGCAGGGCGGGCACCTTGCGCGCCTCGGTGCTGATCTGCTTCAGGGTGGGGCTCACGATCGCCTCGTACAGCCACGTGGCACCCTGCGCGCGGGTTGCAACGGGCAGCGGATGAGCACACCATGAGCACACCGTGAGAGGCAGGCAGAGGGCAGCCTGAGTGGCCCATATGACCGAACAGTGCAGTCGTTTGAGGGGCTGTCACCGTGCTGAGCAATATGCTGAAACAGAAGAATGGCATCGTGGGCAGGGAGCCGCAAAGCCGCAGGTCAGTGTCGTTTCTGAGGGTTCAAGCAGAAATGCCGAGCCTGCATGTGTTCAGATGTTGCGTGGCCGCTCACCTTGGTCTGCGGCAGCACCAGCCACGCCAGGGCAACGGCCTTAATGAGGTAGTACAGGCTGCCGAGCCTGCAGTGCAACAGCAAGGTGGTCTGACTCCAAGGCTGTCATCAGTGGTTTGGAGCGTGTGCATGCCACAACACCGCGAGACGCCGAAGATGTGACTGAACATGCAGTTTAATGCCTGGCGCACCACTTGAGCACCGGCCACAGGATGGCCTCCAGCAGCTGGACGAGAGAGAAGATAAGCCAGTAGATCAGCCACTGCACGCAGCCCAAGAAGAGGGGTTAGTCAGCTACCGCGCGGGTGCCGCTGCATGACGCTGCGGCGGTCTGCACTGCATGGACCAAGCAAACGGTGTAGGCGTGGCCCTCTGGCATCCGACAAAGCCTTAGATGGGCAGGCGGTGAGCCGACTGCTAATTGGCTGCCCGAGTGTACTTGGCACAAGATGCAGGCATGTTCTTGAGCAAAGCATGTTGCACCCTGCATGCAGCTCCGACAGAGTCATCGGCCGGATCTGATGATGCCTTTGTCCTGTGAGCATTCCAGATGAGCCAGCCGGGGGCAGTGGCACGAAGCGGCACTCGCCTGAGTGTCGTCCTGTGTGCCTGGCGACTCGATGGCGTTCACCGTGACGTAGGCCGGGTACACCAGGCCCAGCAGGTATCTGCAGGAGGTCACAGCACGATTCAGCCATGATGAGACGCCTCACCGGCCTGGCAAGATGCCTTGTAACATCTGGCGGAGGTCCCGGAACTCTCTGGGAAGCTGCTGGCAGGTAGCCAGCTATATTGCAGCCTAGCTGCAGTTGCCTCCGCAGGAGCACCGAGACGCAGGCAGTCAGGCTCGGCCAAGGCTAATACATGGCGCTACTTGACTCTCGGCGTCTCGCGGCGAGCCCCGCCACCATCACAAACTGTGCTAGGGTCAGTTGACGCACGGAAGCTGCACGACAGAGGCGGCTCCTCCCATGCAAACAACGCAACCAGCCTGGGCACAGAAACGATAGCGAGCAGCTGGGCACGCAAAGGCGATCCCCCCAGCCGCAGCTGCTACGACACGAAGTGATCTCGTCATCTGAGAGGCCAGCGAATTTAGGGGCTGCAGCGACGGTGCTGGCTGCTTGTTGATCCATTAGAGAAAGCATTGTCTTGTGCAAACGCATGACACAGGCGGCGGCGCACTCACGTGCCCACATAGATGATGGCAGTCAAAGGTCCCATACTGGCTGCTGTGTCTTGCTGCTGATCGCGCGGCGGGCGGTTGCGAGGGTGTTGAGAATGCTGTTTGAGCGTGTAGCGGCAATCGAAGCAAAGGTTGTGTGTGGAAAACGCCAAGTTGAATAAGTCGAGCGGACGAGAGCGTTCTTCGTCCATCGCAAACCCTGACTTGGCTAGTTGCACCCTAGTCGGACGACTAGTGTTCTAATCCTCCTGCTCTGCAGCGTGCAAATGCACAGTGTGGGCAGATTAATTCCCTCGGTGTGTTTGTAATTAATTAATTAATAACACGATGTTACTAATCATGTTACTAATCCCTTCCTGACCGCCACTGAAGCTGAAACACCTCGGGAAAATTCGACAAAATTCAAACGAAGAAGCTGAAAAAGCCAGCAGTCGAAATTACGAAAAAAATAAATCACGCCAGGATCGAGTTCGGGAATGCGTCGGGGTCGACGCACTCCGCCGCCGCGGCCGGCGCTGTGTCGGTAGCCACCGGCTGCTGCGTTGGCTGCGCTGCGCCGCTGCCAAACACTGCCTTG
>JAABUL010007651.1_pt1 | contig 11504 bp, 10 predicted proteins | sample 5559151 | NCBI WGS metagenome assembly JAABUL01 (sample SAMN10711876, study PRJNA513368) | rock metagenome | isolation source: Antarctica rocks | place: Antarctica: Victoria Land, Pudding Butte sud | reverse complement strand
CGACCCGGCCGACGACGACGTCGAGGCCGCCCTCGATGCAGTCGAACTCGACGTCCTGCAGATCTATGCCGACCCGGCCCGGGCCGCCGCACTGCGCGAGCGTTTCGCCCGCCCGGTCTGGCATGCGGTCGGTATCGCGACATCGTCCGACCTTCCCACGGACAATGCGGTCGACGGCTACCTGCTCGACGCCAAACCCCCCGAGGGCACCCCGCTCCCGGGCGGCAATGCGCTCCGCTTCGATTGGTCCATCCTTCGTGCGTGGACCGCGACCAAGCCTTGGCTGCTCGCCGGCGGCCTGTCGCCCAGCAACGTGGCCGAGGCGATCGCGGTCTCTGGCGCTCTCGCCGTCGACGTATCCTCCGGCGTCGAACGCCGCCGCGGCGTCAAGGACCCGGCGCTGATCCGCGCCTTCATCGCCGCCGCCCGCGCCTCAGCGCCGTAGAGCGCCGGCCGTCGGCTGGTCCGGTTCGGTGCAGGGTCGCGCAGGGCTCCCCAGGGTCGAACGGTCGCCCGAGAGCGGTCGGTCCATCGGATAGGCGAACGCGGGCGCAGCGGACCCGCGGTCCGCGCCGGGTGCCGTTTCGCCCCGCCCGGCCGGGACCGTTCCCGCAATCAGCGGCCGGTCTCCCCATCCAAACGGATTGGTCGGCGCCATCGTCGACAGCGGAGGCGTCGCCGGCGCCTCAGGTCGCCGGGGCTGGCCCGGTGTGTCCGGCTGCGTTGGCAGCGGCGGCGTCGCCAGACCCGGGACGAAGCGCCCGTATTCGCCCGGTCCGGTCCCGCCATAGGCCAGCGGCGCGGCCGATCGTCCCCCGGGCCGCCGAGCACTCGGACCGGCGTCCTGGCGAGAAGCCGTCGTCCGATCGCAGGGCGTCTTGCCCCCCTGCAGCAGCAGGTCCGGCTGCGAGAGCGGGTCGGGGGTGGAGAGCGGGTTCGGGCTGGACAGCGCGTCCGGCCGGGTCAGCGCATTCGGCCCGGAGAGCGCGTTGGGCGAGGAGAGAGGGCTCGGCCGCAGCAACGAGTCGAACGGCTCCGGCGGCACCTGGGCCAAGGCCGGCCCAGCCCAGAGCAGCGCTGCCCCCCATGACGACCGCATCAGATCCACCCACGCCTCTTGAACCAAACCAGCGGCATCACCGCGCTCAGCACGATCAGCGCCAGCCCATAGAAATAGCCATACTCCCACTGTAGCTCGGGAATCCACTTGAAGTTCATTCCGTAGATGCTCGCAATCAACGTCGGTGGCACACCGACGACAGAGACGACGGTGAGCACCTTGATGCCGTTATTCTGCTCGATGTTGATGAAGCCGAGCGTCGCATCCAGCAGGAACTGAACCTTGTTGTTCAACTGCACGTCGTAATCGGTCAGCGACGCGATATCTTTGCTCAACGTGCTGCAGCGCCGCAGCATGTCGCTTTCCAGCCACGCGCCACCGACTTCGTGCACATAGACCATGATCCGCTGCACGCCGACGAGGCTGTCGCGCAGGTTGGACAGGCGCTCCCCAGCCCGGCCGATGGCCGACAGCGTCAGCCGCAGCCGCGCGTCGATTTTGTTCGCGTTCCTCTCGGCCGACAGCTCGGACCGGAAAATCTGCTTGGAGATGCTCTCGAGATCGGCGCCGACATGCTCGAGCACATCGGCCAGCCGGTCGACGATCGTCTCGAGCAGCCCGGTGAACGCCCCGGCGCTGCTCCGATGCGCGTTGGCGGCGAACCGCTCGGAAAATGTGTCGAACACCGGCATCTCGGCATACCGCACCGTGATCAGGCGGGTCGGCGACAGCACGAAGCCGAGCGGCGACACCAGCGATTCGCCGTCGCGGTTGCGATACGTCATCGGAGTGCTGAGATAGAAGGCATCCCCTTCCGTCACCAAGCGGCTGCTGCTCTCGATCTCGGCGATCTCGGCACGGGTCGGGACTCGAAGCTTCGTGATCCGCTCGACGTCCGACCGCTCCTGGTCGGTCGGCTCGACGAGGTCCATCCATACCGCCCCGTCGGCGTCGTTTGCGGCGTGCGGATTGGGCTCGACCAAGAACCGTGGAGAGTGTCCGGTATTCAGATAAAGCATGACGCCAGTGTAAGGACGGATAAGCGGCGGAGCCAGATCCTACTCACGTCGCGATGGAATGGTCTTGGTTCGGCGCCGCCGAGCCATACCTCTCGGCGTCCTTACCCACGCGTGCGCCAAGCGTGCCGTTCGTCCGGTGATGACCCAGCGCCAAGCCTGGGCTAAGACGCAGCAATGGAGATCTCCCCGTGAGCGACAACGCCACCGTCACCCGCCCGAACTCGCTGCGGTCCGGCCCCGATGACCGTGGCCGGTTCGGCGGTTTCGGGGGCCGCTTCGTCGCCGAGACGCTGATGCCGCTGATCCTTGCCGTCGATCAGGCCTACGAGGCGGCCAAGGCCGACCCGTCGTTCCAGACCGAGCTGGACCTCTACCTGAAGGACTATGTTGGCCGCCCCAGCCCGCTCTGGTTCGCCGAGCGCCTCACCCGGCGCATCGGCGGCGCCCGGATCTACTTCAAGCGCGACGAGCTGAACCACACCGGCAGCCACAAGATCAACAACTGCATGGGGCAGATCCTGCTGGCCCGGCGCATGGGCAGGACCCGCATCATCGCCGAGACCGGCGCCGGCCAGCACGGCGTCGCCACAGCGACCGTCTGCGCCCTCTTCGGCCTGCCGTGCGTCGTCTACATGGGCGCCACCGATGTCGAGCGGCAGAAGCCCAACGTGTTCCGCATGAAGCTGCTGGGCGCCGAGATCGTCTCCGTCACCTCCGGCGCCGGCACGCTGAAGGACGCGATGAACGAGGCGATGCGCGACTGGGTCGCCAATGTCGACGACACTTACTATCTGATCGGCACCGTCGCCGGGCCGCACCCATACCCGGCCATGGTGCGCGACTTCCAGAGCATCATCGGCACCGAGGCGCGCACCCAGATGCTCGAGGCCGAGGGCCGCCTGCCGGACGCCATCGTCGCGGCCATCGGCGGCGGCAGCAACGCGATGGGACTGTTCCACCCCTTCCTCGACGACGACGTCCGCCTCATCGGCGTCGAAGCCGCAGGCCGCGGCTTGGATACCCGCGAACACGCCGCCAGCCTCAGCCGCGGTCGCCCCGGCGTGCTGCACGGCAATCGCACCTATCTACTGCAGGACGACGACGGCCAGATCCAGGAGGCGCACAGCATCAGCGCCGGCCTCGATTATCCCGGGATCGGCCCCGAGCACGCCTGGCTGCACGAGATCGGCCGGGTCGACTACGTGGCCGCGACCGACGACGAGGCGCTCGCCGCCTTCCAGCTCTGCACCAGCAGCGAAGGCATCATCCCGGCGCTCGAGCCGGCCCATGCCCTGGCCTATGTGCAGAAACTCGCCCCCGCCATGGGCCCGGACGCGGTCGTGCTGATGAATTTGTGCGGCCGCGGCGACAAGGACATCTTCACCGTCGCCGAGCATCTCGGGGTCAAGCTTTGAGCCGCATCGCCGCCCGCTTCGCTTCCCTCAAACGCGAGGACCGCGGCGCCCTGATCCCCTACCTCTCCGCCTACGACCCCGACCCGGCCACCTCGCTCGCCATCCTGCGCGGCATGCCCGCCGCCGGCGCCGACCTGATCGAACTCGGCATGCCGTTCACCGACCCGATGGCCGACGGACCCACCGTGCAGGCCGGCGGCCTGCGCGGCCTGAAAGCCGGCGCCACCGTCGCCCGCACGCTCGAGATGGTCGAGACCTTCCGCGCCGGCGACCAGGACACGCCGGTGATCCTGATGGGATATCTGAACCCGATCGCCTCCTACGGCCCCCAACGCTTCTGCAAGGACGCCGCGGCCGCGGGCGTCGACGGGCTCATCGTAGTCGACCTGCCGACCGAAGAGGCCGACCTGCTGCTGCCGCACGCGGAAGCCAACGAGCTCGACATCATCCGCCTGATCGCGCCGACCACCGACGACGCCCGCCTGCCGATCGTGCTCCGCGACAGCTCCGGCTTCGTCTACTACGTCAGCATCACCGGCATCACCGGCACGCGCAGCGCCAGCAGCGCCAGCCTTGCCGCCGCCCTGCCCCGCATCCGCGCGGCCACCACGCTGCCGGTCGCGATCGGCTTCGGCGTCCGCACCCCGGCCCAGGCGGCCGACGCCGTCCGCGTGGCCGACGCCGCAGTCGTCGGCTCCGCGCTGATGGACACGCTGGCCCACAGCCTGGATGCCGCCGGCCGCGCCGCGCCGGACACCGCCGAGCGCGTGCTGGCCCAGGTGCGGGCACTGGCCGAAGGCGTCCGCGGCGCCCGCCTAGCGGACAAAATCCCGGCATGAGCTGGCTCGCCGAATACGTCCGGCCCCGAATCCGGACCCTGTTCTCGCGCCGCGAGGTGCCCGACAATCTCTGGATCCAGTGCCCCAACTGCCAGCAGATGCTGTTCACCAAGGACCTCGAGCGCTCGCTCAAGGTTTGCCCGCACTGCGGCTACCACATGCGCGCCACCGCCACCGAGCGCCTCGCCTTCACCTTCGACCCGGCCGCAGACGGCACCGCCGGACCCGTGCGCATCGAGCTGCCCCGCGTGCCGCAGGACCCGCTGCAATTCCGCGACAATAAGCGCTACAGCGACCGCCTCAAGGAAGCGCGTGACAAGACCGGGCTTACCGACGCCATCCTCGTCGCTCATGGCACCATCGAGGGGCATCGGGCGGTCGTCGCGGCGATGGGGTTCGAGTTCATGGGCGGCAGCATGGGGGCCGCCGTCGGCGAGGCAATCGTCGCCGCCGCGCGCCTGGCCGTGCTGCAGGCCGCCCCGCTCATCATCTTCACCGCCTCCGGCGGCGCCCGAATGTACGAAGGCGCCATCAGCCTGATGCAGATGCCGCGCACGACCATTGCCGTCCGCATGGTCAAGGAGGCGGGCCTGCCGTACATCACCGTGCTGACCGACCCGACCACCGGCGGCGTGACCGCCAGCTTCGCGATGCTCGGCGATATCCAGATCGCCGAACCCGGCGCCCTGATCGGCTTCGCCGGGCCGCGCGTGATCGAGCAGACCGTGCGTGAAACCCTACCGGACGGGTTCCAGCGCGCCGAATACCTGCACGAACACGGCATCGTCGACATGGTTGTCAAACGCGGCGAGATGCGCCAGACGCTGGGCCAGCTGATCGGCCTGCTGCACGAGCGCACGGCGCCGCCAGAGCAAGACGCGGCTTGAGCTTCGTGTCCCAACGAATCGAACCCATCGTCGAGCGGCTGCACGGCCTGCACCCGCGCCTGATCGATCTCAGCCTCGAGCGGCTGCAGCGCGTGCTGGCCGATCTCGGCCATCCCGAGATGCTGATGCCGCCGATCGTCCACGTCGCCGGCACCAACGGCAAGGGCAGCACCTGCGCCTTCCTGCGCGCGATGGGCGAGGCCGCCGGGTGGCGCGTACACGTCTATACCTCGCCGCACCTCGTCCGCTTCAACGAGCGCATCCGGCTCGGTGGCGCCCTCGTGTCGGACCTCGACCTGGCCGAGGCGTTGGAGACGGTCGAGCGCGTCAACGCCGGCGGCGCCATCACCGTCTTCGAGGTGATCACCGCGGCGGCCTTCCTGCTGTTCGCCGCCTACCCGGCCGAGCTTTGCGTGCTGGAAGTCGGCCTCGGCGGGCGCGGCGACGCCACCAACGTCATCACCCCCGCGGTCACGGCCATCACCTCGATCTCGCTCGACCATCGCGACCTGCTGGGCGACACGCTCGAGGCCATCGCCGCCGAGAAGGCGGGGATCATGAAACAAGGCGTGCCGGTGATCACCGGCGCGCAGGACGACGAGGCCCTCGCCGTGCTCGAGCGCTGCGCTGAGGCGGCCGGAGCGAAGCTGCTCGCCCGCGGCCGCGCCTGGACGATCGAGCCGACCGCGTCCGGCTTGCGCTACGAGGACGCCCAAGGCGCGCTCGACCTCCCCCGCCCATCGCTGCCGGGCCCGCACCAGGTCGACAATGCCGGCATCGCGGTGGCGACGTTCCGCGCCGCCGGCTGGCCCGACAAGGGTGTCGCCGGCCTGGCCTGCGCCGAATGGCCGGCGCGGATGCAGCGATTGCATGGCCGGCTGACGGCCGAGTTGCCGCCGAATTGGGAGCTTTGGCTGGATGGTGGTCACAATCCCGGCGCCGGGCGGGCGCTGGCCGAGGTCGTGCGCGGCTGGTCCGACCGCCCCGTGCACCTGGTGGTCGGCATGAAGCAGTCCAAGGACGCTGCCGAGTTCCTGCGACCGCTGCTGCCTTACGCGGACTCCGTTTGGGCGGTGCAGGAGCCGCAGCAGCATCAGGCGCTGGAACTCGCCGAAATCGTCGCCGCCTCGGGCGGCATCGCCCGGCTCGGCCCGACCGTCACCGAAGCATTGCGGCATTTGCGCGGCGCTCCGTCCCGCGTGCTGATCTGCGGCAGTCTCTATCTCGCGGGCGAGGTGCTCAAGTCGGATTGGGACGGACGAGAGCAGCAGGAGGGCTTAACATCAGTGAATCCGTCACAAGGTGTGGAATGAGGTTGCCGAGGCGCTGATGGACGTTGCGCAGATCCCGACACTGCACGTTACGCCGGGACTGGCGCGGCCGTTGCCCAACGATCCTGGCCACCCCAGCGTGCGCGTAATGGCGCATGGGTCAATGGAGGTGCGTTGGTTCCGGCCGCAGCCGGACAGTCAGCATGAGCCGCACGACCGTGACGAGGTGTATTTCGTTGTCGCCGGGGCGGCGACCTTCTGCCGCGGCAACGAGGCCGGCGCGTTTACGGAGGACCACCTCGCTCTGCTAGGTGACCAACGCGTCGCGGTTACGCCGGGCGATGTCCTGTTCGTGCCAGCCGGTGCTGCGCACACCTTCACTAATATGACAGCTGATTTCGCCGTGTGGGCCGTGTTCTACGGGCCGGAGGGCGGCGAGGCGCCCTGATGCAGGTCGGACCGCTCGAACCCGCCGACCGCGCGCGCTGGACTGAGCTCTGGCGTGACTACCTAGCGTTCTACGACACCGAACTGCCGGAAGCGGTCTTTGACCATACTTGGTCGCGCCTCATGCAAGGCGACGAAGTGCGAGCCCTGGCCGCCCGCGACGGCGGGACCATCCTCGGCGCCACCCACTTCCTGTTCCATTCGAGTTGCTGGACGCTGACCCCGGTCTGCTACCTGCAGGACCTCTTCACCGACGCCGCGATGCGCAACCGCGGCGTCGCCCGCGCCCTCATCGAGGCGGTGGCACAGGCCTCCCGCATGGCGGGCAGCACGCGCCTGTATTGGCTCACGCAAAGCGACAACAGCGTCGCCCGCGCGCTCTACGACAAGGTCGCCCAGCACTCCGGCTTCATCCGCTACGAGTATCCTCTCTAGAGCATTGAAAGAAGAGCATTAGAGCCGCCGCATCGGCAGCGACCAGGCCAGCAGCATCGCGACGATGGCGAAACTGGAGATGGTCAGGAACGCGGCCCGGAATGCGCCGATCACATCGGCCGTCAGCGTCGTCACCAGCGCCGGCGACTTGCCTTGCAGGATCTGCGGGCCTCGCTCGACCACCTCGGCGAACAGCGCCGCGATTTGCGGATCTTGCGCCGATAGTACCGCGAACAGCACCGCGCCGATCGTCGCCGTCCCCAGCGCCGCGCCGATCGAGCGCGTGAACTGCACGCTGGCCGAGGCCGCGCCCAGGTTCTTCGGCCCGGCGACCACCTGCACCGTCAATTGCACCACCGGCATCGTCGACCCGGTGCCCAGCGCGATCACGACGAACAGCGCCGGCAACCAGTAGACCGGCATAGAGTGGCCAATCAGCGCCAGGATGATCCATCCCAGCGCCACGATCGCCTGACCGATCGAGGGAAAGATCGCCGTCCGGCCGGTGCGCACCATCAGCCGCCCGGTCGTCAGTGCGCCGACCGCCACGCCGGCGGTCAACGGCAGCATCAGCAGCCCGACCATCGACGGGTCGGCGCCGCGCACCACCTGCAGGTAGATCGGCATGAAGGTGATGCCGCCGACCAGCATCGCACCGACGCACGCGGCCATCGCGTCGGCCCGCCAGATCGAGGCGTCGCGCAACACTTTCACCGGGATCAGCGGCGACGCCGCCCGCCGCTCCTGCTTCAACAGCAGCCACAACGCTGCAACGGCGACACCGACCAACCCGGCGATCAGTGGAAGATCACCCGCCTGCAGCCGCTGCACCCGCTCGAGCGCCAGCAATAGCGCGATCACGAACAGCGCCAACAGCCCCGTGCCCAACCAGTCGAAGCGGAACCTGCCGCTCCGCGCGGGCGATCGCGGCAGGCGGAACGCCAGCAGCACGGCGATGGCGCCGAGCGGCAGGTTGACCAGGAACACCGACATCCAGCCGAAATGCTGCGTCAGCCACCCGCCCGCGACCGGGCCGAAGGTGGACGAGACCATGAAGGTCCCGGCCAGGTAGCCCTGGTAGCGCGGCCGCTCTCGCGCCGGCACGATCTCGCCGACGAGGGCCTGCGAGAGGGTCATCAATCCGCCGCCCCCGGCCCCCTGCAGCACCCGCGCCGCGATCAGCGCCAGCATCGTCGGCGCCAGAGCGCAGAGCACGCTGGCGCCGATGAAGATACCCAATGCCACAAACATCAGCATCTTGCGCCCGAACACATCGCCCAGCCGGCCGTAGACCGGCGCGGCGATCGTCGTCGCCATCAGGTAGGCGACCACCACCCAGGAGATCCGCTCGACGTCGCCCAACGCCCCGGCGATGTTCGGCAGCGCCGTTGCCACGATGGTCTGGTCGACCGAAGCGAGGAACATCGGCAGGCAGATCGAGGGAAAAACCTTGAAGAACAGCGCCCGCGTGCCGGGTTGAGCGGCAAGGGCGGCAGAGGCGGTGGCTTCGATCGGAGGCGGCATGCCAGGTTTCATGCAATTTTGCGGCCGCGCCAAAGAATCCGGGCGGCGAGATGCTCGAGACCCAGCGCTGCGACCCCCGCGAGCAGTCCCCAGAACGCCCCGCCCACCCCGGCGAGCGTCATGCCCGACGCGGTCACCGCGAACGCAAGCACCGCGGCGAACCGCTCGCGCTCGCGGTGGAGCGCCGAGGCCAGCGCGCCGGCGAGCGGCCCCAGCAGGGCGGTCCCGGCCACCGTCGCGATCAGCACCGGCGGCAGCGCGCCGAGCACGGTCGCGAACGAGGCGCCGCCGATCGCGAACACCAGGTAGCTGAGCGCGTAGACGGGCCCGGTGAGCCAGCGCTTGGCCGGGTCGGGATGGGTGTCGGGGCCGGTGCAGATGGAGGCGGTGATGCTGGAGAGGTTGACCGAATAGGCGCCCAGCGGCGACAGCAGCAGCGTCGCGAGCCCCGTGGTGATCAGCGCGGCCGAGACCGGCGGCGTATAGCCGGCCGTTCGCAGCACCGCGGCCCCGGAGATCTGCTGCGTCGCCATCGTGACCAGGAACAGCGGTAGGCCGAGACCGATCACCGCCGAGAGCGAGAACACCGGCGGCATCACGGTCAGGGTCGAGAGCGAGGCGGCCGGCACGGGCAGCGCGTAGCCCTCGAGCAGCGCGATCGGCACCGACGCCGCGATCACCGCCAGCGGAGCCGACGCCGGATGCAGCAGCCGCGCCAGCAGGAACACCGCCAGCAGCGGCAGCACCAGGGCCGGCGCCGTCTGCGCCGCCGTGAACAGGCCCAGCGCAAAGCGCAGCAGCAGCCCGGCCAACATGCCCCCCGCGATCGACGCCGGCAGCCGCGCGATGGCGTCGCCCAGCGCCGGCACCACCCCGGCCAGGATCGTCAACGCTGCCGCAGCCATGAACGCGCCGACCGCCTCCCCCATCCCGATCCCCGCCGGCGCCGCCACGATCAGCACCGCGCCGGCCAGCGACCACGCCGTCACGATCGGCATGCGATATCGGACACTGAGGAAGGCGCTGGTGAGCGCCATGCCGATGCAGAGCGCGGCGACCCAGGACGAGGTCTGCTCCGGCGTCGCACCCAGCCGCCGCGCGGCTTCGAGGATGACGGCCAACGTGCCGCCGAAACCGACCAGGGCGGCCACCACCGCGGACGCGATCACCGAAAACTGCACACCAGGCCCTCCAGCCATCATTGTGACGGGCTCGCGGTTGACCGTCATCCCGCCGCGATGCATCGCAGACCCATGCAGTCGCTTTTCCGCTGGTTCGAAAGCCTGATCCTGCCCACCGGGCCGGTCGCCGATGCCGATCCGCCGGCCAGCGTGCTCGCATTCTTCTGGCATTTCGCCCGGCAGTCCAAGGGCGTGCTGTTCGCGCTCCTGCTCGCCGGGCTGTTCACGGCGGGGTTCGACCTGCTGATCCCGATCTTCATCGGCCGCATCGCCGGGCTGGTCGCAACGCACCCGCGCGCGACCTTGCTGCAGGAGCAGAGCGGGGCGCTGGCGGGCATGGCGGCGATCATCCTGCTGGCCCGGCCGCTCGCCTTCATCACCGAGTTCCTGCTCACCAACCAGTCGATCAATCCGGCGTTCGCCAACCGCGTGCGCTGGCAGGCGCACTACCATGTCGTGCGCCAGTCCTGGACGTTCTTCCAGAACGACTTCGCCGGGCGCATCGCCAACCGGGTCATGCAGACCGGTCCGGCGCTGCGCGACGTGCTGGTCGTCGGCGTCGACGCCGTCTGGTACATCTTACTCTATGGTGTCAGCGCCATCCTGCTGCTGGGCGCGACCGATTGGCGCCTCGCGGTGCCGATCGTCTGCTGGTTCGTGCTGTATGCGGCGCTGCTCTGGGTCATGGTGCCGCGGCTGCGGGTGCGCTCGCGCCGCAACAGCGAGGCGCGCTCGCTGCTGACCGGGCGCGTGGTCGACAGCTACACCAACATCCTGACCGTCAAGCTGTTCGCCCGCGCGGACGAGGAGGACGGCTTCGTCCGCGAGGCGATCGAGGAGCATACCGCGGCCTTCCAGGCGCAGACCCGCGCCATCACGGCCATGACGGTGACGCTGAGCCTGATCAACGCGCTGCTGCTGGCCGGCACCGGCATCGTCGCGATCGGCCTGTGGGTGGAGGGCGAGGTCGGCGTCGCCACGGTCGCCACCGCGCTGCCGCTCGCGTTCCAGATCACCAACATGGCCGGCTTCGTCGCGCGGAGCATCACCGGCATCTTCGAGAACCTCGGCCAGGTGCAGGACGGCATGCGCAGCATCTCGGTGCCGCGGCAGATGGCCGACGCTCCGGGAGCGCAAGCGCTGCGCCTGAGCGGCGGCGGCATTCGCTTCGAGGCGCTGCGCTTCGGCTACGGCACCGAACGCGGCGTGCTGCACAACATCGACCTCGACGTTCGGCCCGGCGAGCGCGTCGGCCTCGTCGGCCGCTCCGGCGCTGGCAAGTCCACCCTGGTCAACCTGCTGCTCGGCTTCCATCGTCCCGATGGCGGGCACATCCTGGTGGACGGCCAGGACATCGCCCTGGTGACCCAGGAGAGCCTGCGCGGGCAGATCGCCATGGTCACCCAGGACACCTCGCTGCTGCACC
>JAABUL010007650.1_pt1 | contig 11504 bp, 22 predicted proteins | sample 5559151 | NCBI WGS metagenome assembly JAABUL01 (sample SAMN10711876, study PRJNA513368) | rock metagenome | isolation source: Antarctica rocks | place: Antarctica: Victoria Land, Pudding Butte sud | reverse complement strand
AAATTGGCGACACCAGCACGAGTTCACCATACGGACCGCACTCTCATACGCTGCAGACGGCAAGAGGATGGGGGCGAGCAGGCAGAGCCGCGGGCTGGAGCGGCGCAGACCATGAATGGCTGAATGCTGGCCCGCACTGCCCGAGCCTCCAGTCAAGGCTGACAATCATCTGTGTGAGCTGCATGTGCACTCACCGCAGCGCCGGCAGCCGACGCAGGCCCGCGGTGGCGCCGGTCCCCGCGGCGCCCTGATCTCCGCTCGTAGCAGTTCCACCACACTCACCCTCCCCCGCTCCTCCTGCGGTCACGTTCGAGAAATTGTCACGCATGCGCACATGCGGCACTAGAGGTCTCAAGACAGACGCGGCGATGCTGAAGCATTGCGTCGTGTGGCCCGCTGCGGCACCTGGCAGAAACAGTTAGGGTGATGCACATGCTGAGGTGCAATCTCGACCCTGACCCTTTGCCGCATTGTATTCAGACGGTTTTACCACTCAATGGGCAGCAGACACATCTACCGACCTGGCGCTGCGACGCCAGCAGCTTGATGGGTGCGCTGCCCAGTGCTTGATGGCCGCGACGCCGCCATTTTCCCGTACCGTTGCGAAGCAAGCGGAGCCCTCCGGCGTCCCTGGCAGCCGCTGCTTCACTCAGCCCAGCATGCGAGGTTTGCAAAGTCAGCAATCGCAATCGCAATCGCAATCGCAGGCGAAGCTTGTGACGGCTTAGATCAGCACATCGCCGTCACGCGCCTGCACACGCAGCCACACTACGCTGCATGCCTGGCACGTCTTTGACAAATGTCATGTCCAGCCGCGCCAGCGCACCTGGCCAGCCGGGCACTCGGCCATGTCCACAGAGTATTCCTTGGCTGAGGCCCAGCGCACAGCGCCCGGAGCGAGGCGCGCGAACAGCCGCAGCAGCACGTTCCGCTTTGTCGTGGAAAGGTCATTCAGCACATCGGAGAGGGCGCATTCCGCGTCGCTCAGCTGTTCGGGCTCGCTGCTGAAGGAGTCGGCGTCAGACAGCTCGTCCTCCGACGGTTCGCTGCCCGCGTCGTCGCCGCCGAGCCGCAGGCGTTCCAGCACCGCTTCGGGCGGCTGCATGCGGGCGACGTTGGGCAGCGGCTCGCCATGCGGCTGCCGCTGCGGCGTCCGCGGCGGCGGCGCCGGCGGCGGCGATGCTGGCTGCTCTGCTGCCTCTGCTTCTGGCAGAGCTGCATGCAAGGCATCGGTATTTATGTCCGGCGGAGCAGGCGGCTGCTGCTGCTGCTGCTGCTGCTGCTGCTGCTGCTGCTGCTGCTGCTGCTGCTGCTGCTGCTGCTGCTCCTCCCGCCGAGCTTCCGCCAGCGCCTCCCTCTGCATCCGCTGCCATACTGGGCAGGCTCTCGCTGCCAGGTGCTGCTTGACGGCTGTTTCGCTACCTAAGGGTTTCTTGCACCAACAGCACTTGGTCTGCACATGGTCTGGATCTGCTTGCTGCCTGCCTCGAGCCGCTGCCTCTTGCCGGATGACAAGTGCTGTGCGATGAATATTCCAGTCAGCGCTCCACAGGCGCAGCCACCAGTCCCGCTGATACGAAGGTTGATGCTGATGCTAAATCTGTGCTGCGCAGCAGCAGCAGCAGCAGCAGCGCTTCGCTGTTCGTGGCAACAAAACCCTGCGACTGCACCTCGTGAAATTCGAGTAGTGCTGAGTGCAAGATCACTTCTGGTTTGCTCTTAGTGCCTGGTAAGCCCTGCCTCTCAAACGTACGTACTGTCGAACTGGTAGCCAGGTTCGCGAAGTAGTTCCAGCCTCGTACCAGCGAGCCAGTGGAAGATTTGTTTGTGCATGGTCTCGCACTGACCCAGCAGCACAAGTCCGCAAAGTAGGGAGAAGCTGTTGCCACCAGCGCCACTCTAGCTAGGCTTCTAGCGATCTGGGCGTACGTTTGCGAGCGAGCACGACCGGCATCCCTGCTACTGCAAAGGTGCGATGCCAGGACGCTGCATTCTGAGCTCGGTGCAAGCTGCGCCTGTCTCGCCGGCAGGAGCCAGCATTATCCGACTCGCCGAACTGGTTCAGCCTCGCCGCGATGCGAGGCCCTGGCGCCATGTCTCGTGCTTGAGCTCTAAGCTGAATTTTGCTAATTCGAAGGCCAGCTTGCCTGCCCTGCCCCTGCCCTTCGTTTGGTTCATGCGTCAGTCGTTTGCAGCTGCATGCGCAGCAGTTGCGTCTGCTTTTAGCTGCGGGTACGGCAACCGGAGACAGTGCTGCGTCTGTGCATGCTGTGTCCAGCATGCGCAGCATGGAGCGGCATCAGCCACGCAACTCTGCCACACCACAGCAACTACGCGTGTAATCCGCATGCGAGAGCGCCTCTATACGCAGCAGCGTGCTGCCCTGCATGCCGCTTCGTCTCAAGGAGGATCAAGGCCCAGCAGGCATCGCTGCCGGTTGCCAAAGTTGCCTTTGCCCAGCCGCCTGTGCCACCAGCGGTAGATGACGCATGCACCGCCTGCAGGAAGCTCTGACGCTGATACCTGCCGGCCTTGCAGATAGGGAGCACGGGCAAGACGGCAGCAAGGCCGCCGCTGCGGCGCAACAGCAGGGCGAGGCTGCGACACAGCTATCGAGACCGCCGGCCGCGATCACCAGGGTGAGATGTTTGTCTGCTGATCACCAGGCCACGCCAGCTAAACGCAGCACCTCCTTGCGCTGTTTTTCTTCACGTGGCCAGCACTCTGTCTGACCGCCAGTGTGAGGTTGCATCCAAGCTACATTGCATGCATGCAAGTGTGGCTTCCTGCTCCACATCGCCAGAGCTGCCGGGTCGTGCACAGGTTTTCGTACTGAGGCGCCTAGTCGCGGCTGCATGCAGGGCTATGCCGCCAAGGCGCCGTCGCAGCAGCCGTCGCAGCGGATGGCGCTGCTGTCTGGTATGAAGGCATCCGCAAAGGCTGGCGGCAAGGCCGGCACGGAGTCACAGCACAAGGCCGCCGCCGCCGCCGCCAGCTCCTCACAGCGGATGGCGCCGCCGCTCGGCGTCGGCGCGTCTACGCCCAAGACGAAGAGGTCAGCGCAGACAAAGCGGCGTGCACAGCACGGCGCAGCCGCCGGCGACAAGGCGCAGGCCAAGCCGGCAGCCGCAGCCAGCAGTGCATCGCAGAGGATGCCGCCGCCGCTGGGCGGCGGGCGTCAGTCAACAGAGAACGAGGCTGGCCGATTGTCCTTTGTGCGCACGCTTTGTCTTGCCAAGAGCATTTGTTGTTGCAAACAGCTGCTGGACAATGATTCAGCCGATCTGTATGACGGACGTGTGCGCGCTGCAGGGCGTGATGCGCATGGCGCCGACGAGCCCGCCCCCTGGCGCTGCGCTGCGGGCCAAGGAGGTGAGGCCGCTTTCAATGGCCTGTCGGTGCGTATGAAGATACAGACACTCAGTTCATACTGCGCTGTGCTTTTCTGCCACATTCGTCACTGGAGTCAAAGCAATGGCGCTGCTGATGACGACGCGCCCGCTGATTGTTTGAAAATGTGCCTTTCTCCAAGCAGGCCGGCAAGCGGCCGGGCGACTCGCTGCCCTCGAAGAGGGAGAAGCGGACAATGGTGAAGAGGTACGTCGACGATAACGAAGACAAGGGCTGGCTCTGCCCCAATCGCAAAATCTGCCACCACACACATCATCCGCATGTTGAGCATGTGTCATGCGCCCAAATCCGACGTCAGCGTGCCTCTGGGTTGTGCTTCCTGAAGCTCCGCAGGATCCCAACCGGTACCCAGTCGTATCCTCCGCTGACTCGCTGCAGTCGCTCTGCAGGGCGTGGCTGGTGCTGCAACGGCGGAGGATGACGACCTGTCGGGGGACTCGGACGGCGGCCACAACCGCTTCGCTTCGCTGAGCCGCGGCCGCAAGCGCCAGACCGCCTCTGGCGCGAGCGACGCGGTGCACAGTTTCCTCGTCTTATGTGCCTTCAGAACATCAGCGTGGAATATCAGCATGACCGCCATGCATAGCTGCTCGCATGCAGGGCTGCTGGCGCCAGCGCTGTTGAGAGGCATCTTATGCAATTCAGTCCATGCTTTCCAACCCCATGCTGCCAGCTTCCAGGCATGCGTCCTTACGCGCTTTGCACTGCACGTCACAGGTTGAAATACGTTCTAGTGGTTGTCTTGGCCTGCTCTTCAAGGCTTTCTGCATTGCCCTGTTCCAGGAGGAAGATGGGGATGGTGCCAAGGAGGATGTGGACGAACGCTTCGAGCGGGAGCACCCTGACCTGGGCGCCGGGCCCGCCGGCGATGAGGCGGACGACCGGCCCAGCTCCCGCCACTACAGCGGTGTGTGGGCAACTCAGCCGTCAGCCTGTGCAGGACGGTGGTGCCGCATAGCGGCACCAGCGGATGCTACCAGCACGACCAATGGCGGAGCCTTAGACTTCACGTTTCTGGCTGCTTGGAGCACACTGCGGCATTGACATGCCCCAGCACAGGCTGTACTGTCGTGCTTGGTGTCGTGTCGCAGGGGCGTGGCGCTGGGCAGCCACCGTCGGCCTTGCTGGAAACCGAGTGCAAGCGGTCTCATCAGCTTCTCACGCGCTGCCGAATGTGCCCGCAGAGTTCGAGAACGAATTCGAGAACGAAGACCTCGCCAAGATGTCCGCCGACAACATGTCGGCACTGCTGTTCCTCATTCAAGGCGTGGACGAGCGCCTGAAGCAGCAGAGCAAGCTGCTGGCGCAGCTGGTGGCGAGCAGCTCAAAGGGCCTCAGCGGCAGCGTCAGCAGCGGCCCGGTGCGCCGCCAGTCTGCTGCGACCCGAAAGTTGCCGCTGCTGCTGCAGTTTTGGCAATTTTGCGCTCACCAACCGCAGCCGCGCGCACAATGCAGCGCATGCCTCAGCTGTGGCGGAGTTGCAGGAATGCATCTCGAGTGGCTCATGATGGACTCTGCCCCCAAACTATGGCTTGTCGTTGCAGCTGTTGACTCCTAATTTGCTGCTGCCGCAGGACGTGATCAAGGCCAACAAGGTCAAGGTGCGCCGCAGTCCTCTGCGCAGCATGCAATGGCGCTTTTGGACGTGCACGCATTGCACGTCGTACCCAATGATGGCGCTGCATAACTGCATCCCCTTGTAGTAGCCTGTGTGCGTGAGCTCGACGGCTCCAGGGCAGAGTGCCTCTGACGCCATGTGTTTTCCCTTCGCAGCGGCGTGCCAGCGGGGGGGAGGTGCTCGTGCTGGGGTGCAGCTAAGGCTTCTGGCCTGACCACGTGGAGACGCAGCAATACCTGGCGATCACGGAGCGCCTGACCATCACAGACATGATGAAGAACGCGCGCACCATCTCTCTGCTCACAGAGGTGCGCCGCGTCGTCCTGGAGCTATAGCGTCGAGCACATGTTCTAGTCCGGCCAAAAAATGTGCATTGCGGCAGCGACTTGACAACGCCAGCCTCCCTGTGCGAGGCTGGCGCCGCTGGCGTTGAGTTTTTCAACCTAATGTGTGTGGGGCAGGCAGCCCAGCAGCCACCGTTTTCATCGTTCCCAGCCATGCTGTGGGGCACCAGCAACCTTGATGATCCAGCTTGCAGCAGCCGCGCTCGAAATCTCCGGCTGCCAGTGCAAAATGTCTGGTTGAGTGCACCAGGGTTTGAAGGGCACCAACTCTGACGGGTATCCTCTTCTCGCAGCGGCACCTGGCACACCTGCGCAGCGAGTGCTAGGCGGGCGACTCCTGGAACTGTTATGGCAGGGCTACGAACACACAGAAAAGCTGGGTCTAACCTGCTTGCTAACAGAAAGGCGTCATGCATTGACTTGCTGGCATTTCCGCGCAGAGCAGCGGGCTCATCTCCGAGAAGCGCTCCACGGTCTCCAGGTGGATCAAGCCGATCATCGTGGAGGAGTATTCGGAGGACTCCGACAACTACCCCTTCCGCATCATCAAGGACCCGGTGACCCATGCCGTCACCAGGGAGTTCGATGCGCAAATCGCCAAGGTGTGGCTCAAGGGTGCGCACCTGTGCCGGAATTGAAGTAGCTTCCTCCTCTCGATGCGTCGGCTGCGCACATGGCGGCGGTGTGCGACATGGCTTCTGCACAGACCTATCCCTCCTTTGGCGCGCAGCTCCATGAGCGGTTCGCTGGTGCCGGAAGGACCGAAGCGCCCCGTCTTCAATTCACTGCCATACAGCAGACATGCAAACTCAGGCAGGGCAACAATTTTCACATGCAGATGGCTACTACCTGCACGGCAGCGGAGGGGTGGACCACTACTGCGCGATATCCTTCGTACGCACGTTCTTCCGGTGCTGGAAGCACTTCTTCCCCATCATCAGCGGGGCGAGCAAGCCCGATGATGCCTTCACCTCCACGGTCTACGGCACGCCCCACATGCTGGCGTATACCGTCAGCATGGTGCGGCTCTGCCGCGCCTGCATGATCAACATGTCTTGACGTATCAGCCGCCACCCTGTGCCCAAATGAATCTACTGCAGAGCAGTTGCCCTGCTTGTGTCTTCAATGCCAATTACCTGTTTTACCGGCAGCGTGGCCAGCTTCTGGACTCTGTTATCCGCGTCTGTGCCGCCTGTTGCACCGGCAGCATGGACGGCGGTTCTGATGCCGTTCTCGCATCTATACAGTGTCACCGGCAGGTGCATCCCATATGACCATTTGCGCGCTGCCGGACAGGTGCACCTGCTGCTGACAGGCGCGACCGCAGTGCCCAAGGAGGACAAGAGTAGCCCGGGAGCCCGCGAGCTGTTCCTGGCGCAAAACTCCGGCCTCGCGGACCTCTTCGCCGACGGCATCGAGCGGCCTTCCACCATCTGCATCGTGCACCCGCCAGACCTCAAGCGCGTGCTGCGGGGGCAAGAGGAGCCGCTCGCATCCTTCTCCTGAAGGTGAACCAGCCCAGCGGTCTAAAAAAGCTTCAAGCTTCTCACTCTTTGCGACAGACTTGAGATGGATCGCCGCTGATGTGCTGCTGCAATGTGAGGGGCCAGACGCCTTGTTCATGGGGTTGAGGCCTGATGCAGAATACCGCTAGTTGTGTGCACTGAACGCGCCTCCTTCCGCCTGGCTGCTTCTGATCTACGAACCAGGATGTGAACCGCTTTCCTAATGTCGAACTGGAGCAGCGCTGCTTGCCCTTCTCCTTGCCTGGCAGTTGGAGGAGGCGCCGCAGCGGGCGCCACTGGCCGCCGGCGTCCACGAGCTGATGCTGCCACACCCGTACACAATTGGAAACTAGAAACTGAGACGATGCGGCGTCTGCGTTTTGCAAGGTTGCAGAGGCAGGCTGGAGGGGGCGCCGCAACGGCCGCCGCTGACCTGCCTGAGGTGCCGCAGCAGACGCCAGAGGTGCGCCGACCGCAGCGGGGTCCGCCTGCAAACTGAGCGGCACCGCTGGCCAACATCGCCGGGCGTACAGGCATGCAGCGGCAGCGGCAGTGCGGCAGCGGCGGGGTGGCAGCGCCGTCCTGCGCCGCCGCATGGTGCCCCATGCAGCTGGAGAGAAGCCCAGGGATTATGCAGTGAGAGCTCCCTGTCTCGGTGCCGGCAGCGCGCGCGGTGCGGCAGCGGAGTAATTGGCAGTGTTGTCCGAGCGCAGCAAGGGCGCCGGGATCTTGCACATTCTTTCAGGATGTAGGTCAGGCGTGTGGGTGCTCAGGACAGAAGTACGGGGTGCGGCAGGTGATTTCTTCGGGATATACTCTTCCTTGCTCGCCGTGCGGCCAGAGGGCTGCGGCAGCAGCGAGCGAACTGAAAGCGATTTGGTGGAACCTGAGTTCTCTGGAGTCACACAATGATTTCGTGCATTCGCTAGTGGGACATTTGTGGGTGGCGGCGAGGCGCTAGCAGTTTGGGCTGGTGCATTTCATTGTACATTGGTCGTGTGCTCATAAAAGTTGTGTACAATGCTGTAGTCCTTGTAACCGGTACAGCCAGCGACCGTCAGCCTACTGCACCCCGTCTGCATGTAACCACGTTGCTCCTTACCAGCGCGGCACAGCGCGTGACACGCAGCAGCACCACATCGTGCTGCTGGTGCATGCGCACCCATGCGGCCGTGAGGCTCCTCGCTGAGTCGCAGCACCGCGACCACGAGCTGTGCAGTGCACGTGCGGATCTGCAGGGAGGTGCAGCCACGCTGCGCAGCGCGACAGACGTAGCAGCGCGCCAACTTGCGTTCCAGTGGCCTCTAGCAGGCACGCTCCGCAGGTGGGATCGCGAAACCGCGGTTAGCTGGTCGCGATCGCGCGTTTCCGTGCCTCTGGCCGTGACCTCGCGGAAGCTCGGCCACGCCTCCACCACGCGACTACCTGCGGCTGCGGCGCAGCGTTGCCGTTGTGTCACGCCTGAAACTACACTATTCCGCGTGCAGGCGGCTGGCGCGCTGACAAGCGCGGATTTTGGGTCCCCCACTTTAGCTGCTTGCTGCTGGCTCTCTGCCGGCCAAGACACTGCTTCTGGATGCACTTGCGGAAGTGTGATAAATTGTGGATAAATGATGCTCGCCTGTGATCCTACATCGCACAGGAGCTGGAGGGCTGCATGACAGGGCGAACGAGCGAAGGCACCTAGGGGATTGCAGATGCGCCGGCCAGTCGAATACCTATCTGCGCACAGGAGCACAGGAGCACAGGACCACAGGAGCACCTAGGGGATTGCAGATGCGCCGGCTAGTCGCATACCTATCTGCGCAGTAGTTACAGAGCACGTACATACATCAATGGCCTGACTGCCTGAGTGACACCGTGGGTGTGGGTGCTCCGAGTGCAGCTTGCCCGACCGACTCCCCTTTCCACCGCACACCCAATCGTGTCAATACCATCAGGAGGTGACAACGAGAAGCACAGCCCAGCATCAGGGGCAACAAGGCCCACGGGGCTGTGAGCAGCGTGACCTCAGCAAAATGGAATTTGCCAGGGAGCGCGTGCCAGAGCAAGGAAAGTGTGGGACGGCTGAAGTTTTAGAACGTGTTCGGAAAGTCCTAATTTGTGCCAGCGGGCGGCGCGGTGGGTTTGTTCCAGGTTTGCATCAATGTGCCACATGATCTGCGAGCATTGGGTGTGTTTCTGCTCGCTCCACACACCACTGTCGGAGAACAATGCTGACCTGTCATTTGGTTGCTGCACCCGCACATACACTACCCAAAAAAGCCCAATGCAGCGCAGTTCTGTAGACACTCAAGCCCGTTGCTGACAACTGTGTGGAACGGACTGGACGGCTCAACGTGCGGCACAGGCCTGTATAGCTTCAGAGGTAGACCCTTAGGCCTGCATACTCAACCGCTGAGCGCCCATGACAACATTGCCCACCATCTCGGGCTGTCTTCGACTGCTGCATTTGTTCTGGGCACATGCAGATTGTCAGAATGCCCTCGCTTCCCGACCAGGCCACAAGGCATTCAAGCATGCCTCTGCTCCTCCCATGCCATTTATGATCCACAACTACACACATGTCTGATGTACGCAGATGTAGCGCAGCAATGCATCCGCGCCACAGCGCTGCATGAATTGTGTCTCAAAACAAGCGCTTCTTCTGGCCAACCCATCGCCTTTGGTTCTTTCGCAAGGAGCCAGGCGTATTTTCAGTGGTAGCACGTGAATGTCTTCTTGAACTTAGCCCAGGCTTTCTTGCCCTTGGACGCTTGGTGGGGGGGCTCAACGCCCTGCACGTGCACACAACACGACCATGTCTGTCCGTTTGCGGGTACTGGCATGCTGCCTCAAAGGGACGCTGTAGATGCAAAAGGAGGTGTGCGACCTACCAATTCTACTGCATTCCACCTTGCAGACTTGATGATATGCCACAGTGTTTGTTGCATTGCCCGCGTGAACCTGACCAACAACATGGCAGGCAGCGCACCTGGGTGATGCCACTGTCAGGAGGCGCAGTGGGCGATAGTAGACCGAGCCCCTCCGAGAAATCCTCCACGTGGCGCATGACAGAGAACTCCTTCTTCATCTCCTGCCGCATGCCGTTTGCCTTCACGATGGGCGTCAGCGTGAAGGAGGCCAAATATAGGTCGTCCATCGACTCGCAGAACAGCATTCCTGCGCGGTAGTTTGGTGAGGTGGGCTCAGAGGCTGGCGTATACGTGCAGCTGCAGAATATATGTCCAGAGCAGTTGGGTGTGGTACTTGGGCATGCAAACGCAACAAGACCTAAATTCACCAGCGGTTTCAGCGAGTTCGTTGCTGCCAGTACAAGTAAGATGCCGATGCAAGGACTTGCCTTCGCCGAGGAAGGTAGGAAAGGAAGAAGTACCCAGGCCAGCGTTGTCAATGGCAGCAACGACCTCCTTACCGCTGTGCACCGCTGCCGCCTTCCCAGCAGCATGCAGCTCGCTCAGCTTTGCGTCCAGCTTATGCAGGTCCACAGACTGGGCTGCTGCTTCAGCGCTGCCATGCATGCGCTGCTGCACCCGCCACACCTCTGCCAGCGAGCCCATCAGACGCCGCTCCGCCACATTGAGGGGCTCCGAGACCACCGGGAAATTGGAGGTGTCAGACTGCATGACATACGAGAAGGGCCTGATGCCACATCCGAGCCATGCCACGCAGTTCTGCTCCAGTCGTGGCCCCTGAAAGAGTGCCGCAGATTGGCGCTTGCAGACCTGCGAGGCTGCAAGCCGCAAGCGCCAACTGCAGCAGCACGATGAGATACCATGAACACTACAGAAGTAATAGCAGGAGACAGCCAGGCGCGCCACTCGAGGAGGTCCGAGACAAGGTGACCTGCTCCGAGGCTGTGTCTGAGGATGCCTCCGACAGATTTCCCTCGTGCTGCTCAGTCGCCTTCGCGCCGCGGTAGGGCTCAGCATCACCTGCCGCCTGAACATCCGGGCTTGCGAGCGACATGCTCGCGTTCAGCTGTGGAGCCACAAACGAGCGTCTCCTCCGACAAGGCGCTGGTCAGTGTGCTGTGGGTGGTAACCGCAACGTCGAGGCAGGCAGTCAAGATGCGTGAGCTGCTCGGGCCCGCTGTGCCGCGTTGATGCAGGTGAAAGCTGAAAGTTCGTCGCCTCCTGCACCCTCAAGAGTAGGTAACCGGTAACCTAGGTTACCCTAACCGAAGTAACCGCGGTTACCCAACCGTAACCGGAGGCGAGCAGCGGTTAACTGCGGTTACTGGCCTGAGAATCTGTTCTGGGGCTGATGGGACGCTAAGCGTGCACAGCAAATTTGAAACGGGTCGAGCAGCAGCAAGCGGCGAGCGCCATTTGAAGTTATATTCAGTTCAGTTCAGTATCCTACACGCCTTGACGTCCTGAATGCCGCAGTCGTGCTTGTCGGACAGCGACGGAGAGGATATCGGCTGCGAGGAAGCATCGCCAGTGCTCATCAGCTCGGCCGACGATGCTGTGGCAGCGAGATCCCTGTTTGACATGTGACAGTGACTGGCCAGAAACATCAGGACGCCTACTGCAAGGTCTGCAAGACACAACACGGTGTGCTCCTCCTGACATTACTACATCATGCGTTGAAATTTGAGTTGCACGTGCCTCGATCTGGCTA
>JAABUL010007649.1_pt1 | contig 11504 bp, 16 predicted proteins | sample 5559151 | NCBI WGS metagenome assembly JAABUL01 (sample SAMN10711876, study PRJNA513368) | rock metagenome | isolation source: Antarctica rocks | place: Antarctica: Victoria Land, Pudding Butte sud | reverse complement strand
CTCCTTGAGCTCGGCCGCCGGGCCATCGGTGAGCATTGTCTGTCCGTCCCGGACCCGCACCGTGGTCGCCAGCGACGCGCCCTGCAGCGGCGCGCAGTCCAGCAGCACTCCCGCCCGAGCCATCTCCCCCAGCGCCACCTGGTAGTCGGTGAACATCTGCGCGGCCTCCGGTGAGCCGGGCGCCGGCGGCCCATCATCAGCGGTCTGCAGCAAGAACAGGTATTTCATGACCCAACCTCCTCCGGCGGCCGGTTGCCACCGTCACTAGATAGTCGAACAGGCAACCGTGTGCAGGACAACCATGCACCGTCCGCTGTGCCGGTATCGGCTCGCAGATCGCGACAGTCAACCGACCGGGGCGCCGCCAGGCGCCGCAGCGGGATCGCTCACTGGGACGCGTGGGGCGTCTCGCTCACCCACGGGCCACTGTGGCCAACTGGTCGAGGAACTGCCGCCATCCCTGGCGGTGTCCGGTGGCTTCGGGGTGGGGTAGTCCGCTGTGCGAGATAGTTACGGTCGTACCGCCAGCTGCGGGATGCAAGCGGACTTCGAGGAGACTGGCGCCGGGTGGCAGCCGGTCGGAGCCGGCGTGACCCCAGCTGATCAGCAGTCGGCAAGGTGGCTCGACTTCGAGGTAGCGGCCGCGGACAGGGACGCCGCGGATGTCCACCGTGAACTCCCCGCCCGGTTCCGGATCGAGCACGGCGTGCTCCCCCATCCAGAGCAGCAGTGCCTCGGGCCGAGTGAAGTGCTCGAAGACGCGTTCGGGCGGCGCATCGATGTGCACCGTGGCGGTGATGGGCTCAGCTGGCATCGCCGGACTCGACCGCCGACTTTAGGCGCTGCAGGCTGGCTGGCCACAGCTCGGCAAGGAATGCCTCGACCGACTGCAGGCCTTCGGGACGTACCAGGTAGAGACGGCGCTGCCGTTCGGCATGGACATCGACGAGGCCCGCGTCACGCAGGACTTTCAGGTGCTGGGACACCGCCTGCTGGGTGATGCGGAAGTGCCCGGCGATCTCGCCCACGGACAGGGGCTGATCCCGCACCAGCAGCAAGATTGCCCGACGGCGTGGTTCGGCCAAGGCCGCTAGAGCTGCTTCGGCGGACACCAGGTAAGCGTAAGCGTCCTCGGCAGTTGCGCCATGCAACGACTTGTGTAAGCCTGGACTTGTAGAAGGGCTTGTGAGGAGGTCACGCGGTGAGGGAGTCAATCCAAGGCATTGCCGGCGACGGTTACGTGCGCGAGGTGACCTGTCAGGCGACGCGCGAGCGAGTCTTTGCAGCCGTGGCCACGATCGGTGGCCTTCGTGGCTGGTGGACGCCGATCGTCGCCGGCACGACGCGGGCTGGCGGGCAGCTGAGCTTCGGCTTCGAGGACATGGACGAGGCGATCGTCATGCGCGTGGACGAGATGACCGGCCCATCGCGTGTGCGGTGGACCTGTCTCGACCACAGCAGCGCAGCGGACTGGTCGGCCACCACGATCCAGTTTGAGCTGAGCGATGCCGGGTCTGAGGGATGCATCCTCACCTTCGGACACCTCGGCCTCCCCGCCGAGGAGGTAGCGGCTGGGTGGGACCGTTTCCTTAACAGCCTTGTCAGCCTGGTCGAGACTGGCCAGGGTGCGCCCTTCCGCGCTGGCGAGGCTGCGCTTGACGTTGCCCGCGCCTACCACCATGCGTGGACGGCCCACGACTTCGACGCCGCCCGCCGCTTCCTCGCCGCAGACCTGGTCACAGACGTCCCCATCAACACCTACGCAGGCCGGGACGACTTCGCCGCGGCAGTCGCCAGCTTCGGCGCGCTCGCCGAACACGTCGACCTGCTCGCCGAGTTCGGCTCCGGCAACCAGGCCCTGCTGCTGTACGACATGCACACCCAGCCGTTCGGCCGCTTCCGGGTCGCCGAACACTTCACCGTCAACGAGGGTCTGATCCAGTGCATCCGCCACGTGCACGACACCGCCGTCCTGCGCGGCGCCGCGTGACTCACGAGGCCTCCTTCGAGGCAATCGCCGACCGGCTGCTGAGCGAGCCTGACGTCGGCGAGGGCACCGGCTTCGGGTCCTCCCAGGACTGCGGGTGGGGGGCAAGATCTTCGCAATGCTCGCACCCGGCGGCCTCATCGTGAAGCTTCCCGCCCGCCGCTGCGCCGAGCTCGTCGCCGCGCAGATGGGACAGCCGTTCGACCGCGGCCAGGGCCGCCCCCTGAAGGAATGGGTCGTGGTCAGCCACGCCAGAGAGCAGGACTGGCCCGGCCTTGCGCTGGAAGCTCTCACCTACGTCAGACCCTGACTCACCTCATCGGTGGCCTGGTCGTAGAAGGGTTGACCTTTTGGCTGCCGCGCGCGTGCGTTGTCTCAGTTGACGAACGATGACCGGTACGACGGATCAAGCTTCCACCTTCGGTGCGCTGAACGCGCCGAAGACGGCCGTTCGCCTGTCGCGGGCGGCCGTCTTGGCTCAGCTGCGGGGCTTCGCGTTCAGGGGACGGGTCTGGTTGGTTCCGCTGAGAACCGCTAGGTGTGAGACGCGCCGCGCCAGCTCAGGTGTAGAGCTCGGGCTGGAGTTCGTTGACCTTGACGAGTACGCCGTCCGGGCTGCTCAGTTGCAGCTGTCGCCCGAACCCTTCGTCGGTGGTCGGCTGGGCGATCGTCACACCGGCCTCGCGCAGCTGTTCCTCGAGGGCGTTGAGCCGGCCGGTGAAGGAGAAGTTCAGCTCCACCAGCCCTTCGTTCTGCTCCGGGTTCGGCGGGTGCGCGAGCAGCCCGACTTCCGCGCCGGCCAGGTGCATCAGCACCCAGTCCCCGTCGCGGCTGCCGTGCAGCAGCTGGCCGCCGAGTTGCTCGTAGAAGTTCACGGCTGCGGTCATGTCCTTGACGTGCACCATCGGCTGCAACTGCAGCGTCCCGACCCTTGTGTTGGTGGCGCCCGGACCGGTGGGCGTGGGGTGATCGGTCATGTCGGCCTCCTTGCCGGCTAGGTGTGCCTCGAGGACGTGGGTCACGAGGTCGGACAGCGACAGCTGCACGTCGATTGAGTGGTGCTTCACCCGGCGGATCAGCTCGGGCGGCAGAGCCACGTTGAACTGTTGCTTCGTCGCCATACAGCTGAGCATAATAACTTAGAGACCTAGGCGTCTAGGCCGTGTCGGCTCGTTCGCAAGCGCGAAAGTCCTCGACTAGACAGGCGTAGCGCTCAGGCTTCGTCGGCCCAGCGCCGGAGTCTGCCGGCCGGAAAGCGCCAACGACGAGGCCCGTAAGCCGACCAATGGAAGTCGCCCCCTCGGCCATGCTCGCGAGCCCCGTTAGGGGATCCTCCTACGGCGATCGTTGGGAGGTCCGTGCGTCTTCAGACCTGTGCGGTTTGATGAGCGACCAGGCCCCACGGTGTCCGTCAGCCTGCTAGCGCGTCTCAGGTAATCGGGATCGGTTGGTCGTCCTCTCGTGGGCCAAATGCACCGAAGCGCCGGATTCTCGCTGCTGGTGTGGGCGTCCAGTTCCAGCCGGCGATCTGGCGTTGGGAGCGGCGGCTGAACGTCCCGCGGAGTAACTCATAGCCGTCGGTGCTGAGCAGTGTGTGTGGGTCGCCCTCACCGAAGCGCCATTCCTGGTCTTGCTCGTCGCGGATCACCAACGTGCCGGGTTGTCTGAGCCGCCGCCCGAGCAACCCCATCATCGCCTCCAGCACCGGCTGCCAGTGGTGGCGGTCGGGTCGGGGTAGTCCGAGAGCTTCGTGCAGGTCACCTTCGTGACAGATGATGTCCGCGGCCAGATTGGGGCCGCGGACCTCACCGGTGAGACTCAACTCCACTGTCGGACCGACGAGCTCCCACTCGGCGAGCAGCTCGCACACCGGGCGTTGCCTGCGCTCGGCCACATGACGGGCCGTCCACCCCTCGCCCGGCGCCCCGTCGAGTCGCCCGGACGCGGTGTCCACGGCTCCCCCGACCAGGTGCGCGACCAGCTCGTGCACGGTCCAGGCGGACGTGGCCGGTACGGGTGTACGCAGCTGTTCACCGATCAGGGCGCCGACCAGCTTGATGAGCCGCCCACGGGCATCGCGGTACACAACATCGAGCATGACCGCGATCCTCTCACCCGTACCCGAGCGAGATGAACACCGACGCCGCCAGTTCAGGAGACCAACGCGTTGCGCGCATGGCCCGCGGGACACCCTCGCGGAGGAACACCGCCCGCGGTGGCTCTGCTGAGCCCGCCGAACCTTGACTCGGACGCCAGCAAGTACCGCAGGCGAATCGACTTCGGGCAACTGAGATGATCTTGGCTGTGACGTCGGCGAGGGGTGGCCCAGCCCGTTCCACCAATACGCGACCGATCGCCGTTGTGCGTAGCTGGGGTGTGGGCTGTAAGAGTCAGGCAGCCAACGGCGACGCCCCAGGTCCGTCTCGGGTCACCACCTCGTCTGGAGCGATGGGGGCCCGGCAAGAGGCACAGATCAATTCGCTGGCTAGCACACCGCCGCATTGATCGTGCAGCAGTATCCGTGGTGCTCCGGAGGGGGCGTAGTACCGATCTCCCCACGTAACCATGGCGGCGAGCAGCGGCCAGAGCTGCCGGCCCTTGTCCGTCGGCACGTACTCGAAGCGGGCGGGCCGGTCGCTGTACTGGCGCCGTTCGAGTACGCCGCTGCCGGTGAGCCGGCTTAGCCGGTCGGCCAGGACGTTCGGGGCGATCGCCAGCGAGCGTTGGAAGTCATCGAACCGGCTCACGCCAACAAGAGCGTTGCGCACGACGAGCAGGGTCCACCGATCGCCGACGACTTCGAGCGTCCGCGCGATCGAACAGTTGATGTCCGCGTAGGTCCGGGGCAGCACGCATACGAGGCTAAACCCCTGGGTTGCGTGACGCAAGCCGCTGTTCTAGACTCACTACGGTCACGCAAGTGAGTGGCCCTGTGACGATCACGGGAGGGACGATCCGATGTCGAACATCGTCGGGCCAGGTTTCATCAGCATCACCGTCAGCGACATCGAGCGCTCGGCGGCGTTCTACGAGCGCCATCTGGGGGCACAGCGCGACCCCTTTGACTTCACGCCAGCGGCGATCGCCTTCCTCGGCTGGCCGGCGTTCTCGGTCAGCGCGCCGCGGCCGGGGCAACCCGGACCGAACCCCGACGCCACCACCATCAGCCTGTGGTGGCGCTCGGCCGACGCCCAAGCACACTACGAGCAGGTCAAGGCCGCCGATGTGACAATTGTGCGCGAACCAAGCGACGGACCTTTTGGCCGCCAGTTCACCATGGCCGACCCCGACGGCTACAAGATAACGATCTATGAGAAGGACCAGCCGCAGTTCTGGCCTCCGACGCCGTAAGACGCCGAAGGCGCAGGCATCGCATGAGGAGGCCTCACCAAGACCCCGCCGGGTGCCGCAATCCGATCCTGCAACGGGGCAACCGGACCCGTGGCTACTACCGCCTTCGGCTACAGCGAAAGCATCGCCGCCGCTACCTCACCGGTGGCCGCATCGGGGATCGCGGTCGCGGCCTCTTCCATCACGAGCAGCCGGGCCTCGGGGATCTCGCGCGTGCACGCTTCGCCGTTGCCGACAGGGAAGAACGGGTCGCGCCTGCCGTGCACCACGAGCGCCGGGATTGTGAGTTCGGGCAGACGCTCGCGCCAGCGCGGCTTGCAGTCGAGCTTGGAGAACACCATTCCCATCTGGTTGGCCATCTGGATCGCGGGCTCCGTGCCCGGCGTGCGGTCCCAGATGCGTTCGGCGGTTACGCTCGCGGCGGCGGGGTCGTTACCAAGGATCTCGGCGCCGGCGGCGGCGAACTCCGCCACGCTGGCGCGGTCGGACCAGTCCGGCATTGGAAGCGCGAACAGCCGGTCCATGGTCGGCCCGTCATGGTCAGGCAGGTCGTCGTCGACTGGACCTGGAGCGACGGGCCTTGTTCCGACGAGCGTGAGTGCGCTGAAAGCGTACGCGTGGTCGAGAGCGGCGACCTGGGCGACCATCCCGCCGACACCGATGCCCGCTAGGTGCGCCGGCCTGGAGTCAAGTTCGTGGGCGAGCGACGCGGCGTCTGATGCCAGATCGCGCAGCGTGTAGGCCGGCGACTCGGGATCGACGGTGGTCGATCCCCCCGAATCGCGCAGGTCATACCGCACGACGTGGCGCCCGCCGCGGGCGAGAGCGGCGCATAAGGCGCTCGGCCACGAGAGCATGGTGGTTCCGCCCACGAGTAGAACCAGCGGCGCCGCCGCGTCACCGAAGTGCTCCACCCCGAGTGTGACGCCGCCAGCGTCGATCGCTTTCATCACGTCTGCCATTAGGTTGCCATCCGTCAGACTCATCGGAGGGGCCTGACCGAGTAGTCACCAGATCGTAAACGACCATGCACCGTGAGCCGATCCTTCTACGAGGTATCAGTACCGCCTCCGCCGCCGCCTCGCCCCTAGTCTGACGAGTTGTTCTCAGGTTCTATGGGTGCGGCCCGAGGGTAAGGATCGTGAGGGTGTCCGGCGTGGGGCCGTACAGCCACCAGATGCGCCAGGCGCCCGGGGTTCTGTTCTCGATGTAGGACTCCCATACGTCCTCGCCATTGGGCCCCGTCAGTGACTGGTACTTGTGGGAGTTCAGTCCCGGGTGGCCGGGGCCGACGTCGCGGAGCAACCGCAGCGTCTTCTTGGCTTTCTTCAACTTCGCCGCGTAAGCGGGCTTGGCGAGGTCGTCCAAGACGCGCAGTGCCTCATCGGTGTAGACCAACGCGAAGGGAGGCGCGCTCACAGCCCGGCGTTGTCGTCGAGCAGATCATCACGCTGGCTCACGCGGCCCTGAGAAGCGTCAGCGAGGCCACGGAGCAGAGACCCACGTAGCGCGTCGTCCTCCCACACCAGCAGTTCCCGCTTCGGGATGCTCGCCAGCGGGGTCAGCAGGATTTCACCGGTCGAGCGGGTGGAGACCAAGAACCGGTCGTTGCGGTGTACACCAGCGCGCCCGAACGCGATCCGTGCCCGGTCGTCGGCTGCGACTTCGGCGACCGGCTCGAAGCCGGCAAGTGCGCTCACGGTGACTCCTACTCGTTGTTCGTCTCACCTAGCTTACATCAAGTGGGTATATGGGTCTCGCCCACGATGAGCGAACCACGGGCCTGTCCCGCCAGCCCCGGAGGAGGAACGTCGACGGACTTGCCGTCGACCGTCGACACGGCGGATCGTCCGACGATCAAGGTCGTCCCGTAAGAGTCCGGTGACCGGGCCGGGTGCCGCAAGCCAAGGATCGGCTATCGGGCCTCTCTTTTTCGGTCATCGGGCCAGCGCCGCGGGCCGGGCCGTTCAGTGCGTCAGCCGGTCAAATCATGGGGATGGATTGAGCAGGTCTTCGATTCGGCGTAGCCGGGCCACCAGGTCAGCGATGTCGGCCTTGGTGGCGTTCTGTTCGGCAGCCTTGAGGGTGAGTAGCAGTTGTCCGCTGGGGTCGAGGCTGCCGTGTTCGATCTGCGCGACGTCATCGGCGTTTTGCAGCCGGACGGCGTGCTCGACTTCGCTGCGGCGCAATCCGAGGTGTCGTAGCGCCCGGTCCAGGATGTGGCCATCGGTGATTACGGTGGTCGACCGGCCTTCGAGCAGCCGTGCCGCGGTGGTGTTGACCGCGATGAGGCGGTTGACGGCGATGTTTAGGGCGACGAGGGTGGTCGCTCCGATGATGCCGCCGAGCAGCGACTGGTCGTTGCCGATGACCGCGTTCTGCACGACATTCGACAGCAGGAAGATGACGATGAAGTCGAAGGTGTTGAGGTTCGCGAGGCCCCGTTTGCCAGTGAGCCGGAACAGGATCACGATCAGGGCGTAGACGATGACTGTGCGCAGGATTTTCTCGATCAGCGGGATCTGTTCGACAAACATGTCACGCCACATCGCAGCCTCCGCCGCTTGTCAACAGGCTCGGGCTCGGGATCGAGCTCGGGTTGGGCGCGCCTGAGCGCGGCGCTGGGACGCAGGTGGTGGCGGTGGGTACGGTCGCGCAGGCTCGTTATGCGATCGCTGACCGGACACCGCGCACTGACCGTGGCAGAAGCGGGTGGTTCGCGCATCCTCAGTAGCCACGCTTGGCCGTGACTTCCTCGCCGTCGACGAGGACCGTGAAGCTAGCTTCGCGCAGGCCGCCGAACATCCGAGCGCGCTTCTTGACCACAACGATGTCATGACCGCCCAAGTGCGCCTTCCACGTCTTCGTGGTGGACAGCTCGAAGTGCGTCGACGGATTCCACGGACTTTCCAGCGGCAATGATTCATCGCCTACGCGAAGAACGACACGGCCCGTCGCACCACTGCGTTCGAACCCGCTAGCCCTTCCATCGACAACGAAATCGAGCTTCACGTGCGCGACACTACACAACCGGGCGCCGTGCCATGGGCATTCTTGCAGGCACGCTCATCGGCCATGAGCGGACCGTCATGCCCGCTCAAAGCGAGGGCTCAGGTTGTCCGATAGCCGACCGTCAACCGGAACGCCCGGAGCCGAGCGCGACGTGAATCAAGTCGCCCAGTTTGGCGGCAGCACCGATTCCCGTAAGACCCGTCCGCTTTAGTGCCCGGTGAAGGTCTATCGGAACAGTCCCAAGAGCCACCGCGCCCGGTTCGGAGGTCGGCTCCGTACGCGGGATTGGAGACGTGAGCCTGAGACAGATGCCGGGCCGCGACGACCTGCGGCTTCCTGGAGTGCTTGTGTCGCCGCCCGGGGTGTCCTACTTCCAAGGTTCTGCGACGACACCAACCGAGACACGCTCGAACAGCATTAGCCCAGGTCGGTTCGTCGCAGAAGACGGTCCGAAACCCGGTGCGTCGAACCCGATGAGTGCGCCGAGTTCTACAACGCTCATGGCATGGTGGTCATCGGGTACGCGCGGGTCTCCACCGACCATCAATCCCTCGAGGCCCAGCACGACGCGCTGACCGCCGCCGGGTGCGCACGGATCTTCACCGACAAGCTGTCCGGGGCCCGCGAGGACCGGCCCGGCCTGGCCGCGCTGCTGGACTATGTGCGCCGGCGACACGGTCACAGTGGTCGCTTTGGATCGCCTCGGCCGCTCCCTGTCCGCCGTGATCCGCACCATCGAGCGATTGACCGACGACCAAGTGCTGTTGCGGTCGCTGCGCGAGAGCATCGACTACTCGACCTCCACCGGGCGGATGCTAGCCGGCATCTTCGCCGCCCTCGCCGAGTACGAACGCGACCTCATCCACGAACGCGCCGCCGCCGCCCGAGCAGCCGCACGCCTGCGCGGGCGCCACACCGGCCGACCACCCCACCCCACCTCACCCCCACCCAAACCCGCCAAGTCCAATCGCTGCGTACCGGCGGGGAATCCATCACCGAACTGGTCCGCACCTTCGATGTGTCCCGCGCCACCATTTAACGAGCACTGCACGCCACCCGAGTCCCCCAGCTGCGCGACCGAGAGTATTGCCACCAGTAGTGCGGCATCCTGACCGACCAAGTGGTGAGCTCAACCCTTGAGACGCTCCGCGCGGTATGCGCGGCTTTAGACCTATTCGCAACAGACTTTTACACGACAGCGCGAGTGCTTGTGCTTCCACGTAGTTCGCAAGCTTTCGCACCATCGCCAGCTTCGCTCCTTGCGTCACCTGAGCTAAGCCACCGCTTGAAAGATAGAAGTATCTGGTTTCGCGGGGGATGTCTACATCAGGAGGTACTCCTCCGGAACCTTGGAACCTACCGGCCGAATCATTGAAACGTTGGACTGTGCTATCGTCTGGGTGACGGCAGGAGGTGACTCATGGCTTTCGAGGTCTTCGACAAGCGCATGGCCCCGCTGGGCAAGACGCCCAGCGTGACGATCCAGAAGAAGGGGATCTTCTCGTTGAATCGTGCCGCAGCGGCGTTGATGGACAACCCGCAGGCGGTGGAGCTTCTCTTCGACAAGGAGGAGCAGATCATCGGTCTCCGCCCGATTGACGAGGCATCCCCGCACGCGTACCCGTTGCGGCCGCAGTCTGCCCACAAAGAGACCGGGCCCCTCCTTCTCGGCGGAACCCTCTTCGTGCAGCACTACAACATCGACACCGCGATCTCTCGGCGCTGGGTTCCGACGTGGCAGGACGGCATCCTGTGCATCGACCTCAAGCAACCAGGAACCGAAGTGTCCAGCAACAGGAGCGGCCACAGCGCCAAAAGCGCTGCGGCCACCTGATCAAGCTCCCCTGGGATCTGCGACCCGGTATGTCGCAGATCCATCCACACAGGGTGAGGGCGAGCCGGGGGGTTGTGGCCCCCCGGCTCGTCGTCCCGTTTCCGGCCAACAGCCGGGCCCTGCCTAGACGAAACCCCGGCCGTATGGCCTGCCCGCGAGGGCTACACAGGGACGGTTCCGGGGTCTTCTCAAGCAATCTTAGCGAAACGAGGGTTGCGTGACCACACCGCGGTCACCGGATGACCTACTGAGGCTGCTTGAGCTGCGGCTTAGCCATGAACGCCTCGCCAGCTACGTCACCGAAGCCGGTGGCGACCTCAATGACGGGCTCCACCTTTACACCTGGAACACCGAGATGAGCGGCGCGATGTGGGAAGATCTGGGGCTCGTCGAGGTCCTCCTCCGCAACACGGTCGATCACCAACTCGCCACCAGATACACAAACCGTGGCTACCCCGGCAGCTGGTTCGCCAACGCTGGTCGCGAACTCCCCCGACCGGCACAGCAGGACATCGCAGTCGCGCGCTCCCGCCTGACGCGGCAGGGAAAGCTCGCAACCCACGGCCAGATGGTGTCAGCTATGACGTTCGGCTTCTGGCGCTACTTCTTCAGCCGGCGCTACACCAACCTCTGGCCCGACATCGCTAGCGGCTTCCCCTACGCACCCGATCGTGCCCTCAAAACCCTTGAAGCTCCCATCGACCGTCTCCATAAGTTCCGCAACCGCATCGGACATCACCAGCGCATCTGGGCGGAACCACTCGGTGCCCGACACCAAGACATGCTGAACGTCGTCGGCTACATCGACCCCCGACTCGCAAACTGGCTCTCGACCACCAGCCGCTTCCACGTCCTTCACGCCGCACGGCCCCTCGCTAACCAGTGAAAAACTCAGGGTCGCGTTCCGACACTGCCCGCACCACACCCTGACCGCACCACACCCTGACCGCGCAACATCCCGGGGTGCATCACCCCTGTTACCCCGGCTGGCGAACAAGGCCGACAGGGCGGGCGGCAGCGGGTTGCGTAGTAGGGTTGCCGGTGACCCACGGGGGCTTCGCGTACCGGAGCTGAGAGGGCGGCAGGATCGGCCGCTGACCGTTCGCACCTGACCCGGTTCGTACCGGCGTAGGGAGGAACCCCGCTGATGACTGCTGTCCAAGACCAGCCCACCACTGAGGGCACCGCGTTTCCCGGTTCTCGTAAAACTTATTTGCAGGGCAGTCGCGAAGACCTGAAAGTGCCGATGCGGGAGGTGGTGTTGTCCACCGGGGACAGCGTGGTGCTCTATGACACGTCTGGGCCCTATACCGACACCGC
>JAABUL010007648.1_pt1 | contig 11505 bp, 6 predicted proteins | sample 5559151 | NCBI WGS metagenome assembly JAABUL01 (sample SAMN10711876, study PRJNA513368) | rock metagenome | isolation source: Antarctica rocks | place: Antarctica: Victoria Land, Pudding Butte sud | reverse complement strand
TCGAGAAGGGTGCCGTCGCCGACGTTCTTGCGGGTCTCGTTGACCCTGTGGTGCAGGTACTCGTCGAGAGCGGCCTGCAGGTTCCCTGCGGCGCAGTAGCGCAGCACCTTCTGCCAGTACGCGCCTCGGTCATCCAACTGCTCGAGCAGCAGGATGGTCTCGGGCCGGTTGAAGAGGCTCCGGAAAGCGGCCGCCACCGTGGCCGCCGCCCTCCACAGACCCTCCTCGGTCACCAGGTCGTGGCCACTCGCAAGCCTGCGGAACGCACGCCACGCGATGTTGGCGGGACTGTGCGCCGCGACCGCTGCGAGCGTCGGTGCCACGGCGGCGGTCTCGACCCCCGGACCGTCCTGCATCAGGCGGAAGGCCTCGTCAACGTGCGCTCGGCGACCAACACCAGCGGCCGCCTCGGCCGTGTCACCGGCGCTGAGAAGGTTGGTCAGCTCCGTGCGGATGTTGTTTGACCCGCCTCGGAACCCATCCGGCAACGAGCCGGGCGCGGCGATGGCGGCACGAGCGGCGTCCGCGACCGCCACAACGTCGTACTTGCTTGCGCCGGTCCGGAGCGTGCGTGTCAGATCCCTCTCGACCGACCCCGCGGTCACCGTGGTGCCTGCTCGACCGGCCGCGGTGAGGGGGTCGGCCTGCGCCGCCAGCCCGGGCATCGGCCAGAACAGGGCCAGGGTGGTCATGGACGCGGCCTTGCCGTCACTCACGGCGTAGTTCAGCAGGCTCCGGGTGGCCCGACGTCCCGGCTCGGTGTCGTCCCCGCGGGGGGAGTCCTGGGCGACCGCACGCCCGACCCGTTGGCTCAACAGGCTGGCGATGGCCGTGGGGGTCGCGGTCCAGGACGAGAACACGAGCCGCTTGGTCATCCCCGCGGCCCACGGTTCGGCGTACGGGCCGCTGGGCTCGAGGTAGGGCAGTGACGGCGGCATCCACAGCAGTTGCCACCACCCAGCGTCGACGGTTTGTCGGGCCAGGGAACGGAGCTTTCCGTTGCCGAGGTTGACCTCACCGGTGCCCGTCGCGGCGTCACGGTCCAGGAGCGTCAGCGCCTCGATCGCGGGTCGGAGGGTCTCACCGTCGGGTCCCTTGAGCTGCTTCTTCAGCTGCTCCGAGAGCGCGTAGCCGTCGCAGAAGTTCGCGAAGTAGGGCGTGGACTTCCAGTACTCCAGGCTGACGTCGCCCTTGACCAGGGTGGAAAGACGTTGCAGCCCCACGTAGTCGAGGAGGTCGGACGCGGACAGGTCGTCCACCACGTCGAGGTGCTCGGTCAGCATCCGGCCCGCAACCCCGGTGGGTCGCTCGCTACGACTCATCACCCGGAGCAGCGTCGCGCGCAGGCTCGCCGCGAGCTCGGTGACCTGGCCGCCCTGTGTAGCGGCGCGGCGGTACGCGGCCAGGTCCTCCGACACTGCGGCGGCGACGGCAAGATCCAGGAACTGGAGCGTCCGCACGAAGTCGGCGTGGTGGTCGTCCCCGGACTCCTCGGCGTAGGTGAACGGCTTGTAGGGCGTGGCGGAGAGCAGCAGCACGCGGGCGCCCGGGTGGGAGAAGAGCTGGTCGGCGAGCTCCCCGGGCGGGGTGCTCACATCGAGCAGCGCGGGAAAACGCTGGAACTCGTCGAGGATGACGAGGTCCGGGTTCAGGACGCTGAGCCCGGCCCGGGCGAGCGCACGAAGCATGTCGCCAATGAGCTCGCGGACCTTCTCGGCCATGTCGCCGGGCACGTCGTGGCGTCGACCCAGCCTCACCAGCAGCGACTCGAACGTCGCGATGAGGCTCTGCTGCTGACACGTCCCGAGGAAGACGTCGCTGATGTGGGCGTCAGGGGGCCCGTCCAGCTCGGCCGTGAGCTCGGAGACGCGCTGCTCGAACGTCGCCGTCGATCCGACAGTGCCGCGGAGCAGGACGAGGGCGGAGCGGCGGTTCCACCCGGTGAGGTCGACGACCGTCGAGAGCAGCAGGAACAGCAGTGCACGCTCTTGAACCTGGCCGGACCGGTGGCCCGTGCTGAACGACGTGCCAGGGGTGAAGGACACCAGGTTCACCGCCACGCCGTCGACCTCGAGGTCGGGCTGCAGCTCGCGGCTGTACTTGGCCAACAAGCTCAACCGGCTGGGGATCGCCCGGTGCTTGCCCCCGGTGACGTCGAGCCGCGCGAGGTTCTGGGTGGCCAGGTCGGTGTTGGAGCAGACGTAGACCACGTTGATCTGCTTGCGGCCGCGCTCGTGCTGCAGGGTCTCGATGGTCCGGGCGATGACGCCGCGGGCGACGAGGCTCTTGCCCAGGCCGGTCTCGTCCGCGACGAGGAAGCGCCGCCCCGGGTCCGCTCCGTGGAACCGGTCCACGACGTGCTCGACGGACCGCCGCTGGAAACCGGTGAGCCCCGCCATGACCGGGCCGGCGTCGAAGGTCGTCATCGGGTAGCCCTCTCGGTCAGCTGCGCCCGGCTGGTGGTCACGACGCCCCAGAAGGTGGCGAAGCCCTCCGGCAGGTTGGCGGCGCCCGTCTCGGTGGCGAGCATCCGTTGAACCAACCGGTCGAGGTCGTCGATCGACTCGGGCGAGCGCGCCAGGGCGCGGATGACGATCTCGAAGACCTGCGGGGCCGGCGCGAGCCCGCCGGGGGACGAGGCACCTTCTCCCAGGCCCATCAGCGCGAGCGGGTGGGCCTGGCCGAGGCCGAGCAGCAGGGCCAGGAAGCGCAGGAACTTCTCCGGGGTGTTGATCTGAGAGGCCAGCACCTCGTCGAGCCGACCCTCCGGGTCACCCCGCAGCTCGGCCCTGACCACGCAGACCGCCTCGCGACCGGACTCGTCGGCGAGGCGGAGCCGCAGGAACGGGCCGACCTCGAGCAGGGGTACGCCTTGGACGGTGCCGTGCTGCACATCCCCGTCCAACACGGAGGCAGCGGCACCGGGGTGCGCGAGGGGTTCTGCCTGGGCTGTCATCCCGGCGGGGACCGTGGCGGGGTCGCGAGTCTCGAGCCGCAGCGAGTACGCGTCACCCGAGCGCCTCACGGAGACGACCCACCTACGCGACGCGAGGGTCCGCAGCGCGTTCTCGAGCTGCCACATCGCCTCGGCGTCGGGATCGGGAGCGGCGCCGCCCGGGGTGTCGTAGGCCTCCAGCATCCCGAGGAACGGCGAGTCGGGGTCCAGCATGGTGCCGACGCCGAGCTTCGTCTTGCCCCCGGTCAGCTCGACCAGGATCTCGACGTTGCGCCGCAGGGCGGCATCGGTGGCGTTGGCGGAGCCGAGGAACAGGTGCGCCTGCTGCCCGCGCTCGACCACGACGAGCTTTGCGTGCAGGTCGCTCAGCAGCGGGGCCGGCGTGTCGTCGGCGTGGGTGTCGCCGTCGTCGAGGCCCGCCACGGTGCTGACGACGTAGGTGTCGGTGAGGGTGGCGATCGTGTCGGGTCGAAGCTGGTCGAGCACCAGGGGCCGGGAGACGACGGTGGTGTCCCTCGACCCCGCCGTGATCAGGTCGAGCCCGTCGTCGTTGAGGAACGGCGAGACGACGAGGTGCCGGTAGCCGGTGAAGTCCGGGGTGGCCCGCTGGCCCGGCAGCCCGAAGACGTGGAACGCGACCTGGGTGGCGCCTTCGGGGAGCTCCCACGCCAGGTAGCGGGCGTCCTCGGCCAGCTGGTCGATGCGCGCGCGTCGGGCAGTGGGAACGTCTTGACGGGTGCGGTCCGGCAGCGATCGGATCAGGGCGCTGAGGGGGCGGTTGAGTGCGCTGGGATGGGTGTCCCGCGACGCCTCGAGGGTGAGCGAGACGTCCCAGGCGTGGTCCTCGGTGAGGTTCCGGCTCAGCACCACCAAGCGGTAGGCATCGGGCTCGTCGTCAGCCGTGAACCGCAGGAACCACAGCTTGGGGTGGAACAGCCCGCCGGGCGGCGCCTTGACCTCGTGGACCATGGGCTCGAGGAAGGCCATGAGGTCGCTGTACCGGGACGGCGCGCGGATGTTGCCCTCCTGGGCGAAGACATCGACCCGGTCGGTGCAGGAACGGACGGCCTCGAGAACGCTGATCGGGTCGGTGGTGCTGCGGACCGCGAAGCTGGCGAAGGCCAGCGGCGGGACCAGGGCGGCGGTCAGGTCGAGGGTGAAGGTGGTCCCCACCGCCGCGTCGAGCCGGTATCCCTCTGGCGGGCGGAGTTGGTCCAGGAGCGTCCTCCGGGTGTCAGGCGCCAGCACTGGCTGCTCCTTCCCTGATGTCGGCGACCATGCGTCGGACCTGTGGCCAGCGGTAGACCAGGCGCGATGTGCCGGAGGCTCCGGACCACGTCCGGAGCAGGCGTTCGTTGACGAGGCGGGACTGGGCTCCCTTCTGCCGGCGTTCGCGCCGGTCGACCAGCACGCGGATCGCTGCGTCGTCGGCTGCGGTGGCCCCGCGACCACCCACGACGACGTCGAGCCAGGCGTTGATGAAATCCTGGGTCTGCTGGCCGATGCGGGGGTTGAGCCCGCGGATCAGGTGCCACATCTGCTGGCGGTCCCACTCCCGCAGGAGCGTGCCGTCGGCGTGGACGTCCTCGGACCAGGTCTGGAGGGCGTCGCGGTAGAAGTCCACCGGCTGCGCGTGCGTGGTGTGGCCTGCTGCCTCGTAGCGCTCGGCGATGAGCAGGTTGTAGAGCAGCGCGGAGCCCTGCATCGCAAGGCTGAAGTGGCGGCCGTGTTGCAGCAGCGCGGCCGGCTGCTCGTCGGCCGTGAGGCACGCCGGCTCCGACCACGGGACGGTGTCACCCTCGGAGAGGGCGGTGTCGTCGGTGAGCAGGTGCGCCAGCAGCGTGCCGGGAGTGCGCTCGAGGATGCACTCCCGGAGCCACACCGCTTCCTCGGGCCGCAGGGCCATGCCTCCCGCGACCTCGCTGGGGAAGCCCGGTGGCGGGGCGGGAAGGGTGGCGCTCCAGTCTTGGCTGCTGCGCACGGCGAGCTCACCATCGGCGGAGGGGGTGGAGCCGAGAGCGCCGAGCATGTCCGGGGCGACGTCGTGGGGAAGGATGCCGTAGCGGCCCAGTGCCGCCCAGTAGATCGCCGAGGGCAGGGTCTTCACGCTCGGGCCGGCGACGCGACCGATAAGGCCTTCACCAGCGCCGATGCCCTCGTTCTTCAGGGCACCGATAAGCCTGCGCTCCTGGGTGTCGGTCCACGTGGTCAGCCGCGCACCGCTGCGCGTCGTGGCGCCCTGCTTGTAGAGCCAGGGGATGAAGAGGAAGTACCGCGCGCGGGTGTGGATGGTGGAGGTGCCGGGGAAGAGCCCGTCGGCGAACGCATCCCGGATCTGGCCGATGCCGAGCTCGTCACGGCTCTCCGACTGCGTGTAGAGCGCGATGAGCTCGCGAACACGCCGCTGCTCCTCGGCGGACGTGTCGAGCCAGGACAATGTTGACGGCACTCTTGCTCCCCCCGGTTGACGTGTGTACTCAACGTAACCGCTTCTCCACACGATCGGCCTGCTGTCGACCGATTGATGACAAGCTCGGACGATGAGCAGTGTGTAGTGGGGTCATGTGGCTACGTGGGTGCCGCAGCAGCAACCGTCTTCGCCCTCGTGTAAGTCGGTGTCCAAGTGCGGGATCTCCGGGTGGAGAGGCGGCTGGAACAGACCGTCGAGCTGGATGGGTGGCTCCCTTCGGCCTGTTACTCATGTTGTCGGTCGAAGTCGCCCGCACTGGCGAGATCGAGGGCGGCCCAGACAGGTGGCTACCGCGCCCCTGGTGGTCGGGGGAGTGAGCAGTCGACCGGCCCTCGAAGCGTCGTCGGGTTGCGGGCACAGTAGGGATGGCTCCATCAGTTGCGCCTGTCGCGGTCAGAGTGTCGGTGCCGCACGACAGACTGTGAAGCAGAGGCGTGACTAGCGTCCAACAACGAACGAGAGGAGGAACGTTAAGGTGGAACAAGACACCGCGACCGGCGGCGCTGTGGCGCTTCCGCATTCGCTGGTGAGGTCGAAGAAGCGGGTCGCTGACCACGGCGAAGTCTTCACCCCATCGTGGCTCGTCGACGACATGCTCGACCTGGTCAAGGGCGAGACGCAGCGCATCGACTCTCGCTTCCTCGAACCTGCGTGCGGCTCGGGCAACTTCCTCGTGCAGGTGCTCATCCGCAAGTTAGCGGCCGTCGAGCGTCGCTACGGAAAGTCCGACTTCGAGAAGCGCCACCAAGCTCTGCACGCCCTTATGTGCACTTACGGCGTCGAACTCCTCGACGACAACATCGCGGAGTGCCGAGAGAAGATGCTGATCCCGTTCACTGAGTACCTTGGCCTAGGTGAAACCGATGACCTCTACCGCGTAGCCGCATACGTTCTCAGTGTGAACATCGTCCATGCAGACGCCCTCACGATGAGGTCGACGTCCGGAACTTCCATTGTCTTCGCCGAGTGGTCCTACCTCGGCCGCGGTCGTTTTCAGCGCCGTGACTTCCGATTCGAGTCGATGACGCAGCGCGCTGCGTTCAGCATCGAAGACGGGCTCTTCGCAGACGCAGGCAGACACGACATCTTTACCCCGCTGATGGTCTACAAGCCCGCCACGATCAGGGAGTTGGCCCCGTGACTGAGTCGAAGGCTGCCTACTCGATGCGCACTCGCAACCCGGACGTCCTCTCGTGCATCGCGAACCTGTCGAACGACGAGGTCTTCACCCCGCCCGAGTTTGCGAATCAGATGCTCGACACGTTGGCCGACGGGTGGGCTGGTGCCAACGATGACGCTGACATCTGGGCCGACTCCACCGTCACGTTCCTCGACCCGTTCACTAAGTCCGGAGTCTTCCTCCGCGAGATCACCAAGCGCCTCGTCGACGGGTTGGCCGAAGACTTCCCCGACCTCCAAGAGCGTGTCGATCACATCCTCACGAAGCAGGTCTTCGGCATCGGCATCACCGAGATCTGCTCATACCTCGCACGGCGGAGCCTCTACTGCTCGAAAGACGCAACTGGTGAGCACTCAATCGCCAAGTCCTTCGACAAACCTGACGGCAACATCTGGTTCGAGCGAACCGAGCACACCTGGACCGGCGGCACTGAGTGGGTCTACACGGCTGACGAAAGTGGCAATCAGGTCAAGCGGTTCACGAACGGCAGATGCGAGTTCTGCGGCACTGGCCAAGCGTCGCTAGACCGCGGGAGCGGGCTCGAATCACACGCTTACGCCCTCATTCACACGAGCGAACCCAAGGCGCTCATCGCTCAAATCTTTGGAGGATCTATGCAGTTCGACGTTGTCATCGGCAACCCGCCCTACCAACTTGACGACGGCGGCCACGGGACGAGCGCGGCACCGATATATCAGAAGTTTGTCGAGCGAGCCCTAGACCTTGACCCGCGCTACGTCGTGATGGTCACTCCCTCGCGGTGGTTCTCCGGGGGCAAGGGGCTCGACCAGTTCCGAGAGCGAATGCTCGCTGACCGTCGGATGCGCACTCTGGTCGACTACCCCAAGCTGTACGACGGCTTTCCCGGCGTCAAGATCCGCGGTGGGATCTCGTACTTCCTCTGGGAGGGTTCTCACGACGGTCCGTGCACCGTGCAGACGATGTGGGACAGCAAGCCGGTCGGAGATCCGGTCGCGCGCTACCTCGATGCGTACGACGTCTTGATCCGTTGGAACGCGGCGGTCTCTGTGCTTGAAAAGGTGAGAGCGGGGGGCGAGCCCACTCTTAACCAACGAGTTTCGAGCCGTAAGCCGTTCGGGTACCCGACCAATTTCCACGGGAAGCCGACGCCCGCGGGCATGAAGGACCCTGTGAAACTTTTCGGTTCGCTAAAGACGAGTTGGGTCGACCGGGAGTCGGTCCCCTCTAACCGCGCTTGGGTTGATGGCTGGAAGGTCTTGATGACTGCGGTACAGGGCACCAGCGCCGCAATCGAAACCAAGTTCCTCAGCAAGCCGATTATCGCGGGCCCGGGAACAGCATGCTCTGAGACATACCTCGTCGCAGGCCGTTTCGATTCGGAAGAGAAAGCCGACCGCTACGCGGCGTATTTGCGCACACGGTTTGTCCGCTTTCTCGTCTCTCTGCGCAAGAGCACCCAACACGCGAACCGGGGAACGTATGCGTTCGTTCCCGACCTGTCACTTGGCCAGGAGTGGACGGACGACTCGCTGGTCGAGCGATACGGGTTAACCGACGACGAGGTCGCGTTCATCAAGTCGCAGATCGCCCTCCACGACGACGATGTACCGAAGGCAGCCTCGTGAACCAGCCCACGGTCGACGAGGTCCTCGTACTCAAGCCCGAGCAGCGTCTTCGCATCTACGCGTGGACACCGAATGACCCGCCCGCCGACTACGTTGGCCTCATCAAGGTCGGGCAGACCACCCAGGCCGACGTCAACGCCCGCATCAAGCAGTCGCAGGGGCAGATGCAGCAGGCTTACACGCTGCACGTCGACGAGCCCGCTGAACGCGAGGATGGATCCATCTTCCGTGACGGGCACGTCCGACAGCGCCTGGTCGACAAGGGCTTCGAGAACATCAAGATCGGGTCGTCGCGCGAGTGGATGCGCTGCACGGCCGAGGACGTCAAGACTGCTGTAGTTGAGATGCAAAAGGGCTTGCGGCTGACTGGCTCTCGCAACGAGACCTTCGAGATGCGCGATGAACAGAAGCGCGCGGTGGCTCAGACGGCCGACTACTACCGGTCACGCTGGGATGAGGATGCCGACGCAGTCCCGCGCTTCCTCTGGAACGCCAAAATGCGCTTCGGCAAGACCTTCGGTTCTTATCAACTCGCGAAGGTGCTGGGGGCCAGGAAGACCCTCGTCGTTACGTTCAAGCCTGCCGTCGAGGACGCCTGGAAGACCGACCTGGAGTCGCACGTTGACTTCGAGGGCTGGCAGTACGCCTCGAAGGCGTCTGGCACCGACATCACCCAGTTGGACCAGACGAAGCCCATCGTCTACTTCGGCTCCTTCCAGGACCTGCTCGGCAAAGATAAAACGGGCGCCATTAAGGCGAAGAACGAATGGGTCCACACGACGGTCTGGGACGTCGTGATCTTTGACGAGTACCACTTCGGCGCTTGGCGAGACACGGCGAAGGAGCTGTTCGAGGGCGAGGACGAGGCCGTCGTCAAGAAGGCCTTGAAGGTCGAGTACGCAGACGGTCTGGCAGAGGTCAATGAGGACCTGGACTACGACATGGAAGAGGACAACTTCCTCCCCATCACGACCCGGGCATACGTCTACCTGTCCGGCACACCCTTCAAGGCGCTCGCCAGCGGCGACTTCATCGAAGAGCAAATCTTCAACTGGACCTACACCGACGAGCAGCGCGCTAGCTCCGAGTTCGCGGCGGGCCATCCTGACGAGTGGAATCCCTATGGAGCCCTCCCGCAGATGCGGCTGCTCACCTACAAGATGCCTGACGAGATCCTCGCCGTTGCATCAGCGGGAGAGTTCGACGAGTTCGACCTCAACGAGTTCTTCGCCGCCGAAGGCGAAGGGGCCGCGTCCGAGTTCAAGTACAAGGACGAAGTCCAGAAATGGCTCAACATCATCCGCGGACAGCACTCGGTGCAGGTCGAGGCGGACCTGAAGAAGGGGACGAAGCCTCCCTTCCCCTACTCAGATGTGCGCCTGCTGCCTTACCTGAACCACTCACTGTGGTCGCTGCCGCGCCGGTCGTCGTGCGACGCGATGGCGAACCTCCTCGCGGAGAAACACAACACCTTCTGGCACGACTACACGGTGGTGAACCTGTGTGCCCCAAGCGTCGGGGTGGGGCTGGATGCGCTGCCCCCGGTCAAGAACGCCATCGCGGTCGGATTCGACACGAAGACCATCACGCTGACGGTCGGCAAACTGACCACTGGCGTCACCATCCCGCAGTGGTCGTCCATCCTGATGCTGCGCAATCTGAAGAGTCCGGAGACGTACTTCCAAGCAGCATTCCGAGTGCAGTCGCCATGGGCGATCAAGAACCCCAACGGCGACAACCCGAACGAGGAACTGGTCTGGAAGCCGGTCTGCTACGTCTTCGACTTTGCCCCGACACGCGCGCTGCGTCAGTTAAGTGAATACGCCATCGGGCTCTCGCCGTATGAGTCCAACCCGGAGAAGGCTGTTGCCGACCTCATCTCGTTCCTGCCGGTGCTCGCTTACGACGGCTCCCACATGACGCAGATCGACGCGGGCGGTGTCCTCGACATCGCGATGGCTGGCACCTCGGCGACGCTCCTGGCCCGAAAGTGGGAGAGCGCCGTGTTAGTCAACGTCGACAACGACACGCTCCGCAAGATCCTTGACAGTCCCGAGGCGATGGCGGCCGTCGAGCGCATCGAGGGGTTCCGTGCCCTGGGCGACAACGTCATCGAGACGATCATCTCGAAGGCCGAGAAGATCAAGGAACTGAAGGAGAAGAACGGCGGTCTGACTCCCAAAGAGAAGAAGGAACTCACCGAGGAGGAGAAGGAGTACAAGTCGAAGCGGAAGTTGGTGCAGGAGAAACTCATCAAGTTCGCCACCCGCATCCCCGCCTTCATGTACCTCACCGACTTCCGCGAGAATACGCTGAAGGACGTCATCACTCAGTTGGAGCCGGAGTTGTTCCGGACGGTCACTGGCCTGACGGTCGGCGACTTCGACCTTCTGGTCAGCCTGAACGTCTTCAACAGCGCCCACATGAATGACGCGGTGTTCAACTTCCGTCGATACGAGGACGCCAGCCTTGCCTACACCGGAATCGACTCGCACGAGGGCCTGACGCACTACGGCCTGTACGACACGGTGGTCGCCATCGACGAGGAAGCCTCGGACTAGACGCGTGACTCAGCCCGCCGAATCCCTCCCCATCATGACCCTCATGCCGGAGACCGTCGCTGACCCCATCGTCATGTATGACGGCCACGCAGCCCTGCGCTTCGCCGTCGTCGAGCGGGCCTACGTCCAGCGCTTGGGTGCGGAGTGGGACGAGCCCGGGAACTACGTCTTACTCGACCCGGTGGCGCCGGACGGCAAGTGGGGTTGTTACGTCGGCAAGGCTGCGCCGGGTGGCGTGCGGGCGCGGCTGATGACGCACCTGCGGCAGAAAGACCACTGGCGCCGCGCGCTGCTGGTCCAGCGTGACACAACGCACGGCTTCAACTCCACCCAGGTGGCCTGGCTGGAGGGTCGGTTCTACGACCCTGCTGGACGCTGCTGATGACGCGGTGCTGAGCAACGGGAACCGCCCAGGCGACGAGACCCTGCCGTCGTTCGAGCGGGCGACACTGGAGGCCTGTGTGCTGCCGGTGAGCCGGGTGCTGCGGCTCCTGGGCTACGACCCGGCGACCGCGGACGACGCCTTCACCACGCCTATCGTCCGCACGCGGTCGAGCCGCTTCCACGGCATTTCGATGGCCGACCTGATCGGCGCCGGGCTGCTCGCGGCCGGGACGCGCCTGGTGAGCGTCAACACCGTCTGGCCCGCGTCCGCGGTTGTGGCCGTCTCGGGAGCGATCGAGATGGAGGGCAAGGGCTACCCGACACCCAGTGCGGCAGCAGCAGCGGTT